>JAEEGL014316530.1_pt1 | contig 11592 bp, 7 predicted proteins | sample 9134231 | NCBI WGS metagenome assembly JAEEGL01 (sample SAMN16246548, study PRJNA631951) | gut metagenome | biome: gut microbiome; feature: rumen; material: fiber-attached | host: Bos | place: Iran: Karaj | collected 2018-10 | reverse complement strand
CTTCGCCATGTCATAGCCTGCAAAATGACTATTAGAGCATTTTCTCAAGCCGATTTTTGCAAAAACCTTTTGAATCGCTCAAAACGCCCGCTGTTCCTATATTCAGACCATGACGCAGCCTGCAAAATGACTATTAGACCAAGAATTCTCCGCCTAAACCCTGGCGGCAACACCCCTCGCACCGCTACCTCACAAGCGTCACCGTACCCGTCACCACCCTCGGCTCACCGTCGAGCGTAGTGTAACGGCACAAATAGGCGTATGCCGATTCCGGACTCTTCACACCCCGGTATGTGCCGTTCCATGCCTCTTCTATATTCTTGGTATGGAAAATACAATCACCCCAACGCGTAAAAATCATCAACTCGTAATCCCTCACATTCACCCCATACCCCCTGAAGACATTATTCTCAGGCTCATCAGGCGTAAAAACATTGGGAAACCACAACGCTTGCTGCTTTACGGCAATTACCCCGTATGCAGTGTCAGAACAAGTGCTGTTGCTTGCCACAAGCATCACCACAGCACTGTCCCGTTCGGCATCCACACTGAATGCCAAACTCCTGCCCGTATCCGCTTGCAGCACACCGTCCACATACCATTGCCTCTCGGTGCCGTTAACGCTCCCGTCCCTCGCCGTCACATGGCGCTGCTGCTCTGTTAAAAAGTCAGGATTAAAATACACAAACGCCTTCACAGGAACGGACGGAGCCAATAGCACCGTGTCCTCCACCGCACATGAAACCGTGTCGCAATAATCAACAAGTATGCGATACATCGTCACCGTGTCCGGTACCATTCTCAACCAATCCCTCTCGTCCAATTGAATGCGACCTTCCGGCAACGACCCGTCGTGCGGCAACGAACGCACCTCGTAACACAGTGTGTCGGAAAGGTTCAACGCATACCCTCCGGCACTGTCGCACAAGGGTTCTATCTCAAACCTTGACTCCGGAACACTCCTCACTCCCAAATGGAGTACCACAAGGCTGTCGCCCCCATTCTGCGGTGTAAAATGCAGCGTATCTGTTCCTGCCCCATAAAAAAAACATCCCATCCAACTGAAAGGCAAGTCCCTCTCGCACACCACGCGATAACGATGCTCCCGGCTGCACAAATATAGCACCTCCACACTGTCGCACCCGCTTACGCTACTGTACGTCTTCCGATACTTGACCGGCCCGTCAAACACAAGGCCACCAAAACTATACGTCTCGCCCAATTCAATGGTATCATTAATCTCATTATAATATACCGGGTTGTGCTCCAACACAAGCACATGTTCTACGCAGGTGTCGATAACATTGTAAACTCCAGGCTCAACTATCTCTTCCCCATAAAAGTAATACACTGTGCGGGAACAAACCGTATCGAATACCGTGTCGCGAGGAATATCTAAATAGAAAGTGTCCGTCAGCGAGTCGACACAGCTCCCCCCGGCCAACATGGCATAGAGGGTCACCCAGTGCAACCCACCTGTTGCATAACGGTGCAATACATGCTCTTCTCTCGATGTAGTCCCGTCGTCAAAACGCCAAAATATCTCTTCGCACGGGTAGGAAGTCAACTGGGTGTGGGCACTGTCGCGAGCTATCACACTATGGTTGTCAAAGCGCACCACAGCCCTGCAGCTGTCCATACTTTCACGGCCAAAGGAGGCCGCCGGGTAGCGCGTGCCCACATAGGTAGACATAACAAAACTACACTCTTGCCCCGACAAATGATGACTCACCTCGCAGCAATACACCCCGGTATCGGCCACATGGAATGTGTCGGCCTGCGACAATGTCACCCCACTGTTGGCGTCGGCATACCATCGATAAGAAAACCCTTCGGGCGCAAAAAAAGTATTCTCCACGGCTTCGCTGCACGATGTGGAACGGAAATGCTTGTGTCCACCCTCTAAAGTAAAATAGCCATAGCCGTAATGACCCGTCTGGGCACAGTCCTTGCTGGTCAGTACCACCTTGACAGTACGTCCGTGCAAAGGGGAAAGGTCTACACCCGCCACATCCCAGTCGCGCCATACTGCCTCTCCATACCCCTGCTGCCAACCCGAGGTATCGCCCGTCACAAAATAGCCGTGATAGCAATCGTTTATATGCCCTCCAACCGAATCGGTAATATCAAATTCAAACTGAGGATTGTTGGCAAGTTCATGCCCGGGACTCTCCGCCACCACTGCATAACGCAGCAGAAGCAAGTCGTAATTGTTCGTGTCGATATGCAGGGTATAGATGCACATCTCCCTCTCGGCATCGTTTAACCAATTGCCGAGCCGCACCGACACACAATGGTTCTCCGGCACTGTACGGAGCACCCCCTTGGTACGGAAGTCGCGCTCCTCGCGGTTTGAATGCACCGTATGGCGAGAATAAGGTGAAAGGCTGCCTGCATCCAACACACCTATACCCTCACCCCACAGACCAACAATGCCATATTTGCAAACCACATTAGAAGCATTCAAGTCATAAAAAACAAGGGGATTGTCTGCTATAGGGCTGCACGGCAAACGGAACGAAACCAGTGCAGTTTCACACAAAGTACTGTCCGTGCGTAATGGAGTGATGTACGCATCATATCTCTCGCCAGGAACAAGCCCCGAGAGGTATACCTCGGTGTCGGCGACGGCAACCGACATCCCCGTGCCGGGGATAAAATCCCTTGGCCCATATTCCACATTGTAGCTTTGATACCGGTCGCATCCCTGCCACACTATCCTTGCACTGTCAGGGACATCCCAGTATGTCTCCACCCCCTCCACCATAGGTGGAAGGCACACCGTGTCAACAGGAGTAAAGCAATAATACCGGCCTATCCCGGGCCATCCACTCGTAAAAACAGATTCGTCGTAATCCATCGTAGGGGTATTTGTCTGAAGAGGGATTGCTACACTCTGTCCAGGATGAAACTGCACACCCACAAAGCGGAGGTCATACAACAGAAAATAATCCAAATTATAAGCCATGACCACCGAACCATCGCGCTCGTGTAACTGCACCTGCCACCACGTTCCCCCCGATGGAGCATAAAGACCAATCGGCTTGAACTGCATCACAAACACCCTGTATCCGTCAGTGTCGGGAGCTGTGCAATAAGTAAAAAAACCTGCAACCATATTCAAACAAAAGCCCCAAATGCCAGATATATCGAAACCATCGGAATATGGCAATTGTGGGTTCCTAGTACCTTCCTGATACTGTGGAGTACTGCCAAATATCACCGCACCATTTCTATAAATCTTAACTGAAGTATACGTACGGTTATGAAAAGTAAAACGGAAAGGCAGTTGCACATTTTGGGAATATAGGGGATATGTAAAATCAGGCTGCGGCTGAATATCTATCCATTTGGCAGTGTCCAATCCTGTGGTGAAAGAGTAGCCACAAAACACGTTCGACTGAGCCCTGAGCCCTACCGCCGCAATCAACATTACCGTCAGAAAAAGTAACCGCTTCATATCCCATATCATTATACTACTACGCTACAACATATTGCCGTACTAACGAACCAACGAATTGAGCCACACAATCTCCTCTGGCCAGCGGGCGGGGTCGGGGGTTTCGAGAATGATTGGCATATTGTCGAAACGCCCATCGTTCATAAAACGCACAAAGAAGTCGCGTCCCAAAGCCCCGTTGCCAAGGGTCTCGTGGCGGTCCACATGGCTGCCCGCCCCTTTCTTGCTGTCGTTCAGATGCACCGCCCTGAGGTAATGCAGCCCTATAACGCGCTCAAACTCTTCCATGCAGAAATCATACCCCATCGAAGTTGACAAGTCGTAGCCAGCGGCAAGGGTATGGCAAGTGTCGATGCAGACACCCACTCGGCTCTTGTCGTCCACCCCATCTATAATGCGGGCAATGTGCTCAAACCTCCATCCGAGGTTGGTACCCTGCCCTGCGGTATTCTCTATCACGGCGGTCACACCCTCGGTCTGCTCAAGTGCAAGATTTATTTCGCGGGCTATCTGGTCAAGGCACTCCTCCTCGCTGATTTTGTTGAGGTGCGAGCCTGGATGGAAATTGAGCATGGTAAGCCCCAGCTGCTGTGCGCGACTCATCTCGTCGAGAAACGCCGCACGGCTTTTGGCCAGCGTCTCCTCGTCGGGCGAACCAAGGTTGATTAAATAACTGTCGTGCGGCAACACAAAACGCGGGTCGCACCCCCGTTCGGCAAGAAGTGCTTTGAAATGCGCCACCTCACCGTCGACAAGGGGTTTGCTGACCCAGCTGCGCTGGTTGCGGGTAAAAAGGGCAAAAGCCGTTGCCCCGATAGCCTCGGCATTCAGAACGGCGTTCCCCACACCGCCCGACGCACTGACATGAGCTCCGATATATTTAGTCATAATATATATTATTAATAGAATAGAATTCGTTTTGCAAAAATACATAATTTTGCCGAAACAAAAAGAAAAAAAACACCCAGAAGGCAAAATCCTCTTCGGCATTCAGAAATCCCAACCCTTGCGACCAATGCCAAATTCGATAAAAAGCCACTGAACAAACAATTATACCACGGTAGATTCACACCATGAAACTGAAAAACCAAAGCTGAACAAATGTTATACTAATGCAAAGGCATTGGTGGAGGATAGCGCGCGGGAGGTCAGAAGGGGATGGTAACGGCTATGGCAGGGGGAGTATAGGCATAGGGGGCGGCGTTGGCAATGCGCTGGCCGATATAGTGGGCAAGGAGGGCACTGCCGGTGCCTATCAATGCGCCGACGGCGACATCGGTGGGGTAATGGGCACCGACATAGAGGCGGCTAAAAGCCACGGAACCCGCCCAAAGGTAGGCCGGAAGGATGACATACCACTGTGGAAAAAGCAGCGAGAGGGAGGTGGCGGCAGTGAAGGTAAAGGAGGTGTGTCCCGAGGGAAACGAGGCACTGGAGACATGTTGCAGGCAAACAAGGTCGCCATGGTGCGACACCCAGGGACGCGGACGGTTGACCATTTGCTTGATGCCCATGGTGAAGGCGGCGTTGATGGTGAGGGCGAGAGCCGACTCGCAGGCGTAGTCAAGACTCAGCCTGTGGTTCTCGAATGTTGGGGAGACCGGAGCAGCACATGCAGCGACCACGGGGGCGGCAAAAGAGAGGACAAAGGTGTTGCTGACGCCTACCCAGAAGCGGTTGGCCGCAGTGGTACGGCGGTGCTGCAGGGTGTTGAGCACACGGTAGTCGACTGTGGGGGTGTCGGCTACGAGGAGCGTAGCCAAGACCGAGGGAGTCTTTACAGTGACAGGTGCGGCGGGCTCGACCTGCCCCACAACAGTGCGGGGGCAGGCGAGTATCACCACTAAAAGGTATGGCAGCAGATGTTTCATGGCATTTTGTGACTGTTAACTTGGTTGGCAGTGTAACGGTTGCTCATATTGAAGATTTTGTCGATAGGCTGTGAGAGGGTTTCGACAAGGATGTGGGTGTTGTCCTGATGCTCCATTTTTTCGAGTTCGGCGGCTACCTGCGACCAGTTGTGGATGGAATAGAGCAGCGGTACGAAGTTGTAGAGGTCGAAGTTGCGGATGGTCATGTTGTCGATGCCTTCAGTCTCGATGCGGCTGTGGGCACGGGCCAGACGGATTTCGCCCACTTCGGCAAGCACCTGCTGATATTTCTCGTAAAGCACATATTCGTTGAGGAGGAAGGCAACAATGCGGTCGCTGAGGCGGTTCCACACGGAGGTGGCTATGGGGCGGGAGACGAAACGACCAATCATAAACGAGCCTGCCTTGAGGCCGCTGAGTCCCTGAGAGAGACAGATGGCGGAGACGGTCTGGAAGAAATGCACCTTGCGACTGGTGTTGAGGAGCAGGAAGACGCGCGACTGGTCGAGATGGGAGCCCATCTTGCTCTCAAGCACTTGGCGCACATATTGGTCGGAGTGGTCGGCATACCAGTTGTTGACAATGCCCTTGGCGGTGTCAGGACGGTCTTGGAGTTCGCACCGGATGAGACGGGCGAGTTTGTCAAGGTCGTCGATGACAGAGGCTTGCTGGCTGGTGACGATTTCCTGATAGTCCTCGTAAGCACTCTTCATCTCGCTGAAGAATTCCACCTCGTCGGGCGAGAGGTCAACAGGCTCGCCGCGAAGATATTTGGTGAAGCGGGCGGGTTTGAAGTCGGCAGTGCCTTTGTATATGGTTTGCTGGCGGCTGGAGACGGTGACGGGGTCAAGCTCGTGAAGCACAAGGCCGTCGCGGTTGACGACGACTGTTTCGCCGTCGATTTGTTCAAAGCGGATGCCGAAGTTGTGAAGGTGGAGGAGCGCGGGGATGCCATAGCCGCGGCAGGCGGTAACGACATGGATGGCGGCGGGGGTCATGCTGAGGATGGCGTGAACCTCGTTGAGGGTGATGGTGTCCTCGGGCACAAAGCGCTCCTGGCATAGGCACACCTGGGAGCCTTTGGCGGCCTCCTCGCGGGCCTTGGTGGCCGAGAAGCAGAGCACGGCGGAGATGGCGGTGCGGGGCAGGACGCTGACACCTTTGCCGAAGAACTGGAGCCGTTTCATGGAGCGGTCGTCGATGGCGGCGGAGACAATCTGGCGCAGGTGGTAGGGTTTGATGATGTCCATGACCTGGGATCGTGAGATGCGGTGCTCGCGCAGGAGGTCGATGGCGGAGATGAGAGCGGCACGGCCGGTCATCTCGCTCATGTTGAGTTGCAGCACCGAGAAGAGACTTACCTGGTGGCGACGGGTTTCAACGGCAAACTCGATGGTGACGGGCGAATGGTAGCGTTCCTCGAGTTTGACGAGGAGAGGATGGAAGTGGTAGACAGCAGGGAACTCACGTTTAATGGAGTCGCGGTTGGTGTAGGCGCGGTCGTCGGATTTGACGTCGCCGGTCATGATTTCCTCGCCAAAGATGTTGCGGTAGCTTTCAATCTGGCTGCCTTTACCAGTGCGGCTGTGACGGCTGTAGAGAACGCCGGGATAGGAGGCGTTGTTGCCGATGGTCCACACCATGCGCTGGAGGATGAGCGAAGGAGAAGCCTGCTTGCCCTGCATGAAGGTGAGGATGAGATCCTGATTTTCGGTATAGAAGGAATAGACGTGGCGGGTGAGCTGAAGTGCCTGGAAGAAGGCGTCGGTGAGGAGGCGGTCGCCATCAGGGCAGCGACGAATGCTGTCTTCCATTTCGATGATGCGCTTGTGCTGCATGTCGGGGGGGAGGGAGACGTCGGAGGTGTCGTATTTGCGTTCTATGCCAAGCATCTCGCAAAGTGTATGGAGCGTGGAGAGGTAGACACGGTTGGCCATAGTCTCGTCGAAGGAACGACGAAGGGCGTTGTAGGCAGTGCGGGTGACACCGATGTTGAGGAGGGTTGGCATGAGACCGGGGATGTACTGCGGCATGGCGCAGCGGATGGCGAAGACGAGGGGATGCTCGGAATCGCCGAGACGCAGACGGGTCATGACTTCAAGATGGTGTATGGCCTGGGCAAGACGTTCCTCGAGGTGTTCGGGATGGCGGGAAAGCTCGGCGGTGAGGATGACGAAGTCGGGGACAGGATAGCAGTTCTGGGTGAGCTCGACAAGCATGCGGCCTTTGTAGCTGATTTGGTCGTCGGTGAAGGGGGTGGGTGCAAGGGGTGTGATAAGTTCGTCGTTTACAGGTAGTGGGTTGGCCTCTACATAGTCGATTATGGATTGGCGAAGATGCTGTCGGTGGGAGGCGAGCTGTGAGAGTTGCTCAGGGGTGGCGGTGCCGTCGCGTTCGGCGAGGAGCAGGCGGAGGTATTGCTCTTTCTGCGAACCACGGGTTTTGAGCAGCAGGTACATATCGTACCATCGGGGAGGGATTTCGTAAAGGGTGTCATCGCCGTCGAATGAGTAGATTACTGTGCCGGGCTTGTTGCCTTCAAGGGTATTTTGGGCATCGTCGACGTCGCAATTGAAGACTTCAGGGCCGCTCTGGGCGTAACGGCAGACCATGTGGTAGTTTGGGTAACTGGCACGGATTAGAATTTTCATTGATTGTTAGGATTAATGGCATTATGTAATGTATTTAGATTATTGCAGAATATGTTGACTAAACTTGATTCATTTAATGGTTGCTGAGGAGGATGGTGCAGGCAGAGTCGATGATGTTGTCGCGATAAAGAGTGTAGGCGGCTTGTCGGTCGAACTTGAGAAGGATGTCGGGAGGAACTCCGTTTTCATAGTTCTTGCCGTCGAGTGCGATTGTGCGGGTGACAGAGAAGCGATAGACCCAACCGTTGGGGAGGACACCGGAGGCCGGGAGGCCAAGGCCGCCGCCGGTGGTGTCGCCCATGAGGCGGATGTTGTCGTAGGCCTGAGTGGAGATGGCGAAGGCACTGGCCGCGCTGAAGCAGCCGCGGTCGGTGAGGACGAGGACGGGCTTGGTGTAGACATTGGTGCCAGACTCAGGGGCGTAGGTGGGTTGGAGGGGAGTGAAATCGTTGTGGCCGGTACCGGATTTAATCTGACTGTAATATAGTACCTGTCCGTGGGAGGGCATAACGGAGAGCAAGCGGTGGACGTTGAGAAGGGCACCACCGCCATTGCCTCGGATGTCGAATATCATGCCCACGGCGTCGGGATAGCAGGTGATGACATAGCGGAAATCGTTGGGGTCGACAGAGTTGGAGAAACTACTGTAGCGAACATAGATAACTTTGCCATCGCAGAGGGAGGTATGGACGATGCCGCCCGAGGTGCGGAAAGAGGTGCCAAGGTAGGTCGTTACCAAGAGGTTGATGTCAATGCCACTCTCAGAGAAGAAGCGGTAGTAGACGGTGTCGTCGTGGGATACGTCGTGGGGACCGTAGAGGTTGACATGACCGTCGCTGAGGGTGCCAAGCATGGCGGCACAGAGGGTGAAGAGGCTGTCGGAAGACATGCCATCGCGCACTTGGGGACGAAGGGTGTCGTAGACGGTGTTCCAATCGACGTTTTTGACATCGAACATGGAGTATTGTTGGTCGACGATGTGCCAAAGATAGTCGAAAGTGCGGGTGGCAGTGGGCTCGGTTTGGTGCATAAAAGCCTTCTCGCAGCCGGAGAATAACAAGGCCGCGGAGAGGGAGAGAAAAAGGAGGAGGGATTGTTTCATAGTTGGAAAAGGAGTTGAAGGATTAAAGAATGGGAGGCTTGCTGGAAACGCCACGGGGCAACGGCGCCCGAAGTGCGGGAAGTGAGATAACGCCAATCATATAGCAGGCCTAACTGGTTGCCACTGCGTAGGGTGAGACGGGCTCCGAGTTGGGTGGCAACTCCGGTGAGAGCCGCAGGGTAGAGCCTGTATTGGTCGAAGGTGGCAGTGACGGGCGAGGCTATGTCGCGGTCGTAGTTGCTGACGTAGGAGTAGCCTGGGCGGTAGAGAAGCGCGAGGGGGTCAGCCCAAATCTGGCCGAAGAAGCACCAGCGGGAAAGACGATATTCACCCAAGAGGGTGAGGCGAAGCCGTGTGAAGTCGGAGATGCCGACAGCGGAATTTTCAAGTTGGGGATTGACACGGATGTCGAAGAGGTTGCCAAGTGCGGCACCGACCCAGAGGGAAAGGCTGGGAGCAGTGTGTACAAGGTGCATGGCCTGGAAACCCAAGGTGGCCTGAAGGCCGAAGGTGTGGATAGAGGGAATGCGGATTCTATATCCGTAGGCTCCTAAACGGATGGAGATGGCAGCTTCGTAACGCCAATTTGGAGTGTTGATGCTGACTTTTATCTCCGGAGGCAGTTCAAGTCCCTTGTAAACGATGGGCGAGGAGCCGAGTTCGCGGTAGTAACCGAGTCCCGCACCACCTTCGAGCGTAAGGAAAAGTTGCTTCCCGTCTGGCTGCTGAGCCATGAGGAAAGCCGACGGAAGGAGTGTGATTAGAAGCGTTATAAACAGCCGTTTCATAAATTTTTTGTCGAAAATCTGTCTATTCAAAAAAAAAGATTTATCTTTGCAATTCGATTACAAAAGTACAAAATATTTTTCAAATAGATAAATTTAAATACATAAATACAATGAAGACAATGAGAAAGGTATCTATTTTCAAGGTAGCTACGGTTGCAATTTTGGCTATGGGCTGCCTTGTTTCCTGTAACCAAAACAACCAAAACGGACCAACGGTTAACGAAATGCAGACCCGGTTGAACGACATCATGAAAGAGTATCAGGAGATGCAGAGCACATGCGACAACTACAGCCGCCAGCTTGCCGAGAAAGACAGCTCTATTCAGGCACAGGCCGCCGAGATTCAGCGTTTGATTGACCAAGTGAGCAACGCTCCCGCCCAAGGCAAGGGTACGAAGGTGGTCCGCGGAGGCTCGAAGGTCAGCTCTGCCAAGCTGAAAAAAATGGATGCCGAACGCACAAAGCTGAAAGCCGAGATTGCTCGCCTGCAAGAGCTTTTGAACCAACAGACTGCTGAACTGAATGCCCTGAAGGCCGCTCCCGACTATGCCGACCGCGAGGCCATCGCCCGACTGAGAGCCCTTGTGAAAGAGCAGGAGAACCGCATCATATCGCTGACTAACGACAAAGTGTCGTTGACTTGTATTAACGACTCGCTGGTGGCACATGTGGCCTATCTGCTGGGTCAACGCACCGACAACGAGAGCAACCCCGGTGCAGAATATGCCGCACAGGTGACGATGCTGCAAGGCCAGGTGTCACAGCAACAGGCTGAGATTGCCCGCCTGCGCGAAGAACTTGCCAAGCAGACAGCCCTTGCCGAAGAGGCCGCCAAGAGCAACGTTGACAGCAAAGCCAACATCGCCAAGACCAAAGGTTCCATCAACAAGAAACTTGCCCAGTTGCAGGCTCAGTGCGACGAATACTATGAAGAGTTGGAGCGTCTCCGCGCCGAGAACCTTATGTTGAAGAACGAGAACGACAGTTTGCGCAGCGAAGTGGTTACGATGAAGAAGAGTGTGGAAAATGTAGCTGTTGAGAACGCCAAGATGGCCGCCAAAGTTAGCCGCGCCTCCATCCTTTCCACTTCCGACCTTACCGTTACTCCGCTCAAACGCCTCTCCAACGGTACCGGCAAGCCGACCTCACGCGCTTCCGCAACCCATGCGTTCCGCATTGAAGGTTACTTGATGGGTAACTCTGTGGTAGAACCCGGCACAGTTACAGTTTATGCCATGATTGTGGCTCCCACTGGTGAAGTTCTCCACAACGGCACCGTAGAACAGAAGTTTGAAGCCGACGGCGTTCGTTCCACCTACACCATGGTTCAGGCATACGAGTTCACCGGCCAGACCCGTCCCTTCGACATGAGCTGGAGCTATGACGAAGAGGAAGAACTGGAGAGCGGCGTTTACAAACTGAAACTTTATGCCAACGGAAATCTGATTGGCGTGACAGAATTCAAATTGAAATAAAATACCCGAACCCGGCCCAACACGATAACGGCCGGAGGTGTGACCAATATGTCGAATCAGACAAAATACAATTCCTTCCGCCGCACCTATCCCGAAATGGTGTATGCAGGGTATGAATACGGTGTGCAGCCCGACGGGCTGCACATCGTTTTTACTTTCCGTATAGGCGAGGACATTGTATTTTCTCCCACCGCTATGATTCCCAACCGCCCATTCCTGAAATGGGACAACCTCCAGAAGCGGAT
>JAEEGL014072295.1_pt1 | contig 11592 bp, 8 predicted proteins | sample 9134231 | NCBI WGS metagenome assembly JAEEGL01 (sample SAMN16246548, study PRJNA631951) | gut metagenome | biome: gut microbiome; feature: rumen; material: fiber-attached | host: Bos | place: Iran: Karaj | collected 2018-10 | reverse complement strand
GGCATCCGGCCGCGGCGTCGATCTCGGCCGCCGCGGCGTCCAGGTCCGCCTGAGCGGCGGCATCGCCCGTGTCGCCGCTCCCGTACAGGCCAGTATAGTCCTGTCCGAGCCGGACTTTCAGTTCATTGATTGTGGCGTAAGCCATGGATTTGTCCTTTTGTTTGGTTGATGAGGCGTCCAGTGGTCCGGACGCAAAAAAAGCCGGGCTGATGAGCCCGGCAGTGCGAGGGGGAGGGCGGCGGAGGACCCGTACGGCACCCAGCCTGTTTTCCGTTTTATTTTTACCGTAAAACGGATTTCGGACCGCATGCCTCCGCGCCAAGGAGAATGTGTTTCACGGCGGATCCCCGTGCCGCCCGCCCCGGTGCGCATGCCGTTCAATCAGCCTGTGACCAGCCTGAGACAGATCAGCCGGCCGCCGTGCCGCCGCGTCCCAGCAGATGCGGGAAGAGCGCGGCCGCGTTGCCGTACGCCTCGGCGCCGAAGAGGATCCTGCCGTCCATGAAGACGTTTTCGTCGTTCGGCTGATTGAGGATCGTGAGGGAGGCTTCCTTGTTCTTCAGCACCAGGATCGGTTTCAGCGCGCCGGTGAAACGGCCGAGGAACCAGTAGTTGGCGTTCGTCCCGGTCAGACGCGGGCTGACGACCAGTTTGACCTTGTCTTTGTGCGGGTTCGCGAATTCCTGGTCGCTGGCGTCGCGGTAGGTGTCGGAGTACAGGATCTCGCGGGCGGTGTCCTCCAGCGAGGGGCCGACGATCAGGTGCGTCGGACGCGTGTTGACGGGCTGGCCGTTGTGGCCGCGGAACGAGTACATCTGGGTGAAGAACGAGCCGAAGTTGGCGAACGTGAGCGCGTTGGTCGTGACGTTGTTGATCGTGCTCGGGCCGTACTTGCGGCTGCTACTGTAGAACGCGGCGCCGTCGATCCAGTTCGGCGGATTCACCAGCGCTTCGGTGAAGAGCGTGTCCCACAGCTGTTCGCCCGCTTCGCCCATGGCGGCGACGAGCGTGCCGTAGATGCCCCAGTTGTCCGACGATTTCAACCTCAGAAATCAGCATTTTTCCCCAGATTTCCCCCAGTTTCCCCGTTTTTTCCGTTTTTCGAGATCCATTGTGAGCGTATAAAAGAAAGGACCAAAATCATGGTCTACACAAAGAAAAGAACGAAAAGAAAGAATCAGCTCCAGGGATCGTTAAGGCAGAGGAAAAAGAATGGGCATTTCTACTACCGCCTGATCGTCTCGACGGGGATCCGCAAAGAGTTTGCCCTAAAGACATCCGACCACAACGAGGCGGTTCAAAAGGCCAGTGAACTGGATTCTCTTTGGCTTTCGCCCACATCTGAGGTTGCTTTTGCTCAGATGAACGCGATACGGGGATTCTCGAAAGTCAACCAGAGGCTGACATTTGAGGCGGCCTGGGAAAAATATCAAACTCATCCTGAACGTGCCATGCCGCATACATATAATGAGCGGCATTCATATCGTACCACCTACGAGGATTTCGTTCGCCTTGCTTCCAAAAAAAGTAAAGTTAGACGGAAGCCTGTGACCTGTATCAACGAGGTCACACCCGAACTTTGCGCGGAATTCGCCGATTACTTAAAGACAACTGGACTCGGCGTCGACACCCATAACCGGAAAATAAAGCGACTCCGAAGGATTTTCAACTGCCTTCGGGATTACTACGAGGGTGACAATCCCTTCCGTTCAAAAACGTTGATGCGAAACACGCGGGAAGAGACAGGAACGATTGTTCATCGGCAGCCCTTCACGAAGGAACAGGAAGACCAGATACTCGAGGTCCTTTCCGATTCGGATCCGTGTCACGATGTCATGAACAAGGATGAAGTCAGAATCATCTACACGGTCGGGATATATACTGGACAACGCCTGAAGGATTGCGTCCTCCTACAATGGCATAATATCGACATGAAGAACCGCCGCATCTGGGTGAAACAATATAAAACCGGGAAGGAGGTTACGATTCCCATTGCGGAGAAGCTGTACGAGGCGCTGCTTGAGGCGGAGAAATGGAAAAGTAACCAGTATGTAACGCCAAAAATGGCCGCGGAATACAATCGAAAAAAAGCAAAAGATGGATCCATTACCGATAATTGCTTGGTCGACAAAGTTGTTTTAAAACCAATTCGATGGATCGGCCTTGAACCATCCGTCAAAGTGCCAGGAAGGAATAAGAGCATGAATGTGTACGGTTTTCACTCGCTCCGTCACAGCTTCGCGAGCTTCTGCGCAGAGGCTGGAGTTCCCAAAGCCACTCTCCTCTCCATCCTCGGCACAGATTCCGATATCGCCGACAAATACTACACGCATGTCAGTGAGGAGAGCCAGCGGAGAGCAGTCGAAGCTATCAGCAGCCGGAGTACAACCACATCTCAGGAGAAAATCGACCTGGTGCTGAAGCTCCTCATGCCGGACGGAAAACAACTGGACACGACAGCCGACAGCACCCTCCGGCAGATATTGGATATCCTGAAAGGAGCGTGAATCTGAGATCGAAAGCGGCACGCCGGACGTGCCGGACGCAGTTTTGAAACTTCCCTATTATGTAGATAGGTATATCTATATAACTTTTACCCATTTTCCCATATGCAAGAAGTTAAAAAAACACGTCCGTTGCGTCCGGGCATACTTTGAACCATAGTACTGCTTATTGCTTCTTTTCAGCTTTTATTTTTTGCAATAAACGTGTACCCAAGTTACGCACGATCGAATTTGACTTTTTTTCAATGCTACTCTTGTTTTTAAAGTCATCATTAAGTTTTGCCTGTTCGGAAAAACCATTTTGGATATTGTTTAAGGTTACGTCAATTGTTTGTTTTAGCTTTGACTCGCCGTGGAAATAAAAGAAATATGATAATGAGATATAAAAGCATAATGCGCCAATATATTCCCAAGTGAATATTGCCGAGAAATTAAATGGCAAGAAGAAGAGCAAAAAATAGGCATCCAAATAAAACCAAATGGATTTTCTATAGTTTGTATCACAACGAATAACATAACCTTTATTGTTCTCGTCAACCTTTATGTTTATCGTTGTAGAATCTTTGCGAAAATCAGAACTTATGAAATTGGGATTGATTCTTTTCGCAATAATGGTTTCTTTATCTTTAACTAAAGTTAATTTGGAAACCTTCTTAAACTCTTCTACTACAGTGGATGTCAAAGCAGATAAAGATTCCTTATTGACCGTAGTTTCTATTTCTATTTTGGATGTCGTTTTCATTCTCGTGATCCAGCATATGAATTGCATTGCTCAAAACAACAAATTATGTAGAAATGGATGCGGTTTACACCTTTGTTCAAGGTTTTCAAGAAAATAGAATTTTATAAGCTTATACTTGGCAACAGCGTTCCCCTGTTCAGCAGACTTAAACCACCATTTAATAGCTTCACTGTAATTAGTGTAGCCAGCACAGCCTGTAAAACAGAAATCACCCATACGACACTGTGCCCATTCGTTGCCTTCTTCCGCTGCACTTAGCCAATCAAGGTAATCTGCTTCATGTTTGCTTGTATCTCCTGTAAAGTAATCTCCCGCAGATGGTTTAAACGAATCTGTACCAGTGCTACCGCCAAACACAGTGTCGTTGACATCACGAATTGAACAAGCCTTATCCTCGTACTCTTTAGTTTGCTTGGCAATTTCGTCATGCCGAATAGAGTACGCTTTTGTCTCACACATCAAATATGATAAGGCAAGGACAAGGATTCCAACGATTCCAACGATTGAAAGGACAATGCCTGTTTTCTTCATTTTAGTTTCTTTGATTATAAAAAAAGTTGGGTTAATCCGATGATAAGACCTAAGAAGTATCCTAAAACCTGAATTGCACCGAGATGTTGTGCTGCAATTGAATTAATCATGTTGTGAAAATCTCTGACATCCTGCTTCTTCACGGAATCAGCAATTCGATTGGCAAGGTTCAATTTTTGTATTACCTGCTCTTTTCCCTCACCATGAATCAATGATTCCAGCTTGGGGCGTGCAGAAGGAAGCAAATCGTTCTCAATCCAATTCCAAAGAGATTCCGAATCAATGATTTCATTTGCGACATTTGGAAGTTCTGTTTTGAGGTAGTCATGAAGATGGGAGTGAAGCTTGTTTTTTACTTCATTAACAAATGAATCGACTTTTACTGTGCCATCCGGAGAATTGATCCAGTTATTCAATTTATCACCTAAAACAAGCATTTCATCCTGAACCATAGTCAAAAAGCTCTCATCTCCAAGCTTATCACGAAGCCTTTCTTCAATGTCGTTCCAGTTAACAAACGAAACAAAACCATTCGACAATGTTTCAGCTCCAAACGGGAGTTTACTTGACAGATAGTCCATGCAGTAATCACGCATTTCCTTTTTTAGGATTTCAGTTAATTGAGGTGCTTGCCGTTGTAATCCATCTATTATTTCTGATGAAATCAGCCTACGTGTTTCCTCCTTTGCTAAAAAAGGCTGAACATTATTTCGCCATAACACTAAAATATTGTTTCTCGTAAGGTTTGCATTTAATGCAGTTAAAAGTGATTGTTCTATTTGTGGAATCAAAAAATCAATTATGCTTTTTTCATTTGTATGAAGAAGCTGTTGAATACTATTTCTTAGATTATCAATGATCTGCTTATTCTGGATTAACTCTACAACCATCTTGCAAAGCTCGTCAGCAAGTTGTTGTGGATTCAAGAGTTTCTTTTCGATTTGTTCTCCAAGTTCCTCTCCAATCCTGTTTTTGTTCTTGGGGACTAACCCTTGACGCCAGTATCCAAAAGTTACAAGACTTAAAGGATGTTTTTTGGTTTCTACGTAAGGCTTAAAAAGCATCTCAATCGCAATATAATTTGTGATATAGCCAACTGCTGCGGAAAGCAATACCCCAACGATAGAAGAAAAGAAATTTGGAATATTCCAGCAGAGTCTTGCAGAAACAATTTGCAACGGAAGAAGCACAAAAAGTGTTAGAAAACTTACGGGAAAACAAAAGAGTTCCAGCCCCGCAAAGACACGGCGTTCCCTCTCAGCCTTGCGGTCAAGAAGAAGATTCCACCTGATTTGAAAGTCGTTTTTTAAATCGTGAAAATACTGCATGTTAAAATGTCTTGACTATTTAATTTGAAGTCTGTTTGGAAGTGTCCCGCGCTTTTCCTCATACCATTTTTTGATTTCATGGCAACGAACGGCAGGGAATGGATGATCGTGATCCTTGATTGCCCAGGACTGAAGAAGTTTATTAAACTTCGATTCATCAAGCGAAGCGAAATATTCTTTTGCTTGCTGTTCATACAAAGCCATATTGACGTTTTCCGTTATTCGGGCAGAACCTCCAGAAAGACGCATCATCGTGCGCATGACACAGGAACTATCACCCATTACATAAGCTGCAACTCGGTCACTCGACAACTCACTCCGCCGCATCCAATACATAAACGCCCAAATAACAGGGGCAAGGGCCAAATCGCTTAGTCCACCGAGCAAAGCGCCAGCCCCCATCGAACCAATATTCAGAAGAACCATTCCTATAGAATGGTACAGAACATGGCGGCACAGGATATGCCCGCATTCATGGGCAATCACGGCTTTTAATTCATCTCGTTTCAAAAGATCAATCAAACCAGAATTGACAACTACGAAAGGCTTGGTATCTCCGAAAGTATAGGCATTAGGATTGGGATCCATTTCAAGAAAGAATTCAGGTTCAGGAATTCCAAGCACGGAACATGTTTCAGGAAGAACCTGATAGATTTCCGGCAGTTGGTTTGGACCGAGCTTGATTTTTGTTGCCATATTAATTCCACGCAATTCTCGTTCATCGAAAAGCTTCAAATAAGCCTTAACGACCGTGTCAAACATTGGAATCGACTGAAGTGTTTTCAATGCGGCTTTATCCTGCGGATGAATAAAGTAATTGTAATCAATGGGCATTTTTTCTTCCTTTCATTTTAATAAATGAATCCCAATTGTTCGTTTTATTTGAAAATTGACTTGATACTTTTCCAAAACCTTTTGAAAAAGCTGTCAGACAGGTTGACCGGCTGCTCCTGAATAGTTTCTACTGCCATCGATACCGATGGATTCTCATGCCGCACAGGACATTCTGATCTGTTTGCTAATTCCATCTTATCGTAAAGATTCATGAGGTATTTAGCAATGGAAGTAGACATTTTTAACTGCTCATCAATGATTTGCCTTGTTTTCTGAAGTTCTTCAATATCTGTTTTTATATCTTTTGCATATTCCGCAAGTCTCTCGAAATATTTTTGCACGTCCGAACGACATCCTTGAACAAACTCCGTGGAAAGCTCTTTCCCTTTTTTCTTAAAAGAATCATTGAATGAATTTATCTTTTTGTCAACAGTTGTTTGGATGGAATCCTCTTTCTTCTTCATGTCTTTTTGAAGAGTTTTCATCGCCTCGGAACAGGCATTCATTGCATCACAATAGTCCTGATAAAAAGAAGTAAGCTCTCCTTGTGTTTCTTCAACATCTTTCTGAAGACTTTTAATTTCTTCTTTCACGGACTTGACAGAATTTTTAACCATCTCCCGTACATCTTTTTCCTCGGGGATTTCAATCCTTTCGGTATCATCCCCAAATACATGACTTTTCGTAACAACATCTAACGACTTCATGGAGAATCATTTCCTTTCAATTTGCTGAAATATAGCCTGGAGTTGTGAAGCCCATTTGTCAGTCAAGATACGCACTTCGCCACTCGGATTAAGGCAGACGTTTGTTAAAATGGTCGCAGCAGCATTTTCAATGCACTTTCGTATATCAAGGATTCCTGAGGCGGAAAGAAGAAGGTCTTTCTGGTTTTTGTCCATCCATGTTGGATCCTTTTTACTTTGTTTTTTACAGAAATGATGAATTTTCTCAATCATATCATCCGCGTCCTTTTGAATTCCCTCATCTTTGTGATCCAAATCCCTTTGCAAATGCCCCAACGCATACCAGGCAAAAACCGGATTGCAATTCCACACGCGTCTTCCGTTGATTCTGAGCAAAGAATCGTCCAACCCCATTTCCTGAAGCTGATTTTCCAAAACACCGGCAAGTTGCATATTTTTTTCGTCCGATGGATGCCAATGCAGATCATCTTTGCAGTTCATCAAAAAGAGCAAATGTTTTCCTTCACTCTGGACCGTCTTCAGAATTTGCCGAGCTGGTTCATCCAACTGTCGTGTGTCATGTACAAAAATCACAATGTCGGACTTTCGAACGGCATCACGCGCGGCTTCATCATCTTCCTTGTTTGCATCGAAACCGGGAGTATCAACAAGGACGACCTTTTGAAGAAGCGGTTTCCAACAGGTAATCTTCAGATAGTCTTTCCCGGTACAGGAAAAAGCTGGATCGAAAATATCTTCTCTTCGATCCAATACATCCTCTTTTCCTGTATCTCCATGTACAAAAGTTGCAATCTCAGCTTCTCCGAAAAGGAAATAGGAACAGCAAGCTGTCGTTCGGGTTCCTTTCCCCATGGGAGCATACTGATCATCCAGCAGGCAATTGATCAGAGTAGATTTACCGTTTTGGAAAGCACCTGCCACGGTTGTTTGTGGCAGGTTGTCGTTATTCAATTTCATTTTTGATTCAATTCTGCTGTTACCCGTTGTTCAAAAGCACGGATTTCCTTGCGAAGGGGCTCAATCTGTTCCTTGCGGATTGAGTGGTTCTTTTCAGCGATTTCTTTGCGTCTCTGTTCCGACTCGTTGAGGTTTCGCTTGGCCGGATCAACATGATCAGCTTTGAAACAGACAAGAAGATTATCAATAGATTTTTCAATGTTTTTAAGACAGGAATCCTGGATTCTTTCAAAAACATCAATATACTTTTCGCTAACCAATGCACGTAATTCATCAGACTTTAATCCAGAAGAAATTGTATTATAAAGGCTTTCTTTTGTTTTTGTTTCCTGTTCCTGAAACTCCTTTTTGATACTACCCCAAACACTCCAGCTGTCTTTTACGGAAAACACATAATCAATTAACGCACACCAACCAACCCAAAGAAGAATGGGGCTTAAAATCACAGCGAGCAAAATAGTCCCAATGCCTAGTCTATTGCCATCCATTGTTTTTAAAAGGTCTTTATTGTCAAATATAACATTCTGCATAGCAGTTAATTCTGTTGCAAGATCATCTTGTGTTGGAAGGTTTAACTGAAGATCTTTAATATAATCTTGATTTTCTGATTCTTTTTCCCAAAGTTTTTTGATGTCCTTGGAAACTCTATTTAACCGGTGCTTTAATACCTGCCAATTATCTCCTTCGTTTTCAATGCCCGTTTTCCAGGATTCCAGGGTACGTTGAAGTGCACATACAGCAAGAGAACCGATTTCAGGTGCGGTTTCCTTCATAATCGCTTCCTTGTAATTCTTTTTCGACAAATATGGTTTCCATTGTTTGCTGAAAACAGACTTAGCAATCACTTCTGTTACCTGTTTTGCAAAGTCATTGTTCAATGAAGATTTAACCAATTCGGACGCAAGGGCTTTGCTCATCATTCTCTTTTCTGCGAAGAGAGTAGAATCTTCAACTATTTCCTTTGATTTTCTAATAAAGTTTTCCAATGCCTTCTGATTTTCCTGAACTTTCTTTTCCCATTCAGCTTTGTCTTGAAGCGCAGCATCTTCGCTCATTTTGAGCTGTCCCTCATACTCCTGTAAGGCATCGGCAGCCTTTTTGCTGCCATTATCAATCAAAATAGAATGGGATTTTTTTGTTATTATATCTTGGCTTAAGAAAGCAAGGATTTCTTCAATATGGCTTCCATCCAAAACTTTCTGAACAGACTCATCCGTAATCTCATCCAAAGCCTTCAGGTCTTTCAGCCCCGTATTAAAACCGGCATCGTTGACCATTTCAATCCACATTGATTCTAACGAAGCATCTGCCTCATTTCCTGAATCAATTTGCATGCATTTCCGTTCATATTCAGAGAAGTTTTCGCCTTGACATTTTCTCTTCCCTTGTCTTGCAAGGAATGCCAGCCGGGCATTGTAAGGCAGAACAGGGAAAGAAAAACCGTGATCGCTTAGGACTTCCTGCGTTACGGGAAACACCTGATTCATTTTTTGTTCGTGTTTGCCCTTGAGGTTCACAGACCCGATGACCTTAGGAATCATACCAATCTGTTTGATGAAATCCAAACTGCGAATGTCTTTTTCTCCGATCTGTTTTTCACCGCCAATTAGATACCAGACGGCATCTGCATTGCTAATTGCACCACGGGCAACGGCAGTGTCGTAAGCATTAGCAAACAAACCGGGACAATCCGTGATACGACAACCAAGCTTTGCGAGGCTTTCCGATTTGACACGAAGTAAAACCCGCGCAATAAAAACAAAGGCTGCTTCTTCCCATGTAAATGAGGCATCCTTACCATCTTTCCAACGGATTATCCAATCGCTCGGGAAGGCAATTAACGGTTGAAAATCGGAAAGTCCAAGGATGTTTCTGGAAAGCAGTTTTTCGTATTCTTTCGTCCCGTAAAAACGTTCCTGCAAAGTTGCGATACGAAGACGGTCTTTCGTATCCTCATCCAGGGAAGCTTTATCCTGGCTCCAAGCCTCCCAATACTGAGAAAGAATCGCCTTCACCGCTTTCCTATGAACGGGCGAATCCAAATCCAGAAGCCGAGCGAATTCCGACGGATCGGACATCGCCGAAATAAAGTCATCCTGTTTTAACTTGAGGCTATCTTTAAAAGTCTTATCTTCAATCAGCGCATCACGCAGAAGATCAAACATTCCTTTCTGAATTTCGTACTTTGTTTTGAAGGTAATCTCAGCCCATTCGTCCAACCCGACTTTTGTCTCGTTGTCGGATATGTTTTGAGCGGAAATAATGGCTGCACTGGTCTTGATGCCACCACCGCCCAGCCCTCTTGGACTCAAATCCCGACCATCGCAAAGCGCATTAAACGTTGTGGATTTGCCACCTTGAAACTCCCCGACAAGGACGATTTCAAACTGGTTTTCCAAGCATTTTTTGCGGATAAAACCCATTTCCTGAGCATATTTCTCCGGGATTTCAACCTTTGATGTTTTTTCAAGGAGTTTCAAAAGTTCGTTTCGGCGGGTTTCGTACCATTTCGCTTTGTCTGCTGTAACGGGATTATGATTATCCATGAAGGGGCCCCTATTGATATTGATTTTTGTTTACTGGATTTTTTGAAGGATGCTGGAGTTTGCTGCATAGGCATCCAGTGCCGCCCGGATAGCTGGACTCGGTTTCTCGCGTAACTCGCTTCCGTATCCACGAACGAGAACCGCAAACGCGCGATCGCACTCCTTGAAACGCAGGAATGCATCTACGGCGTTTTCCGTAACCGCAGCAAAAATCCGATTGGGGCAAAAACTTTGCGTCGATGCACTGATGCTTCCCAGCCAAGCAAGCAATTCCTTGCAAACCGCAGGATCCTTGACTGCTCCTTCGATCAGTCTTTTTCTTTTATCAAATGCTCCATCACCGGAACGTGCTGATATCATCGTCTTGGAATACTCTTCAGCTTTTTGAGTCAGCATTCTGGTGATTTCTTTCGTGAATTTGTCCGCATCATGATAATCCGCAACCAATGGCAATTTGTTTGAGACCAGAACTTCCGTTGCAGCGATCAAGGTGGGTTCCAAATGGAAACGGAAACGCAGATCAAATTCGCTCAACCTCAGCAGAGGTGTAGCAAGCCCCTTCAATGCGAGCTCATCTCCAGGGTCTTGGTCGGGCGTGTTCATCAGCTTTTCGGCAAAGGATTTCAGTTGATTCCGAAGTGAAGAGAGACGGTCTTCGTCCTGCTCAATGCTGCAACCGGGCACGAATGCATTTGTACAGGATTGAATAGCACTGATGAATCCCTGAAGGACGTCTGCGATTCTCTTCTGAAGGTGTTCATCAATGACTTCCCACTGTTCCCGGAAGGCGATGCGGAGTTGATTGACTGTTTTGGTCGGCTGGCCTTTGACCGCGAGAATCTCATCCGCAACTTTCTGCGTAAGATTCTTCATGGAACCATAGCCGCAACCATCGGCAATCCATTTTTTGACCTTCTCAGTAACCCGGATGACCTCCTGATTCCATTCTTCATCCGGTTTTTCCGAAAGCTGTTTTTGTTCCTGTTCAAATCTCGACAGCGATTTCAAAAGTTTATCGTATAACGATTCTTGAAATGCGATGGGGCTTCCATTGCTTGCCCGAGTGAGTTGAGACAACGCATCCTTAACTTCAAAAAGAGTAGACTTCAAGCCCGATTGGGTTTGTTTCGATTCATTTTCGACTTTAGCTAAAATAGCTTGATCAATGTCCGGAAGATTTTTGGCAAGGAATGCCAAGACTTCGGGCATGGTTTCGGAAAGAATAGAAGTCCTGTCCTTCGCGTTGCAGCGGATAATCTGGAATGTGCGGCCCTGTTTTGACAACTGAGCCCGAATATCCTCTACACACGCATCTGCTCGCGTCGGCGTTTCACCCCCAACATTGGCAAGAATAGCGGTGTACTTGGTCTGGTCATCCAGCAGGGGAGCCGCGACTTTCATTGCATCCAGGGCATTGGTGTCATTCAAGTTCCATGCTACGTT
>JAEEGL013714469.1_pt1 | contig 11592 bp, 11 predicted proteins | sample 9134231 | NCBI WGS metagenome assembly JAEEGL01 (sample SAMN16246548, study PRJNA631951) | gut metagenome | biome: gut microbiome; feature: rumen; material: fiber-attached | host: Bos | place: Iran: Karaj | collected 2018-10 | reverse complement strand
GTGTAAAAAAACTAGAGAGGAATTTGTAATTAAGATATGAGAAAAGAAAAAGCAATTTTTGCCACTCTTCTTGCAGCAACAATGCTGTTTGGTTGTGGCTCTTCAGGGGATGAGTCAGTAACAGGACTTAGCGTAGAGAAACTTGAAAATGTACCTCAGCAGGAAGAAGTTGTTGAAGCACCTGTTGAGGAAGAGAACAACGATGATACACCTCCAGCAGAAGGAATGGTAAGAAGTTATTTCACAAATGAATGGGTTGATGAAGCAACCAACAATAACAGACCACTTGCTGTTATGTATCCTATCAACAAAGAGGCTCAGCCTCAGTACGGACTTAGCAATGTAGCTGTCTTCTATGAGATAATGGAAGAAGGTAGCATGAGCCGTCAGATGGGGATTCTTGAGAACTGGGAAGACCTTGGTCAGATCGGAAACATCCGTAGTATTCGTGACTACTTTGTATACGCAGCATTAGAGTATGATCCGATCATTGTTCACTACGGCGGACCTGAACTTTATGTTAAGAATATTCTTACAAGAGATGATGTTGACAACTTAAATGGTGTCGGCGGTGTAATGGGTTCTGATTATGGCGCATTTTTCAGAATTCCTGAAGGAAGTACTTCTGAACATACAGCCTTTACAGATGGTGCACATGTAACAGCAGCTATTGAAAAGGCTAAATTTGAAAAAGAACACAGAGATGAATTTGCCGGTGATTCTCACTTTAACTTTACTGGTTATTCAAATCCTAACACTTTAGAGGACTATGGCGAATCAGCTGTAGATGCAACTGAGATCAATATGTCAGGTTGCTTCCCTGTAACAAAGTCAGCACTTAAATATGACGAGTCAAAGGGGGTTTATCTTAAGACACTTTACGGCAATGCTCAGAAAGATGCAGTAACCGGAGAGCAGCTTGCTTTTGCAAACGTTATTATTCAGAGAGCTTATCATGAAGTACGTGATGACAACGGATATCTTGCTTATCAGATGCATGACACTACTCGTGACGGATATTTCATCACAAAGGGTAAAATGATTCATGTTACCTGGGAGAAGACCGGTGACTACGATACAACCAAGTATTACGATGAAAATGGTAATGAAGTAGTCTTCAATACAGGTAAGACAATGATTTTTGTTATTCAGGAAAAAGGTGGTTCATTCTCAAAATTTGAGGTTAATGGCGTCACATATGCGGACTGATAGATAATGTACTTGAGCGGACGGCAGTGATGCCGTCCGATTTTGTGTAGATTATAAAGAGAGGAAAAAAAATGGAAAAGATAATTGTAACAGGTTGTAATGGCCAGCTCGGAAGAGCAATTAATTTAGAACTTGCAAAAACAGGAAAATATGAACTTGTTAATACTGATGTTTTTCAGCAGGATGGAATCATTCCTTTGGATATAACAAGCGTTGATGCTGTACTTAACCTTGCCAGAGAAGTAAAGCCTGCTGCTATTATAAATTGTGCTGCTTATACAGCAGTTGATAAGCAGGAAAGTGATATTGACCTTTCATACAAGATAAATGCCATCGGTCCCAGAAACCTTGCTATTGCAGCAACTGAGACAGGTGCAAAGCTTGTTCACATATCCACAGATTATGTGTTTGAAGGAAATGGAACAAAGCCATACATAGAATTTGATAAAACTAATCCTGTAAGTGTATATGGAAAGACAAAGCTTGCAGGTGAAGAATTTGTTAAGCAGTTTGCTCTTAATTCTTTTATCATCAGAACAGCATGGTTATATGGTGATGGAAAGAACTTTGTTAAGACAATGCTCGGTCTTGCTGACAAATACGATGAAGTAAGTGTAGTAAAGGATCAGCTTGGCACACCTACAAGTACTTATGAACTTGCCAAGGCAATTCATTACCTTCTTCCTACAGAGAACTATGGTACATTCCACGGAACATGTGAAGGTTCAACAAACTGGGCAGACTTCACAGAAGAAATCTTCAGAATTGCCGGAAAAAATACAAAGGTCAATCATGTAACAACACAGGAGTATCAAGCCAAAAATCCGCAGTCTGCTCCAAGACCTGCATATAGTATTTTAGAGAACTATATGTTTAAGCTTACTTCTGATTTTATGTTTGCTGATTGGCACGAAGCTATTGAAAGATACATTAAAGAACTGGTTTAACCGGAGTTGAGGACTAAATGCAATTTATAAATGAATTATTTAGCAACACTATTTTGATTGCCTCCTTTTGGGGATGGCTTGTTGCACAAATGTTAAAGACTATAATTTATGTGATCGTAAACAAGAATTTCAACCCTGAGAGACTGATGGGAGATGGCGGAATGCCAAGCTCACATTCTGCGACAGTTATGGCTCTTGTGACATCTACTCTTATGCATTATGGTTCAGCTTCTTTTGAATTTGCGATATCCGGTGTTCTTGCACTTATTGTAATGCACGATGCAATGGGAGTAAGAAGGCAGGCTGGTAAACAGGCTGTAGTTATCAATAACATGATGGATTGGTTCAAACAAATGGACCAGGATATACCTGTTGAGCAAAAACTTAAGGAATTTGTCGGGCATACACCCCTTCAGGTTTTGTTTGGGGCACTACTTGGAATATTAGTAGGTTTTGTAGTCTCAGCTATTTAAAGGGAAAGTCATTCAAGAATACCTAGGAGATAACTGATATATGATCACAGTTATACTTATATGGCTTTATGTTTTAGTTACCACCTATCTTACCGGCTTTTTTTTGCTTAATGCCTTTACTTCAATTACGGCTATGGCAAACCCGAAAGCTAAGGGTCAGACAAAAAAATATTCTATACATTTTCAGGAAAGTTATATTGTCGCTGGAATAGTTGCAACTACAGTATTTGCTCAGATTGTCAGCCTTTTTAGTGGAGTTGGCTTAGGCGCTAACGCTGTGCTTGTGCTAGCGGATATTGTAGTAGCAATTTTTTTCAGAGAAGAATTAAAAGAAAACTTTTTTGGAATGGTACATATGCTTAGAGCAAAGAAAGACTGGATATGGTATATGCTTGTCTTTCTTTTGATGGCATATGGAACTTCACATGGAATCATGCACTATGATTCCGATCTGTATCATGCACAGGCAATTCGTTGGATTGAAGAATACGGTGTCCTTAAGGGACTTGGCAATATTCATGTTCGACTGGCTTATAACAGTGCATCGTTTGCTTTATCAGCTCTTTATAGTTTTGCTTTTTTAGGAAAACAGTCATTTCATGTTATGGCGGGCTTTTTTGCACTCCTGTTGGCATGGCAATGTCTTGATATAAAAACAATAGTTAGAAGAGGATATATCGTACTTTCTGATTTTGCCAGAGTTGCAGCAATGTATTACCTGTTCACAATTTATGATGAAATTGTGGCTCCTGCTTCTGACTATTTTCTTTCCACTATAGTTTTTTATATTATTATCTGTTGGCTTGATCTTTATGTCAGACATGTTAAGTCTTATGTTCCGTACATATTATTGGCATTATTGGGAATATATGCTGTTACGATAAAGCTTTCGGCTGCGCCAATGGTTCTACTGTCAGCTATTCCTATTGTCAAACTTTTTCATAACAGAACTGAAGAAAAGATGAAAGCTTTTGGAGTGGCTGTAATAACAGCGCTGCTTATCACAATTCCATTTTTTGTGAGAAACGTGATAATCTCCGGTTGGATTCTTTACCCTGTGACATTTTTGAATTTCTTTAATTGTGCATGGAAGATTCCTAAGGGAATTGCTCAATATGATTCTGTAGAAATCAAAACATTCGGTAGAGGCTATAATGATGTGGAAGCATACATGAATACGCCTTTTTATGAGTGGGTACCCAATTGGTTCAGTAATCTTGGAACATTTAACAAGCTCATGGTAATAGCAGCGCTAATTGCAGTGTTGTTATATATAGCCTACGTTATTTACTTTGTTGTGGTAGTGTTTGTAAGAAAGCAAAATATCAGTAAGTTATCTAAGACTAAGGTCTTTGATATCAGTCATAGAAGTATGCTTAATTTTGCTGACTTTTTAACTTTGAGCGGTACTCTGATTCTTTGTCTTTTGTTCTGGTTTATGAGTGCGCCTTTGATCCGCTATGGAATTGTCTATGTACTTGCCACGATTTCTATGGTTTATGGAAGAGTGATCATTCTAATTCTGAACAGGATTGATGATAGCAAAAAGAAAGTTATTATCAGAGCTTTTATTGCAATTCTCTCACTATGGCTTATATATAAGGGAGCGAATGTTGTCTTGGAAGATGTACCAAGATTTAATGCAAAATATCTTGCAGGCCAACAGGATTACGGTGTTTATGAGACCGGGACTTTTAAGCTTGGAGATACAACTTTCTACTACCCTTTGGAAGGAGACAAGGTTGGGTATGCTCCATTCCCATCTGCAACACATGATCTTACAGGTGAAGTGGATCTGATGGGTGGAAATTTAACGAACGGTATTAAAAATATAATAAAACAATAAAAAGAATATAAACTTCGAAAACGATTATCTTAAATAAGTATAAAAATTGCTTAAATACAGTTTATTTTTATATATTATTGGCGTGAAATAAAGTATCATCTCTGTAAAAGTAAAGAAGAAAAAATAATTCTTCTTTCGGGGATGCTTTATGAGAAGACTTATTGTTGGAACGCTAATTGCATTGCTCCTTTTGGCATATACCGGCAATAGTGGTTGCGCAAATGTCGAAGCTGCTTCTGAAGATGAGGTATTGGAGCGTATAAATTTAGCCAGAGAAGATGCAGGACTTGATGCACTTGTCGTTGATGAATCCTTGCAAAGTGCCGCACAGATAAGAGCCAGTGAGTGCGCAACTTCTTTTTCACACACAAGGCCAAGTGGCGCTGCGTGGTATACTGTCGGCTCTACAAGGGGTGAAAATCTGGCACACGCCAGAAATAACAACCAGAAAAAGGCTGAGAATGTAGTTCTTGCCTGGATGCTTAGCCCAAAGCACAAAGAGAATGTGCTAAGAAGTACATTCAGTAGTGTTGGTATAGCCTATTATGAGGATGACACAGGCGATACATACATAGTATGTGAGTTTAATTAAATGAATGAATTGTAGTTATTTATGGCTGCAGATGGGAAATTGGAAAAAGCTCTCATCTGTAGCCTTTTTGCATATGACGAGCAACACGAACGAGGAAATGCGTAGCATTTTCGAGTTTTTGTCTGCTTCACACTTACAGAGTTACTTCCACTGCGAGCGATATTCCATTGGACTGATGCCCTCAATCTGCTTGAAAATACGCGAAAAGTAATATAGTGGAGTGATACCGCACTGATTTCCGACATCCTCTACTGAGTCTGATGTAAATCTGAGAAGTTGTTTTGCATGAGTTATACGGACAAATAGTAAGTAGTTGATAATGGATGTGCCAAACTGTTCTTTGAAGCCACGGGAAAGAGTATATTTATTGACCAAAAATCTGTCTGCAAGATCATCTAATGTTATTTTGTCCTGATAATGACTGTCGAGATATTCCCTTAATAGAAATAGTGTTTTGGAATTATTTTTTTCAGGTATTGCATCAGGATTCCAGCTAAAGGACATAATAAAGGTTAAAAGAGAAGATAAAGCCTCATTTATTCTTATATCCCTTATGTAATCCGTTGAGTGCGCGACATTGTTAATAGTATCAAAGATGAATTCAATATTTTGGGGATTTTCCGGATGAAAAATCGGTTGTCCGCCACGCTCTAAATATTTAAGATAAATGGGGAGAACAACATTTCCGTTAAAGTGAATCCATTCAAGAGACCATAGATTTTCTGATGTTTTGTGGGAATAAGGATTTTGACAGTTTATGAATACACAGTCACCCTGAGATATTGTATATTCTTTGCCCTGATAATCCAAAAAGCCGCTGCCGGATTTAACATAAAAAAACAGAAATGAAGACAGGTTCTGTCTCTTGCTGGTGTGGGTTTTCTGAGCCTTTAATCTGCCAATTTCCTGTAAGTAAACCAGATTGGACTTGGCAAATTCAGATGGGGTATATAACAGCCTGTCTGAAGCTACATATTCTCCTTGGAATAGTTGGTTTTTCATAATTAAACACTCCATGTCAGTGATAATTGTCAGTATAAACAATAAATCAAGATAATGCAAATAAAAAGCAAGAAAGTGAATTTAAAAGGCTAAAACAGTACAATATAATAACAAAGAAAAATGCAAAGTATTAGCTTTGAATGAGAGGAAAAAATATGGCAAAGAAAGCTTTAATAACAGGTATAACAGGACAGGATGGTTCATATCTTGCAGAGTTCCTTTTAGGAAAAGGATATGATGTTCATGGAATAATAAGAAGATCTTCTGTAGACTACAGAGAAAGGATTGCGCATCTGGAAGGAAAGCCTAACTTTCACCTTCATTATGGAGATTTAGGTGATTCTATGAGTATCCTTGGTGTAGTTGGAAAGGTTCGTCCGGACGAAATCTACAACCTTGCTGCTCAGTCACATGTTCAGGTATCTTTTGATTCACCTGAGTTCACAGCTGATGTAGATGCAACAGGTGTACTTAGAATATTAGAGGCAGTTCGTCAGTGCGGACTTGCAGAAACATGCCGTATTTATCAGGCATCAACTTCAGAGCTTTATGGTAAGGTAGAAGAGGTACCTCAGAATGAGAAGACTCCATTCCACCCATATAGCCCATATGCTGTAGCCAAGCTCTATGGTTTCTGGATCGTCAAAGAGTACAGAGAAGCTTACAACATGTTCTGCTGCTCAGGTATTCTTTTCAACCATGAGTCAGAGCGTCGTGGAGAGACATTTGTAACTCGTAAGATCACATTGGCTGCTTCAAGAATTGCTCAGGGTAAGCAGGATAAGCTTTATCTTGGTAACCTTTCAAGTCTTCGTGACTGGGGGTATGCTAAGGATTATGTAGAGTGCATGTGGCTTATCCTTCAGAACGACAAGCCTGAGGACTTTGTTATAGCTACAGGTGTTCAGCACTCAGTTAGAGAGTTCGCTCAGCTTGCATTCCACTATGCAGGTATCGAGCTTGAATTTAAGGGCAAAGGCGCTGATGAGAAGGGATACGACAAAAAGACAGGAAAGGTTCTTATTGAAGTATCACCTGATTTCTACAGACCTACAGACGTTGTTAACCTTTGGGGCGATCCTACTAAGGCAAAAGAAAAGCTTCACTGGAATCCACAGACAACATCTTTTGAAGAGCTTGTAAAGATCATGGTTGAACATGATATGGCTAAAGTTGCAGTAGAAAGAGCTAATGAGCATGTTGAATTCAACCTTGCTGAGTTCCTTGAGAAGGGTATTGATAAGTAATTCGCGTTCATGACATTAAAACATGCTTTTAGGAGAGAAGAAATATGATGGAATATGATGCAAAAATATATGTAGCTGGTCACAGAGGAATGGTTGGTTCAGCTATTGTAAGAGAGTTAAACAGACAGGGATATTTCAATATCATTACAAGAACTCATAGAGAACTTGATCTTACAAGACAGGATCAGGTTGAGAAGTTTTTTGCCGAGGAGAAGCCTGAATACGTATTCCTTGCAGCCGCTAAGGTTGGTGGAATCATGGGTAATTCCGAAGCACTTGCAGATTTTATGTATGAGAACATGATCCTTGAAATGAATGTTATTCACTCAGCTTGGAAAAACGATTGTAAAAAAGTTGAATTTCTTGGTTCATCATGCATTTATCCAAGAATGGCTCCACAGCCAATGAAGGAGAATTGCCTCCTTACATCAGAGCTTGAAAAGACAAATGAGGCATATGCTCTTGCAAAGATTTCAGGCCTTAAGTACTGTGAGTATCTCAACAAGCAGTACGGAACAGATTACATTTCTGTTATGCCTACAAACCTTTATGGACCAAATGATAACTATCATCCTACACATTCTCATGTTCTTCCGGCTCTTATCCGCCGTTTCCACGAGGCAAAAGAGCAGAATCTTCCTTACGTAACATGTTGGGGAGATGGAAGTCCTTTAAGAGAGTTCCTGTATGTAGATGACCTTGCAAACCTTTGTGTATTCCTGATGAACAATTACAGCGGTAATGAAACTGTAAATGCCGGCACAGGAAAAGAGCTTACTATTAAGGAACTTACAGAAAAGGTTGCAAAGATTGTAGGATACACAGGAGAGATCAGATGGGATCCTTCAAAGCCTAACGGAACACCAAGAAAGCTTCTTGATGTATCAAAAGCAACAGCTCTTGGCTGGACATACAAAACAGAACTTGACGATGGAATCAAGCTTGCATACGAAGATTTCCTCAATAACCCAATCAGAGCAGAGAGATAAAAACTAAGACTCGTCTTTAAACAAGGCGAGTCTTTTTGTTCATTGAAAGATAGGGCCATTAAGTGTAAAATACTCTATAGAATTGCGGTATTATAGCATTTTATATAAATTGAGTTATGGGAGAAAGAAAATGAAATTACTTAGTGTTATAGTGCCTTGCTATAACGAGGAGGAGAATATAAAGGATTTTTACGATGAACTTATGAAAAACGAAGTTTATTTTAAAGATCATGATGTAGATTTGGAAATCATTTATGTAAATGATGGATCTAAGGACGGAACAGTAGCAAAAGTAAAAGAGCTTAATGCTTTGGATAAAAGAGTTCATCTTATAAACTTTTCAAGAAATTTTGGAAAAGAGCCTGCGATGTATGCCGGACTTGAGAAGGCAAAAGGCGATTATGTGGCAATTATGGATTGTGATCTGCAGGATCCGCCGGCACTTTTACCGCAGATGTACGAAGCTATTGTGAATGAGGGATATGATAGCGTTGCAACCAGACGTGTCAACAGAAAGGGCGAGCCACTTATTCGCTCATTTTTTGCAAGGATGTTCTATAGAATCATCAATAAGATGACCAAAGCTGAGATTGTTGATGGTGCAAGAGATTACAGACTTATGAACAGACAGTTTGTTGAGGCTATTCTTTCAATGAAGGAATACAACAGATTTTCAAAGGGAATCTTTGGATGGGTTGGATTCAACAACAAGTGGATAGAGTTTGAGAACATTGAGCGTATGAAGGGCGAGACAAAGTGGTCCTTCTGGAAGCTGTTTTTATATGCTTTGGATGGAATTGTGGCATTTTCCACTGCGCCGCTTGCTATTTCTTCACTTATCGGAGTGCTGTTCTGTCTCCTGGCATTTTTCTTTATTATTTTTACTATTGTCAGAGCTGCAGTATTCGGAGATCCTACAAGTGGCTGGCCTTCACTTGTTTGTATTATATTGCTTGTCAGTGGTGTTCAGCTTTTTTGCATCGGTATCGTTGGTCAGTATCTGTCCAAGACCTACCTTGAAGTCAAAGAGCGTCCACTTTACATAGTAAAAGAGGAGTTATGATGGTTAGCATTATAGTTCCTGTTTATAACGCAAAAAATTATATTAAAGAGGCTATTGAAATGGTAAGTGCCCAAACCTACAAGGATTGGGAACTTATTTTGGTGGATGACGCATCCAGTGACGGAAGTGCTGATTATATTGACGAGCTTATTGCAGGTCAGGGAAAAAGAATACGCCTTATCCGCAAAGACAAAAATGAAGGTGCGGCTATGGCGAGAAATACGGGTATTGACGCTGCACTTGGAAGATATATAGCATTTTTGGATGCGGATGATGTATGGAGACCGGATAAGCTTGAAAAGCAGATCGCATTTATGGAAAGAACCGGAGCAGCTTTTTCATTCCATGCCTATGAATTTGGAGATGAAATGGCGAGACCTACAGGAAAGGTTGTGCACGTTCCAGAAGTGCTGACATTTAGACAAGCACTTTCAAGAACCATTATCTTCACCACTACGGTTATGTTCGACACAGAGAAAATAGATATGGAGATAATCCATATGCCAAAGGTTCCCAGTGAAGATACTGCCACCTGGTGGAGAATACTTAAAAGTGGAATAGTGGCACATGGTCTTGATGAGAATCTTGCGATTTACAGAAGACCTGCAAAATCTTTGTCATCCAATAAGTTTGTGGCATTAGAGAGAATCTGGTTTTTATATAGGAATATTGCCGACCTGTCAGTCTTGGAATCATTATTTTATTTTGGAGGATGGGCGATCAGAGCTACCTTAAGAAGGCTTTGATTGCTATAAAAGGGGAATTTATGAAGCATGTGGAATCAGTAAAAAGAGTCCTTGTATTATTTATGGGATTTATTGGACTTAGTATGCAGACTGCTGTATACGCCTGGTTTTGGTTTACAACATATTACCCAATAGTTTCATCTAACCGTATCAGTGTTGACGGTTATAATTTAGGAAGTGGATTAAAGCTCTATTTTAGAGGACATTTACTTATACTTGGAATCTATTTTGTTTTGATTTTATTCTTTTCTAATACCTATGGCGGACTTAAGATAGGATATTTAAAGCCCATGGACGTGTTCTTTTCGCAGATTTTTGCGCTGTTCATGGTTAACTTTATCTCATATTTCCAGATTGCACTTTTGAGAAACTGGCTTGTTCCTGTTATTCCAATTATAGAGATATTTGTGCTTCAGCTTCTCATTTCTTTTGCCTGGGCATATATTACCAATGCTATTTATATGGCTATCTTCCCGCCAAGAGAACTGTTGCTTATAAGCGGTGAGTATTCTGTCGAAGATATCGTGACCAAATTCAATTCAAGAAAAGATAAGTACCACATCAAAAAGAAAATGAACATTGATGAGGGTATAGATAAGATTTATAAAGAGTGTCTTGGCAATTACGATGGTGTTATCATCTGGGATGTTCCCAGCAAATTCAGAAATGGTCTTGTTAAGTATTGCTACGGCAACAATATCAGAATTTATGTAATGCCCAAGATAACAGATGTACTTTTAAAAGGTTCAACACAGCTTCACCTGTTTGATACTCCGGTACTTCTTATCAGAGAATACGCGATTAAGATTGAACAGCGCGCCATAAAAAGATTTTTTGATATAGTTTTAGCTTTAATACTTATCATTCTTTCTTCACCTATCATGTTTATCACAGCCATTATCATAAAAGCGTATGACGGTGGCCCGGTACTGTACAAACAGGTCAGATGCACAGTCAACAAAAGAGAATTTCGCATTATGAAATTCAGAAGTATGAGAGTTGATGCGGAAAAAGACGGAGTTGCGCGTCTTGCAGCCAAGAATGATTCAAGAATCACTCCTATCGGAAAGTTCATCCGCTCATGCAGAATTGATGAACTTCCGCAGCTTTTCAACATTCTTAAAGGTGATATGTCCTTTATCGGACCAAGACCTGAAAGACCTGAGATAATCAAGCAGTATCTTGAAGAAATGCCCGAGTTTGCATTCAGAATGAAAGTTAAGGCGGGACTTGCAGGATATGCGCAGGTTTATGGAAAGTACAATACAACCCCTTATGATAAGCTCAAACTCGACCTTACATATATTGAGAATTATTCTATCTGGCTTGATATTAAGCTTATGCTTCTTACGGTAAAGATTCTTTTTACCCCGGACAGCACAGAAGGCGTGGAGGCTAATCAGACTACAGCTCAAAAGAGGTAATCTTGCATGGAGAGAAATGACCAAAGGCACATGGACGAAGAATTGAATTTGCGC
>JAEEGL013212504.1_pt1 | contig 11592 bp, 8 predicted proteins | sample 9134231 | NCBI WGS metagenome assembly JAEEGL01 (sample SAMN16246548, study PRJNA631951) | gut metagenome | biome: gut microbiome; feature: rumen; material: fiber-attached | host: Bos | place: Iran: Karaj | collected 2018-10 | reverse complement strand
AATATTTTTTTATAGTAAAAAGAAATAACATTGTTTATTTTAATTTTATGCATCCATTTGATTTTTTGAGTTAATATAAAAGTGATTCTTTCAAAAAAAGTATCTTTTAAAAGGTTAGAAGTTTAATATATCATTTATTGAATATAATTTTTACAATCACAATTGTAAAAAAATATTATATAATAACACTAATTTTATGTTTATAAATTATCACACATTTTCAAAATTTATTTATTTTATGATTTCATTAAAACGAAAGAGAAGTGGATCAATAAATTTACAATTATTAGATAATTTAAATATATCAGATGAATCAAGACATCCAAAGAAAAAGAAATCAGAAGACTCAGATTATTTATCAAAAGCTTCAACAGAAGTTTCTAATAGTGAAAATAATAATAAAGTAAATAAATCAAATGAATCAAATGATTCAAATTCTAATAAAAAGGATAAAAAAGTAAATAATGAAAAAAATTTACATTTCACCTATCATAATCAAGATTATGGTAATTGGAATACAAATTTAGAAAATTATTTACAAAGACCAATTTGTTGTCCTGATTTTTATAAAAATAATTTTGATTTAAATAAACAATTTTTACCAACTCATTTAAATCATATTATTTTGAAAAAGAAGGAAAATAACAATATAATAGTTATATCAACAACTAAAAGAGTATATCAAAAAAATGTAAAATTTCTTTACTATTCAGTTTGTAAAAAGAAATAATATAAACTTTTATGTTATTATAAATTTGATATGTATATATAGGGAGTTACGAAACAATAGTTTTTTTTCTTTGATTCTTTTTTGTTTTAAATATAAGAATTGTCGGTTAAAAAACTTTGAATTTTATTTGTATATAAATTACTATTTGATAAAAAAATAAAGTAAAAAAAAATAAAAATAAATATATTTTACATTATTACAATTATACTAATTAACATACCTAAAATATTATATTTTAAAAATTTAATATTTAAATATTTTTTATAAACTTCCTCTACTTTTGAATCACAAAAATCTTGACATAATTGTAAATTTTTAATATAACAAGTAGAATTAGCTTTAAAATTATATAATACAACATGAAAATCATTAATATTTATTTTATTATGATAAAAATTAGTTTTAGTTTTTACATTAAATTTATCTTTTTTACCTTCAATATTTGCAACATTCCAAACATATGAATTATTAAATAATAAAACGCCTTTTTCATTTTTCCAATCTAAAATAATATCAACTTTAAAATATTCCTTATTCATTAAATAATTATTCTTTATTAAAGGAAGATATACAGGAAGTACATTAAAATTCATTTTATTTGGTAATCTAATTCTAAAAAATATAACATCTGAATTATCTTTTGTTTTAAAATTATTTTCAATTATATCATTTTTTGAAGAAGTAGTTAATCTTATATCACATCCTTCATAATACGAAAAATCAACAAACCCACCATAATAATTTTTAAAATTTGGAATAGAATATAAAAAAGATAAATGCTTTGGTTTATTATTAAAGGTTTCATTAAAAGAAACAATAAAACCATCATTAGGAATATTTAAATGAGATTTATTTTTTATTAAAATAAATACATCATTTATTTTATTATATTCTAATTTTTCATAATTAGTTTCATTTATAATTTCATAAGAAAAACAATGAATTAAAGATAAGAAACAATAATTTATAAATAAATTAAATTTAATAGACATATTTTAATTAATATACAATAGTTAGAAATTAAATAGCCACGTATTTAAATAAGATAATTAAAAATTAATATTTACAAAATATAAATGGATGCAAAACAACTTTACTTTAGTCTACCACCATTAACAAGATATTATCTTACAATAATTTTCTTATTAGCATTTAATTTAACATATATGCCACAATTTCTAATAGTACAACATTTCATTTTAGATTATAACAAAATATTTCATAAATTACAAATATGGAGATTATTTACAAATTTACTTATAATTGGTCCTTTCTCAACTGGATTTTTATTTTTTTGTTTTTTCTTTTATTCAAATGTTAGAAGTCTTGAAATTCAAGCAATAAAATTAAGAAGATATGCAGAATTTATTATGATGCTTTTTTATATTACTTTATCTTTAAATTTGATTAATATTATTACAACTTATTATTTTGGATTTCGTAGTAATTTTACTTTAGCTCATCAATTACTTTATGCTTTAGTTTATATTGATTCTAAAAGAGAACCTCAAAAAAATGTAATGATATATTTTATTACTATTAAAAATTGTTATGTTCCATATGCATTTTTATTATTTAGTTTAATTACTGGAGGAAGTATTATTGAAAATATAATTGGAATTGTTGCTGGTCATATTTATTTCTTTTTTAAAGAAATTGCACCAATTCATAATGGAATTGATCTTTTAAAAACTCCTAAATTTTTAGTTGATTTATCAGAAAAATATATTACTGATCCTGAAGATAATGTTAATAATAATATGAATCAACAAAGAGGAAATAATTATTATTCTGGATATGGATTTAGTGGAGTTATTAATAGAGGAAATAGAAATAATAATAATAATAATAATACTGGATTTAGGGCTTTTCAAGGTCATGGAACACAATTAGGATAAATATATGTTTAAGAGATATTAAAATGATATATATTATTTTTTATTTTATTTTTAATTATTAAATTTAAAATGTTTTTTCTATAAAATTTTTAATAAATAAAATAATAAATTTTTTTAATTAAATTAAAAAATGAATTCTGAGAATTTTAGAAATGAAGATTCAAAAGAATTAATAACTATATATCGTTCATTATATATATTAAAGAAAAAATTTGAAAAATATAAAAATGAAATAAGCAAAATTTATACTAAATTTTTTGTAAAAGATAAAAATAATTATAATAATATTCGTTGTAAAATAATAAAAATTTCTTCATTTAAACCACTTTTAGAAGAAATATGTCATTTAGTTAATATGTCAATAGTAAAAATATCATCATCAAATGAATTATTTATTTCAGATTTAGTAGTTCAAAAAATTCAAAATGAAAAATTAAATGATTCAATTGAACAAATTAATAATTATATAACTGATAAACTAAAATATTATAATAACATTTTTTACACTAAAAAAATTAAACCTGCAATAGATATAAATATAATAGATAATATTGCAGATGATTTTACTGATTATTATCCAATTTCAGAATATAATAAAAAAGGAAATTTAATATATTATCATGATCAAATGAAAGAATTAAATAAAAAATATTCTTCTGTGTTTAAATCAAAAGAAATTGATTTAGATAAAGAAAATGAATTAAATCAAAAAGAAAAAGATATTTTATACATTGAAACACTTCCTGTAATTATTGCAGATTTTATTCAAGAAAATCCACAATATATAATTAGTAATACTGAATTTCAAGATAATGAATTAAACAATGAAATAAAGAGTTTATTTGATAGTAATTTATTAAAAAAAATTGAAAAAGAAAATAAAACTTTAAAAGAACAAATTAATATTCCAACATTTAAAACAGAAATGAAATTACAAGAATTATATAAAGAACAATTAGCAATTGAAAACAATCTTAAATTATATTCAAATTTATTAAATGAAAAAAAAAAGTCTGGACATGATGTAAAATATATTGAAGAATTTTTATCAAAATTAAATAAAGAAAAAGATAAATTAGATAAAAAAGTAAAAAAAGAAGAAGAAAAATCTCAAAAATTAAATTCAAAAAGATCTAATTATCCAATAAGTAATAATTCAACAGATTCAAATATAACAAAATCAAATATATTAATAAGAAATAAATCACAATTAAATAAATTAACCCAAGAACAAAAATTAATAAATTCATTAAAAGAAATATTTGATTTTTATGCTAATCAACATAATCCAATGGCATCAGCACCAACTTTTGATGAAATTGCTTTTAGAAAAATTAATTTAGACTTAGCAGAATTTTCAAGATTTTGTGTTGAATTTGAAATACCAATTTCAAAAGCAAAAATGGCAGAATTATTTAAAAAAAATACTTCTAATAGAAGAGATATGTCATTTAATGAATTTAGACATTCTTTAGAAAAAATTGGTCAAGCTATGAATGATAGTAAAAAAGATAATTTAGAAAAAAAAATAAAATTATATAAGGATTTATTAGAAAAAATGAATCTTAATGATGATATTATTCAAGATTTTAAAAGAAAAAGTGTTTTTATCCATGAAATTAATTTAAATAATCCAAATAAAAATAATATTAGAAATTCTCATAGATTAAATACTAAAAATGCTTCTGCTCTTTTAGATGATAAAAAAAAATTATATAATAATGAATTAAAAGAATTTGAAAATGAATTATATAGATTAAAAAATTTAAGTTTTAAAGAAGTTTTTGAAGAATTTATTAAATTTGTTGGAGTTAATGATCCTAAAATTTATAGACAAAAAATGAAAGGTTTTATTATTCCTTTTCATGATATGACTGAAAGAGTTCTTCAATTTAATGGTAATTATAAATTAAAAAAAATATCTAGAAATGATGTTATTGAAAAAATGAAAAGAGATTTACAAAATAAAAATAAAGATAATTCTAGTATTAAATATAATCAATATTATTTAAAAAAAATAAGAGAACAAAAAGAAAAAGAAGAAATGAAAAATAAATTATATGAAAAGAGAATGAAAGAATTTATGGAAAATAAAAAAAGAAAAATTGCATTTTTAAAGGAAGAAGATAGAAAAGAAAAAGAAAGATTAAAAAGAGCAAAATTAACACCTAAAGAAATTCAAAAAGAAATTGAATTAAAAAAAGAAAAAGAAAGATTGGAATTAGAGAAACAAAAAGAAGAAGAAGAAAGAAAAAGACAAGAAGAAATAAAACAAGAAGAAGATAGAAAAAAAAATGTATTCTCATTTGAAAGAATTGAAAAAAGTGGATTAAATGAATTATATTTAAATAATGAATTAAAAAATGATTTATTTATAGAAGATGATAGTCAAAATTCTGATGAAGAAATTTTAAATCTTTTTGGAAATAAAGATAATAATAAAAATAAAAAAGAAGAAATAGAATCAATTGATAATAATCAAAATTATCCAATAAATGAGATAGAAAATAAAAATGAAGAAGTTTTAATTAATTTAAATAATGAAGATAATAATAAAAATATAAAAGAAGAAATAGAATCAATTAATAATAATAAAATTTATCCAATAAAAGAGATAGAAAAAAAAAATGAAGAAATTTTAATTAATTATAATAATATAGATATTAATAAAAATATAAAAGAAGATATAGAATCAATTAATAATGAAAATTATCCAATAAATGAGATAGAAAATAACAATGAAGAAATAATGAATCCTTTAAAAAATGAATTTAATTTTGGTAATAATAATAATTATAATAATAATTTTAATACAATTGATAGTGATAATGAAGTAGAAAATGTTTTATTAACTCAACAAGGAAATAAAAATATAGTTCTTAAAAATAATATTGATAAACCTTATAATAGAAGAATTCAAAGTTTTGATTATGATAATAATAATCCAAATAAAAAAAGTTCTATAACAATATCTACTGATATTAAAATTCCTTATTTAAATTCTAATAATGATTTATCTTCTGAAAATATAATTTTATCTTATAATAATAATGGCTCACAAAGTGAAAGAAGAAGTAAAAGTAAAACTTTTATTAAAACTGGAGAAAATATTATTAAAGGAAATAAAAGACAAGTTTCTGCATTTTATGGTAAAAATTATAATAATCCTATTACTATTTCTAGTCTTAATGAAAATAAAGAATTATCAAAGAAAAAGAAACTTTTATTTGCTGGGAAAGTTCAAAAGAATCAAGAAAATTTATTAAATAATCAAATTATTGGGAATGCCAAATTAATTAAAAAAATAGAAAAAATAATAAGTTATAATAATAGTGATTATAATTTAAGGAGAAAATATGATAATTAAATGTAAAAATATATTATTATAATAAAATTTTTTAGAATAATTCTAAATTTATTATATAAAAGTGTTTAATATATGAAAATAAAATTAATTACTTTTTTTTATTTTAGAAAAAATAAAATTCAATAAATAAATATAAATGATTAAAAAAAATTATATTTATTCTAAATAAAAAAATCCCATTAAAAAATTAAATAACAAATTTAAAAAAAAAGAACACATTTACTTATTCTTTATTTGTTTTTTTAATTGATGTCCTTTAATAATTTTAGCTTTTTTTTCTAAAGTAATAATAGTATTTTTCATTTGTTCAATTTCATTTTGTAATTCAGCAATTTCAATATCTTTTACTTTATTTTTTTCTGTTAAAACTTGAATAATAGAACTTAATTTAAATTTATCTAATTCAATTTTTTCTTCATTTCCAATATTTTCTTTATTAATATCCATATTATTATTAGAACTTTTTAATTGATTATCAGAATAAGTTTCTTGTTCATTATTTAAATTTTCTTCAATTAATTTTTTATGTTCTTCATATCCTTCTTGTTCAACTTTATCACAATTTATTTCTTTATAAAATTTTCTTGTTAATTCACTTTTTATTATTTGAATTGATAACCATTTCATATCACTTGGTCCTTTTGCAAATTTAGTAAAAGGTTCTTCAATTCTTCCATTAATTAAATTGTTTATTAATTTTATTGCATATAAATTTCTATTTTTTTTCCCTTTTAATGTCTCTACTGGTAACATAAAACATTTTATCCATGATTGAATTTTTAAAGTATCATTTGGAAATTTATCTAATCTTTTATTTATTTCTTTTAATAAACCTAAAAATTCAATATCAAATAAATTTGTATGATCTTCCTTTAAATTTAACATTTACTATTTTATTTATTTTTTATAAATAATAATTTTTTAAAAATTGAATAAATAATTGATAATTAATTATATTATTGATTTATTTGAAATAAAATGTTTCAAAATAGTTTAAATTTTTATTTTAATAATTAATAAAAAATTTTGTTCTTTCAGTATAATTTTTATATTTTTTATCATTATTATATTATACTATGATAACAAGATTTATAAAAAATCAAATATTCCAAAATTTAATTATTTTTCAAAAAAAAAAATGAAAATATATATAGAATAATATAAATTAAAAAAACTATAAATTAAATTAAAAAATAGAAATAATATAAAAAAAATGGATTCGGAAACCATAAAATGTAAATGTCAAAAAACAATGAAAGTTTCTGATTTTAGGACTCATTTCCAAAAATGTAAAGACTTCAGAAATACTTTTAAAACATTTGACTCTCAATTTGGAGAGATATTAAAACAATTTTCAGAGCCATCAGAGAATCTTCAAATAATAAAATTCCTTCTTTATCAATATATCTCAGTTTTAGAAAGAAAAATAAAAAGTAAAGGAAATAATCATTCAAATCCAAATAAAATTGAAATTAAAAAAAGTGATAGCAATGAAACTCAAAATACTATTACTAAAAAAACAAAAAGATTTAAAGATGCACTTGAACAAACTCAAATATCAAAACAAAATACAAATAGTAGTGGTCGAAAAAGTGATAAAAAAGAAGAAGAAAAAGGAAAAGAAAGACCAATTAAAAATTCAAATTCTCCTCCAAAAAAAAGTAGAATTCAAATGGATAATATGCAAGATTATGAAAATAGTATTTTTAATTTCGTATGTCAAAAATGCAAATCAACAGATTTCAATTATTTAGAATGTTTTCATCCAATGTGTGTAAAATGTTTTAATGATTTTGCAGAAAAAGATTTTTCAAATATGAAATGTAATGTTTGTCAAATGGTAATAAGTGAAGATTATAAAAAACAAGTTTTAGGAATACAAAAATATGAAAAATACGAACAAATTGCATTAATGGGTTTAGTTGGTCAAATAATTGAATGTCCAAAATGTCATGAATTAAATTCTTTTGAAGCAGGAACAATAAATTATAATATTAAAGATGATCAAGGTAAATTATTAAGTAAAGAAGCTTGTGAAGAATATGCAAATAATAGATGTAGATGTATAAGATGTAATGAAAACTTTTGTATTAAATGTAAAACTAGTCCATATCATATTGGAAAAACTTGTGATGAATTTAAACATTTTAAAAAAGCTGAAAAATGTAGATTTTGTCAAAGTGAAATTAATGATGATAATCGTGGTCATGATAATGATGTTTGTAATAATCCTGAATGTGAAGAAAGATATCAAATATCATGTAAAAAGAAATTAAAATGTGGTCATAAATGCTTTGGTGTTGATGGTGAAAAAGAATGTCCACCTTGTTTAATTAGTCAATGTAAAAATTATAAAAATTTATTTGATCAAGATACAGATGCTTATTGTAATATATGTTATACTGAAGGTTTAGGTTCTGCTCCAGTTATACTTTTATCATGTAATCATTATGTTCATTATCATTGCATAAAAAGGAGATTAGAAGGTAAATGGGTAGGACCAAAAATAACTTTTAATCATTGTTTATGTCCACAATGTAATAAATGGTATTCATGTCCTCAAGTTCCAGAAATTCAAAAATTAATAGATGAGAATCAAAAATTATATAAAGAAATATGTGATATGGCACTTAAGAGATTAGAATATGAAGGATTAGATAAAGATCCACAATTAACTGATCGTAATTCAAAATGGTATAATCAGAAATTAGAATATGCATTAAAGCGTCTTTCATATTATTTATGTTATGTATGTAAAAAACCATATTTTGCAGGTAGAAGAGAATGTGGTGATGGACCTGATGTTAATAATGATAATCCTAATAAAGTTTATGATCCTAAAGATTTAGTTTGTGGTAAAGATGCTAATTTACAAAATGTTGCTGGGAAAACATCATGTGATAAACATGGGAAAGAATTTATTGAATATAAATGTAGATTTTGTTGTAAAATTGCTAGTTGGTTCTGTTGGGGAACTACTCACTTTTGTGAAGATTGTCATGCTAGACAATGTGCTGGTGATTATGTTAGTAAATATCCTAAAGAAAAATTACCTAAATGTGATAAAGCTCATTGTGAAGTTGGAGGTAATCATCCTCCTAATGGAGATGAATATGCATTGGGATGCTCAATTTGTAGAAATGAAGTTGAGAATTTTAAAGATTTTTAATATAATATTTTGAGAATTGTTTATTAATTAAAAATTATATATTTTCTTTTATTTTCTTTTATTTTATTTTAAATATTTTATTTTTTTTTTTATTTTATTTTTTTTATTTTATTTTTTAAATGATATTAATTCTTCATCAAAATCAACAAAATTTTTTGAAAATAATGAAGTTAATTGTTTTTCTCTAGATTTAACTCCTAATACATTAATATTTTTTGCTCCATGCATACAATCAAATACTCTTTTATATAATTTAACAATATTTTCTGAAATTGATTTACTCCAAACAAGTAGAATATTATTTAATAAAGAATAATCAGTACTAAACATAAAAACATTTTTAATTACTTCAATATCCCATTCATAATAACATATTTCAGTATTTGAAATTTCACAACTTAATGAATATTGCCAAAATTGTTGTGAGTTACTTTGATAATTTAAAAAATCAATTGTACCAACCCAACTACCTTCACTTATATTTTCTATAATTTCATTTTGACTTCTTAATATTAATCCATTTGGATTTGATACTCTTGCAAAAAAATATATTTTATTATATACATCTTTTTCTTTAAAAAAATAAAATGTATTTCCTGTTCTTACTCTTTTTGCTTTATCAAATAAATATTTAAATTCAGTTCTTGAAAAAACATTTTGAAAAAATTGATTATAAACATCTTCTAAGTTTTTTTCAAGTAATATTTTATTTTCGAAATATTTTGAAATTTTGTCAAATACTTTTAATCTATAATTTAAAACAATTAAAGCAATTAAAATATAAATCCAAGCGTCAATATATAAAAGACTACCATTAATTAATATAATTATATTAGTTAAAATGTCAAAACTCATATTTAAAATAGTTAACCAATTTTTATGTGTAAACATTCCTGAATAAATAATAGCAATCATTAGAAAAATTGGATAAGGATTATTTAACGAATACAAAAATTGATAATTTATATCACTATTAATTTTATTTGTATTTTTCATTTATTTTAAATATTATTAATTATATAATTAATTTTTAAAAAAACTTATAATAACAAAAATATAAAAATATTATTTATCAAATTTTTTTTCCGATAAAAAACCACTTTCATCAATATTACAAACATCTCCTTTTTTAGTATTTAAAATAGCATAAATATATTTTCCAAAATAACTAATAGCAATAATATTATTATTAGTTAAAAAAGCAAATTTATAAAGATGTTCATCAGCTAATCTAATTTGAGCAAAACTTCTTTCAGTTTTAACTCCAAAAAAATTAAAAATTGAGCTTTTATTGTCAGGTAAATTATCTTGAATATTATTATTATTATTTTCAGAATTATCACTATTATCATTATTATTATTATTTAAATTATTTTTTTTATTATCATTAATTATATCATTTAATTTCTTAATAGAATTTTTAATAGACCAAATATGAATAGTTCCTCTATCACTTGTAACAGCAACTAAAATTCCTAAATTATCAAAAGTAATATAATTAATTTCTGCTTTTTCACTTCCTCTTTTAAATTCTTGTAATAATACTCCATTAATACAATTAAATATTCTAATTCTAGTTCCTTTTTCACTTGCAGATGCTAAAATTGTTCCTTCTTTATTCATTGTAATATATGATAAAATATTTTCATGAGCTGTTATTTCTAAATCTAAATTTTTTTCTTTATCATGTATTTTTAATTTTCCTTTTGTTTCTTTAATATTAGTATTTGATATTGGATATGCAATTATATTTATATTTTGTTCATAACTTATTGCAATTAAACCTTTTGGATTATCTGATGTTTCTATTATTTCTATATTTTTATATGTTTTAAAATCAAATATAAATATTTTATTTTCACAAATTGAAAAAATTCTATCTTTTTTTAATTTAATATTTATTACATTTGATGTAAATTTTAATTCTGCTATTTCTTTACATTGTATATCATCCCATATTATTAATTTATTTTTATTAAATTTTGGATAAGTACCTCCTCCTACTAAACCAAGTATATTACTTTTATATAACATTTCTATTATTCCTATACCACCATTTAAGTTTCTTTCAAAGCAATGATTTATTGGATATGAAGAATATATTTTAAATCCTGTTTCTGTACCAATTGCAAAACATGATGAATCTTGATTAAATGATAAACATAATATTTTATCTTGTGATGATTCATTGTTTTTTATCATATTTTATTCAAAAAAAAAATTGATTATATTTTATTTTAATTTTAAAAAAAAATATAGATTTTTAAAAGAAATTTTTTAGAAAAATAATTTTTTTAAGTTATGATAATTAATATATAATTAGTAATTAATTTAATAATCTTTTAAAAAGAAATTAACATTACTTTTATTTTTTAATCACAAATTCAAAAAAATTTTTTTATCTGTCTAAAAATATATAAAAAAATTT
>JAEEGL012376963.1_pt1 | contig 11592 bp, 8 predicted proteins | sample 9134231 | NCBI WGS metagenome assembly JAEEGL01 (sample SAMN16246548, study PRJNA631951) | gut metagenome | biome: gut microbiome; feature: rumen; material: fiber-attached | host: Bos | place: Iran: Karaj | collected 2018-10 | reverse complement strand
GGAGGTCGCGGACTTATTATAGTAGTTATCGGAATTAGCACTCACTATTGACGAGTGCTAACAAATGTATTATAATGCCTGTAAATCAACGATAAAAGGTTGTTTACAGGCGTTTTTATTATCAGGAAACGGAGGTGACATCATGAATATAAGTAAATTTACCCAGAGTTCCATGGAGGCGATCAATAACTGCCAGAAGGTGGCGCTGGATTACGGCAATCAGGAGATCGACATCGAACATCTCCTTTATTCCCTCCTGACTTTAGAAGATTCCCTGATATTAAAACTGATCGAGAAAATGGGGATCGATAAACAGAGTTTTATTAAAAGATCCGAGGAAGCACTTCAGAAGAAGGTTAAGGTTCAGGGCGGAGATCCTTATGTAGGCAGGGACTTGAATAAAGTCATGACCTATGCCGAGGATGAAGCAAAGAGCATGGGAGATGAATACGTCTCCGTAGAGCATATCTTCCTCTGCATGATACGTTACCCTAATAAAGAGATAGCCGAAATATTCAGGGAATACGGCATCACAAGAGACAGATTTTTGCTGGCCCTTCAGGAAGTCAGGGGAAATCAGAGAGTAGTAAGTGACAACCCTGAGGGAACATACGATACACTTTCAAAATACGGGATCAACCTGGTACAGAGAGCCAGGGAAGAGAAGCTCGATCCTGTAGTGGGAAGAGATTCGGAGATCAGAAACGTAATAAGGATCCTTTCCAGAAAGACAAAGAATAATCCGGTCCTTATAGGTGAGCCCGGAGTAGGAAAGACGGCAGCCGTAGAGGGGCTTGCCATAAGGATAGTCCGCGGAGATGTTCCGGAGGGATTAAAGGACAAAGAGATCTTTTCACTTGATATGGGATCTCTCGTAGCCGGCGCAAAGTACCGCGGAGAATTCGAGGAAAGACTTAAGGCCGTTCTTAATGAGATCAAACGTTCTGACGGCAGGATAATACTGTTTATCGACGAGATACATAATATTGTCGGGGCAGGAAAAGCTGAAGGCAGCATGGACGCCGGAAATATGCTGAAGCCCATGCTTGCAAGAGGAGAACTCCACTGTATCGGTGCCACAACGCTTGATGAATACAGGAAGTATATAGAAAAGGATGCTGCGCTTGAAAGACGGTTCCAGCCGGTAATGGTTGATGAACCAAGCGTTGAGGACACGATCTCAATTCTGCGAGGGATTAAGGAAAGGTACGAGGTATTCCACGGAGTAAAGATCAATGATTCCGCACTGGTGGCTGCAGCTGAGCTTTCCCACAGGTATATAAGCGACCGTTTTCTTCCGGATAAAGCGATAGATCTCGTGGACGAGGCCTGCGCATCTATCAAGACAGAACTTGATTCTCTGCCGGAGGAGCTGGATGAACTGAACCGGCGCATCACACAGCTTCAGATAGAAGAGAATGCGTTAAAAAAGGAAAATGACACCCAGAGTAAGAACCGTCTTTCTGAGTTACAGAAGGATCTTTATGAATTAAAGGATGAATTCAATAAAAAGAAGGCACAGTGGGATAACGAAAAGGATTCCGTATCCAAGCTGTCATCTCTAAGAGAAGAGATAGAAGCGGTAAGAAATGAGATAGCCATCGCTACCAGAAACGGAGATCTTGCCCATGCTTCAGAGCTGCAGTACGGGAAGCTTCCGGGACTTATGAAGACCCTTGAGTCGGAGGAAAAGAGAAATCAGGATAAAGATTTCTCAATGGTACATGAATCCGTTACAGATGAAGAAATAGCGGATATTGTATCCAGATGGACAGGAATACCGGTATCAAAGCTTACAGAGGGTGAAAAGAGTAAGACCCTGAACCTTGATAAAGAACTGCATAAAAAAGTGGTGGGACAGGATGACGCTGTCCAGAGAGTGACGGATGCCATTATCCGTTCAAAAGCCGGGATCAAGGATCCCACTAAGCCCATAGGATCTTTCCTCTTCCTGGGACCTACCGGTGTCGGTAAGACCGAGCTTGCAAAAGCTCTGGCCCTTGCTCTCTTTGATGATGAGAACAATATGGTCCGTATAGACATGAGTGAGTACATGGAGAAATTCTCCGTTTCACGCCTTATCGGAGCGCCTCCCGGATATGTGGGCTACGATGAAGGCGGACAGCTCACTGAGGCAGTGCGGAGAAAGCCATACAGTGTGGTTCTTTTCGACGAGATCGAGAAGGCCCATCCCGATGTATTTAACGTTTTATTGCAGGTACTGGATGACGGGCGTATTACTGACTCCATGGGCAGGACAGTGGACTTCAAAAATACGATCCTTATAATGACAAGCAACATAGGATCTGAGAGCCTATTAAACGGCATAGATGTAAACGGTTCCATAAGCCTTACTGCCCAGGCAGAAGTAAACGCGGCATTAAAGGAACAGTTCAGACCGGAATTCTTAAACAGGCTTGATGAGATAATAATGTTTAAGCCTCTGACCCGTGATAACATAGGCAGGATCATCGATCTTATCCTCGCAGATACCAACCGGAGGATCGAAAACCGTGACCTTCGTATATCACTTACGGACAAGGCCAGAGAGTATATAGCAGAAAGCGCATATGATCCGGTATTCGGAGCAAGGCCTTTGAAGCGGTACATGCAGAAAAACGTGGAGACCCTCTCTGCAAGGCTGATCCTCTCGGGAGAAGCGGGAGAAGGCAGCGAAATAGTCATCGATGCGGACGATTCAGGGCTCAAGGCTGCGGTTTCATAAGGAATATAATTAACTATATTATTAGGCGGCAGGATTTATATATTGAAAAATCCTGCCGTCTTTGCTATTATGAATCGGTTATGTTTTTTGCTCGGATGAGCATTATTAGTAGTACGGAAGGAAGTAATAAAAATGAAAGCTAGTAAGAAAAACGTCTTTATTTTTCTCATTATTCTGGCACTTCTCATTCTCCTTGCGATCTTTGGTCTGGGAGATCAGGTGAAGAAGGTACAGGATATGCGTTTCGGAATCGATATCCGAGGCGGAGTTGAGGCTGTATTTAAGCCGGAAACTACTGAAAAAGTAAATGACAGCGATCTGGAGTCTGCGAGAAGTATCATCGAGACAAGACTTGATAATAATAAGATCACAGACAGAGAGATAACTATTGATAAAGAGGGCAGCTATATCATAGTGAGATTCCCCTGGAAGTCTGACGAGACCGATTATGATCCCGAGACAGCCATTAAGGAACTTGGTGAAATGGCATCCCTTACATTCAGGGATCCCAGCGGAAATGTCATGGTGGAAGGAAAGAATGTCACCAGCGCTAAGGCTGAATCCCAGAATGATAACGGTGTGACCGAATACGTGGTAAGCCTTATCTTTGATAATGAAGGCGCAAAGAAATTTGAAGAAGCCACCGGAAATCTGGTTGGACAGCAGATGGGTATTTACATGGATGATGCCCTTATCAGTAACCCTGTTGTTCAGACAAGGATATCCGGAGGACAGGCTGTCATCACCGGAATGGAGAACTATGAGGAAGCTAAGAACCTTGCAAACAAGATCAATGCAGGTGCGCTTCCCTTCGCTCTTGAGACAAAGTCATTCAGCACAATAAGTCCTTCTCTTGGACAGAATGCACTTCAGGTTATGATAATCGCAGGTGTAATCGCGTTTGCGATCGTCTGCCTTTTCATGCTCGTGTTCTACAGACTGCCCGGATTTGTAGCATGCCTTACACTTCTTTTACAGACAGTGCTGCAGCTCCTTGCAATATCTGTTCCTCAGTTCACACTTACACTTCCCGGTATTGCCGGTATCATCCTTTCAGTAGGTATGGCTGTGGACGCCAATGTGATTATTTCGGAACGTATTTCTGAAGAGCTTCAGAAGGGTGAAACAATAAGGAGCGCAGTGAGACGTGGTTACCAGAAAGCCTTCACTGCTGTCCTGGATGGTAATATCACCACTGCTATAGTAGCGGTAGTACTTATGATCTTTGGCTCCGGAACTATGCTTTCATTCGGATATACACTGTTAGTCGGAGTTATAGTTAACTGCTTCATAGGTGTCAACGTTTCCAGATTTGTTCTGGCATCCATCGTTGAATATGATGCATTCAATAAAGAGAAGTTCTTCAAGGAAAAGAAAGAAAAGAAGAATCTTCAGTTTTTCGAGAAGAAAAAGATATTTGCTATCATCACGGTCGTACTTTTCGTTGCCGGTGCCATTCTTATCTTCGTCAGAGGAATTAAGCTTGATACCCAGTTTACCGGCGGTACTGTTCTCGAGTACACAGTTGATAATACAAACGTAGATACAGAGGCTGTGGCAAATGCCGTGAATACAGCCATCAACAGAAATTCCACAGTTCAGGTATCTAACAGCCAGGCAGGTACCACAGTTGTGGTAACTCTTGCAGGAAATTCCGGTCTTACACCGGATGAGCAGAGCAAGGCCGGAGAGGCTATTGGTAAGGTTCTGAACATCACAAACCTCGAACCCAGCCAGACCTTCGCAGTTGAGCCTTATGTAGGTGCCAAGGCACTTCGTAATGCATTTATAGCTATCGTGATAGCATTTGCGGGAATACTCCTGTATGTAGGCTTCAGGTTTGCAGCCCTGTCCGGACTGTCAGCAGGACTTACAGCCATCATCGCTCTTTTACATGATGTGTGCATAGTGCTCTTCGCATTTGTACTGTTTGGTATCCCTCTCGGAAATTCCTTCGTGGCAGTTGTGCTTACAATCGTTGGATACTCAATTAATGACACCATCGTAGTTTATGACAGGATCAGAGAGAATAAGAATATGAATCCCAATACCTCTCTTCCTGAGCTGGTTGATAAGTCAGTTACACAGGTGCTTGCAAGATCCATCAACACATCTGTTACGACGCTCCTTTGTATAGTTGTTATCCTGGTAGCTTCTGTAATGTACAGGATCTCATCTATCTACCAGTTCTCACTTCCTATGGTTGTGGGTCTTGTTTCGGGATGTTACTCATCAATCTGCATAGCTGCTGCTCTCTGGGCCAGCTGGAAGGTTAAGAAGTCCTGATGAATTATTTAATAGTTTTTGTTATTTCAATGGTGCCCCTGATCGAACTCAGGGGCGCCGTTCCCTTTGCGGTAGGTTTTCATAACGCGGATCCCGGATTCAATATGGTGATAGCATATCTGCTGATCATCTTCGGGAACATGCTGCCGGTACCGTTTATCTATCTCTTTGCCAGGAGGATACTGGAATGGGGTCAGGATAAGCCGGTTATCGGCGGATTTTTTACATTCTGCCTTAAAAAAGGTGAAAAGGGCGGAAGAGCTCTGGAAGCCAAGGCTAAGAACGGATTATATGTGGCGCTTGCGCTGTTTGTAGGTATTCCACTTCCCGGAACCGGTGCATGGACAGGTATGCTGGCGGCGAGTCTTCTTGATATGGACTTTAAGAAGAGTACGCTTGCGGTGCTGTCCGGGGTTTTGCTTGCCGGAATTATCGTGGGGATCGTGTCCTTCGGAGCTTTCGGAGCGATCAATCTGGTGACATGAGGAGAAATAGATGATACCAAGTGACCCTATAATGCTGCTAAGCTATATTAATACACAGCTTCGTGATAACTATCCGTCCCTTACCGATCTCTGCTCCACCCTTGATGTGGACAAAGAGGACATTTGCAGAAAACTGGAAGAAGCCGGATACAAATACGACGCTGATAGTAACAGCTTTAAGTGATGTACAATGATGAACGATCAGGTCAGAGACGCCTGTACTCAGATGTACACGTCGTTCATGATGACTGATCTATCTCGGGACGCTTCCGCTCCGGGCAAAAACGTAGCGGTACTAGGGCAGCAAAAAACGCTGCCCAAGGACCGACGTTTTTTTACGGCCCTCGATCAGATCAGTCACATTCACGACTTGCTGCAACAGGCGTACGGCGTGAATGGTCTGTTTCAGGCTGTGAGAAAACGCCGGTACTTATCACATGTATTTTATGTGATTAGTACCGCTGCGTTTTCGGATCAGAGCGGAAGCGTCCTGAAACGGATCGTTCATCGCCGTACGACGGAGTTGGCTGTGATGTCCTGAATGTGATTATACGAGGTGATTATGGATCTCTTTGACTACATGAAATCCGAAAATTTAAAGAACGAATCCCCCCTTGCCTCCAGAATGAGGCCTGAGACTTTGGAAGAGATCCAGGGACAGGAGAACATCCTTTCTGAGGGGAAGATGCTCTACCGCGCCATTAAGGCAGACAAGCTTTCATCTATTATCCTCTACGGACCTCCGGGGACCGGAAAGACCACCATTGCCAGGGTAATTGCCAATACCACAAAGGCCGGATTTGTACAGCTGAATGCCACCATATCGGGGAAAAAGGATATGGAAGAAGTTGTGGAAAAGGCAGAGTCCGATCTTGGGATGTATGGCAAGAAGACCATTCTTTTCATTGACGAGATCCACAGGTTCAATAAAGCCCAGCAGGACTATCTTCTCCCTTATGTGGAGGACGGTACTGTGATCCTTATCGGTGCAACTACCGAAAATCCCTATTTTGAAGTAAACAGAGCTCTGATCTCCAGATCACTTATATTTGAACTGAAGCCCTTAAGTAAGGAGAATATCAGAGAGATCATAAAAAAAGCTGTAACTGATAAGATTAAGGGAATGGGAAGCTACGGTGCCGAGATAGATGAGGACGCCATTGAATTCTTATCCGAGATAGCAAACGGAGACGCCAGGGCAGCTCTTAACGCGATCGAGCTTGCTGTTCTCACAACAGATAAGGATAGTGACGGGAAGATCCGTATAACCTTAAAGGTTGCTGAGGAGTGCATACAGAGGAAAGCCGCAAGATATGATAAAAACGGAGATAACCACTATGATACGATCTCCGCTTTTATTAAGAGCATGCGGGGATCGGATCCCGACGCAGCGGTGTACTATCTCGCAAGGATGCTGTACGCAGGTGAAGATATCAAATTTATCGCACGGAGGATCATGATCTGTGCGTCAGAGGACGTGGGGATGGCTGATCCTATGGCTCTCGTGGTTGCCACCAGTGCGGCCCAGGCCGTGGAAAGGATCGGACTTCCGGAAAGCAGGATAATATTATCGGAAGCAGCGGTATACGTGGCTACCGCACCGAAATCCAATGCATCATATCTGGCGATAGGGGATGCGCAGAGGCAGGTGGAGACAGAAGTGACTCCTCCGATCCCCAGGCACCTCCAGAACGTTCATGCGGACTCTCACGGAGAAGAGCGGGAACAGGGATATCTCTACGCCCATGATTACCCGAACCACTATGTGAAGCAGCAGTATCTTCCGTACGAGCTTGACGGAAGAGAATTCTATAAACCCTCGGATCAGGGTTATGAAGTAAAGATAAGAGAACACATGAAGAAGCTCAGGGAATCTGCGGAGAAGTGAGAATATGTATATTTCACTCCGATACCTTTTACTGCTGTTAGCAGTTCTTATCGTGTATTATGCCCTGCCTAGAGAAAAGAGATGGATATCCCTCTTTTCCGGCAGCATTGTTTTCTATTGCATCTCAGATATTTTTGGTTTACCTCTCCTTTTATTTTCTGCTGTCATTTCATATATCGGTTCGATAGTGATCGAAAAGCAAATTGAAAATGGCGCTGTGTTAAAAAGGAGAAGGCAGGTGCTTGCCTTTTTTATCATACTTTCCCTGCTCCCGCTGTTCCTTACCAGGATATTTACGTGGTTTTCGGGGCGTATATCTTATGACGGGAAGCTGTTTTCACTTATTATTCCTCTTGGTATTTCTTTTTATTCATTGCAGATCGTAAGTTATCTATGCGATGTTCATAATGGGAAAACCCATGCAAATAAAGATTTCATAAAGTATCTTCTTTTCATCACTTTCTTCCCTCAGATAGTTCAGGGTCCGATCCCCAGATATGATCTTATGGATGAATTGTATGAGGGACACTTATTCAGTGAGAAAAACATTGTGCGTGGTTTTCAGCTGATCCTTTGGGGATTTTTCCTTAAATTTGTCATTGCTGACAGAGCAGGGATATTTGTGGATCATGTTTTTATGGAATATGAAAACTATGCCGGTTTATATGTACTCATGGCAGGAGTCTTATATTCCGTCCAGCTTTATACTGATTTTTCATCCTGTGTGTGTATAGCAAAAGGATCTGCGGAAATGTTCGGGATCTCACTGAATGATAATTTCAAGAGGCCATATTTTGCTGTATCTGTTAAAGATTTCTGGAGAAGATGGCACATCACTCTTTCCGGTTTTTTAAGAGACTATGTATATATTCCTCTGGGTGGAAACAGGAAGGGAAGAAACAGAAAATATATTAATACCATGATCACGTTTCTGGTAAGCGGTATATGGCACGGAACAGGTCTCCATTTTGTTTTCTGGGGATTTATGCACGGAGTTTATCAGATCATCGGAGATATTATCAAACCTGTTAAAAGCAGGGTGATAAGTACTGTGATCACCTTTTTCTTTATTATGACTGCCTGGATAGTATTCAGAGCAGAGAGTTTATCTAAAGGGTTGAAGATGGTGATATCTATATTTGTTAATATCAACCCCGGAGCAGTTTCAGCAGGTTCGTTCATTCTTGAAAGCTTTACTTTAACTGACTGGATAATACTTATTTCTGCGGTCATTCTCCTGATTATTGTAAGTTTAGTTCAGGAACGCGGCGTGGAAATAAGAGACCATATTCTTTTAAGACCCGCTCCTGTAAGAGGGGCATTATACTTTGCTTGTATTATCATTACTATCCTTTTGGGAGAATACGGAGAGGGATTTGACGCAGGGAGCTTTATCTATGCAGGTTTTTAATGAGATAAAAAAGCATAGGGGCTTTATAGCGAGAGTCGGGTTCTTTTCAGCGGTTCTATTATTATTCCTTGTGGGGCTCTCGGGTCTATTAAAGCCGAAAGAATTCATGGATACCGCTTATCCCAGTACTTCAACGATGCTTGGATTCTATAAACTGCCGGAGGATACACTCGATGTACTTTTTCTTGGAAGCAGTCACGCCATTAATGGCTTTGATACCCAGAAACTGTATAATGACCTGGGTATCAGGAGCTATGTTCTGGGGACCAGCGAACAGAATGTGGCCATATCGTATTTCCTTCTAAAGGAAGCTCTGAAGACCCAGAAACCGCAGGCCGTTGTACTGGAAACACTTATGGTATTTCCGTTCAGGGGTGATAAGATACTTCATTCATCTGCGTCCTCCTCGGAAAAGGTGCTGAACTTCATGAAGCCGGGACTTAATAAGTACAGAGCCATATTTGAGGTATCAAAATATGATGATGAACTGGATCCCGTGGAAATGGCCCTTCCCTTTTTACGGTATCATGAGAGATGGGATGATCTGGAAGAGGATGATCTGCTGCTTTGGAGTGATTTTGCATCAATGGGACTCCATGGATTTAACGTGAAATACGGGGATCTGCCGGAGGATGAAAAAACAGACTATGAGTCCTTTGATGAAGATGATCCTTCGAATGAAACAGGTATTTCTCCGGTCATTACGGAATATCTTGACCGGATAGTCAGAACCTGTGAGGAAAATGGCATAAAGCTGTTTTTTGTAAAGACACCGTCAAATAAAACCGATCAGGATGAGTATAATGCCATGACGGAATATGCCGAAAAGAAGAAAATTAAATATCTGGATTTTAACGAAAAGGATCTCTATGAAGCTATTAGATTTGAGTTTGAAGATGATATGGGAAATATCGGACATGCTAATTTAACAGGGGCAGGTAAGATCACAGATATGGTAGGTGCCGAATTACTGGATTCAGGAGTTATCCCCGGCGGTCAGCATAAAGAATGGGATGATACAAGAGAACTATATGAAGACGTAAAAGCCAATTTTCTCATTTCAACCACTGATTCATGGGATGAGTATTATTCATATCTTGATGAAGACAGGTATACTGTATTTATGTTGTCAGATGAGACCGGGGAAAAGATCGCTTACGTAAATAACTGCGGGGAAAAGATATTAAATAAAACCGGAGACGTCATATCGGGCAGAATACCCGGGAGCACCGCCAGATACAGGGTGGTAAATAATGAGGAAGAAAGATCCATAATGATAAACGGAAAAGAAAGAGCGGAAGAAAAGGGAATAGTGAATATTGCTGTATATGACAGTGTTACAAGGGACCTTTTCGATGTTTCCCATCTTGACGATTCCGGAAAGATCATTCATGACTAGTCAGTTCCGGAATACCGCAGCGGGGTTTAAAAAAATCACTACTTTACATCCATTCATTATGGTGGTATTATCTCCTCACATTTCTGGAAAACATTTCTGGACGGATCGTCTGTATTTTCCACGAATTGCCTGTAACAGAAAATGATGTGTTTAATATATAGAAAGGATTAGTTTAAGGAATAGTATGTCCATGAGATTTAACAACGTACTTAATAACAAAAAACTCACAATACCCGGGGATAAACTTGAGGAGATGATCAATGAACACAGTGAAGACATTATGCATATTTTAAGTATCAAAATGCAGGATGATATGATTCCAGATGAAGAAAAAACATCACCGGATACGTACGGCTGTGATTGTCTTTTCCTAGAGCATTTTATTACAGAAGATATGAGTGAAGACTTCTCAGTTATTGCCAGGGAATTCCTTATACACGAGTATCAGAATATAAAGGATCATGAGATGGTATATTATGTTGATACAGATGCTGCAAAGAATTGGCCGGACAGAATGTTTGAGCGGTTTATTCTTAATTTTATGATGAATGCCGTGAATTACGGCAGTCAGTACACGAAGAATCTGTTCCTGTATCTTCACAGGACTTATTACAGTAGAGAATATAAGCAGTTAAAGAAGTTCAGCTCTATTTCCCGCAGTGAGCTATTTTCCCTAGCTTCAGACGGAGATGGCGGAATTATTCGTTATGATATGGCGAGAATTCTCACAATAGCAAAAATGATGGGGATTGATATAGGTCCTGACTGTTACTGTACATATCTTTATTTAAATGACAGACATAAGGCTTATGACGAGTATGAAGAGCCTGACTGGGGGTTTATGGATAGTGTGTCAGACATGATCCCTGAACACCGGGAAGAGAATAACAGGATTTTCAAAGACCGGGATGAGATGCTCGAAATGCATTGGAAATACGATAAATTCCTTGAAAATGTTCTTCTTTCAGAGGGTTATCCGGATGATTATGTTATGCTCTGTAATGACGGCGGCATGGAAATTGATGAAAGGCTTGCCCGTACCCATGCAATCCTTAAGAAAACGTATAAAAACAGGGAGTTCACTAAAGATGAAATTATCCTGTATGCCAGTATCTATGAGGTTGTGGAGGCTCTGCTCTGTAGCGTGGAAGCTATGGAATCACGCATGGATGAAGTATTTTTCGGCGGGAAGAGTGCTAATTATTACGAGTTGAATCCACCGTTATTCAAGGCAGAGGATGTCCCGCAGGAAGAAGCAAATATAAATACTACTATTGCTATGGAGAAAGACAAAACGGATGATAAGACGGATGAAGATTCTCCTAGATACAAAGAGGAAACCCTTCTAAAGGAAATCGATGCACTACGTCTTAAGACCCATGAGCAGGACGGAAATAT
>JAEEGL012171649.1_pt1 | contig 11592 bp, 6 predicted proteins | sample 9134231 | NCBI WGS metagenome assembly JAEEGL01 (sample SAMN16246548, study PRJNA631951) | gut metagenome | biome: gut microbiome; feature: rumen; material: fiber-attached | host: Bos | place: Iran: Karaj | collected 2018-10 | reverse complement strand
GCCGAAAGCATATTTTTCGATGCTCGTTACACTCTCAGGAATAGTGATGGCGCTCAAACTGGTACAACCATAGAAAGCAAAATCCCCAATGTTTTTCACACTGTCAGGGATGGTGATAGTATTCAGATTCTTACACCTTATTACTTCGGCAATTAAACAATTGGATTGCTTTTTGGCAAATTCACAAAAAGCACGGTGTTACGTCATTTGAAGAAATGACGCTAAAGTCCGTCAAATTATATTATTGCCGAAGTAATAAGAGGATTAGTATAAAAAACGCCGTTAGGTGGAAAATGGGGTGCCGGGGCGCCAGCCCCGGTACTCATTCCCCCTCCCCTTGGGGGGAGGGGGCTAGGGGGTAGGGGAGAAGTCGCGGTCATACTGCATCTTCCTTAGAAGCAATATGCGCGGTTTGTCCACTCCCTCATAAGCGCCCTGCTTGACATTCTCCGGAGATATTATTATAATAGGTATATAAGAAAGGAGCCTGGAAGCTATGTCATGGATCGTGCAGGGACTGATCTGCTATTATCTCATCATGAGTCTCATTGCGTATATCTTCTACGGGCGCGATAAACGCCTTGCCAGGGAGAAAGCCTGGCGTATCCCCGAGAAAGTCCTGCTCTCGCTGAGCTTATTCGGCGGCGCGGCGGGGGCTCTGCTGGGTATGCAGGTATTCCGCCATAAGACCAAGCACTGGTATTTTTACGCGGTCGGCCTCCTCGGTCTGCTCTGGCAGGCGGTACTGCTCGTATTTCTGTTCATCAAAACAGGAGGAATTGCAAAATGAAGTTACAGATCCAACGTCCCGCCCCGCCGCTGGAGCAGGATATCCGCAGCGCCAAGACCTTTCGTGCGCCGCAAAATCTGATCCTCAAAGCGCTGATCTTTATCGGCGTTTTTCTGGTGATCGAGGTCGTTGAGGGGAGCGTCTCGTCCGTTGCACTGATGCCCGGACTCCTGAAATGGGTCTCGGAGTATATGGAAGCGAACGGCGGGAGCATCTCCTCGAATCTGGTCATCCTGAAGCTGCAACAGATGATGAGCGACCCCGAGAATACCCTCACGGTGCTGTTCTGCACTTTTTCCGGAACGCTGACCGCGCTGTGCTACTGCCGGTTCGTGGAGGGGAGAAAGTTCCGGACGATGGGATTTTACAAGAAAGGCGCCGTTTTGCAGTATCTCCTCGGTCTGCTCGCCGGATTTGCGGCGTTTTCGATGATCGTGGGCTTCACCTGGCTGTGCGGCGGTGTGAAATTCGAGCGCTATGAGGGGCATTTCACGGGCAGACTGCTGCTCCTGTTCATCGGCTTTGGCATTCAGGGCATGAGCGAGGAAGTCATCTGCCGCGGCTTCATGATGACCACGACGATGCGCCATCAGCAATTCCTGATCGGCGTAGTCGTCAATTCCGTGGTCTTTTCGCTGGCGCATCTGAGCAATCCGGGCTTTACGCCCATCACATTCTTCAATCTGATCCTCGCAGGCGTACTGCTTTCGCTTTACATGCTGCGCACGGGTAATATCTGGGCATCCTGCGCATTCCACACGATCTGGAATTTCTCGCAGGGCAATTTCTACGGCCTGCCCGTCAGCGGCATCAACGTCGGGGATACGGTGTTCCGCATGTCCCTGAGCGGCTCGAAGCTCATCAACGGCGGCGATTTCGGCCTGGAAGCGGGACTCGGCTGCACGGTCGTCTGCATTCTTTGGATCCTGGCGCTGCTGTTCGTCCTGAATCCCTTCGCCAAGAAAAAACAGGAGGAATCCGCATGAAAACGGCACTCATCACCGGCGCGGGCGGCGGCATCGGCTCAGCCATTGCTGCGCGGCTCGCAAAGGACGGCTTTTTGCCGATCCTGCACAGCAATACGAAGGATCTGCGCGAAACGGCGGCAGCACTCGGCGGCATTTCCGTCCGGGCAGATCTGGGCGATGTGGCACAGATCGATACAATGGTGCAGAAGGTTCTTGCACAGACCGGGCGCGTGGATGTGCTGGTCAACAATGCGGGAATTTCGGTCTCGGGGCTGCTGACGGATATCTCACCGGCGCAGCGGCGGCGGATCTTCGATGTGAACGTCCTCGGCGCGATCGAACTCACGCGCCTGCTGCTCCCGCAGATGATCCACCGCAAGGACGGCTGCATCTTGAATATCAGCTCGATGTGGGGACAGGTCGGTGCGTCGTGTGAGGTGGACTATTCCGCGACAAAGGCGGCGCTCATCGGCTTTACCAAGGCACTGGCGCAGGAGGTCGCGCTGAGCGGCATCCGTGTCAACTGCATCGCGCCCGGCGTGATCCGCACGGCGATGCTCGACTGCTACGATGAGGAGACCTTGCAGTCCCTCGCGGAGGAGACACCCCTCGGCAGGCTCGGCACACCGGAGGATATCGCCCGGGCGGCGGCATTTCTGTGCAGTCCGGAGGCGGATTTCATCACCGGCCAGGTGCTCGGCGTGAACGGCGGATTTGTCGCGGGGTAGCCCCCGCTGGGCGCGGAGCCCGCGCGGGCAAATTAGCACAGATTGTAACATCCCTTCTCACCGACCGCAATGCGCCCAAGCTAACGCAAGGGCGCAAAGGCGCGGAGCCCGCGCTGGCGATTTTGCACGATTTGCAGCATCGCTTTTTGCCGACTGCAATGTCCTTCGCTAACGCGAGCGGGCAAAGCTGGAGTAACACAAGGACAAAAGTTTTTGCTCGAGCTTTTTTCAAAAATTTTCCTTGAAAATGCAATCAGTTACAATCCGTTGCATTCAAGCGTATCTAATTCCCAATTCTACGTCGTTTTATCCGGTAGAAGCCGTCAAAACAAAGCAGAATCGTAAAATCAAAGAAATCAAATCATAAGCAAATTATGGTAGAAAGCTGGTAGATAACTGCTGCGGCCATAATTGGTAGAAGCCATTTCAAGCTGGTAGAAAGCCTGTTGACAAAATGAATAGCGGACGGTGTTTCATAAAGTTGAAGCGCTGTCCGCTATTTTTATGCCCCAAATTGAATACTGCACCGCGCTTCTCAGAAATGAGGAGCGTTTTATTTGTATATCAGGAGGCTTTGTAATGGACAAGAAATGCTTTCATAAAACGGTTGACGATGCGGTGTGCAGGATTCACAGATCGGCGGGCTTCACGCTTTTGAGCAATGGCTTCGTGCGGTCAACCAATCTGCAATGCGCCGCCATCGGTCTGCTTGGTAAGGTGATGAGCCTGCCGCCGAGCTGGAACTTTACGAAAGCTGGTATTTCTGCCATCTGCGGGGACGGCATCACGGCAGTCGAGTCGGCGCTCAGGGATCTGGAGGCATACGGCTATGTCCGGATCACCAGGCAGATGCCGGATGAGTCTCCGACAGGTAGAATCCGCTATGTTTATGACTTTTTCGAGTATTCGGATAAGGATGATTCTGTCCCGAAGCATGATGTAGTGCTGGAAACGTTCACAGCGGATAATGCGACCCTGAACCGCGTCAAGAAAGACGGAAATTTCACCATTATCAGCAACAAGCTGCTGCAAAACCGAGAAATGAAGCTGAAACTGCTCGGTTTCCTGCTGAAAGTCCTTTCTCTGCCCAATCGCTGGCAGTTTTCCATGTCAGGGCTGACCAAGATCTGCAAGGAGGGGAAGATCGCCGTTCGCTCTGCTGTCAACAAGCTGATCGAGCTGGGCTATCTGGTACGCACGAAGCTCCTGCCGAACGAGACCGCCAGCAATACCTTTGAGTATGTGTATGAGTTTTTCGAGAAGCCGCTGAGTGCGGATGAGGCGCAGGAGCATGAAGCTGAGACGCGGCGCAAGGCGCTTACTGTCCGTCAGGGAAAAACGCCTTCTGCAAAGGTCGAAAAACAGCAGCTAGAAAACCTGCCCCTTGATTCCCAAGTGTCTGTTGAGCTGCCTTCTGTGAAACCGGTGCAATATAATACTAAAGATACAACACAGAACAATACAAAACAGAATGATAAAAAATCTATCATTCCTTCCGGCAAAAAGCCGCGGGAAGGATTGACAGACTGCTACAAGGAATCTGAGGTCAGGGCGTATACCGAGATCGTCCGTGAGGCTGTCAGCTACCCTACTCTTGCTGCATGGCTCTGTGAGGACGGCAGAGATGGCTTCGCAGAGGCAGATGAGATCGTTGGCTTCATCGTGGATGAGGTCTGCTCTCCGCTGCCCTACACGAAGATTAAGGGATGCCTGTATCCTCGCAGCGTAGTAAAGTCTGTTTTGCTGAGAGCCAATATCCATACGGTCGAGAATGCGCTGGAGCAGATGGCTGAGGTGGACAGAATCAAGGATCATCGCCGTTATTTCATCAGCACACTGTTTGGCGAGGTGCAGGCGTACCACTTCAAGGACAACTGCGGGAGCAGATGGGCAGAACAGGCTGTACAGCGAGATTTCGGCGTAATTACTATTTAAGACCATCTGCTTTTTCTGAAAATACCTATCAAGATGATACTGAAAATTTGTTTGATCGTACTTATGAAACGTACAAACAATAAAAGTGCTGCACAGGCATGTCACATTGTATCATGAGTCATCATAATAGAACTGCAAAAGCGCATAGTAGATTGTACTTATGTCGGAATAAGTCCAAAAACGATAGCTTTCTCCCATAGACAGATTAGCATTCCTTTTGTTATAATGAAAGTACAGTATCCAGAACTGTTTCTATCAGGAACGTAACAGGGGGAAAGATTATGAAGAAAAGCAGAATTACTGCGGTGCTCATCGCATTGGGTCTGACGATCTCGGGCATGAGCAGTCTCCTCGCCAATGCCGGCGGGCGCAGAGTTTCCGTACACGACCCGTCCGTTATCAAGGACGGCAAGACCTACTACGTCTTCGGTTCGCACATCGAGGCGGCGAAGTCCAACGATCTCATCAATTGGGATCGCTTCACCAATGGCTATGCGCGAACCAATAATGTCGAGTTCGGAAATCTCTCTGACAATCTGAAAAAAGCCTTTGCGTGGGCTGGTGAGGATCTGGAGGACTGCAAGGGCGGCTTTGCAGTATGGGCACCGGATGTCATCTGGAATCCCGATTTCCAGTGCAAGGACGGCACCACGGGTGCTTACGTCATGTACTTCTGCACCAGCTCGACCTACAAGCGCTCCGTCATTTGCTACGCATGGTCGAAGAATATCCAGGGACCGTATACCTTTGGTGATACATTGATCTATTCCGGTTTCTATGACAACGACAGCTATGTGACCAGCGACACCAAGCGCGTCAACCGCAAGTATACCACCACAAACATTGACGAGCTGATCGAAAAAGGTGAAGTTACCTATAATAACGACTGGTTCTCCAATCATGATTTCAATAACAACCTGTTCCCGAATGCCATTGACCCGACCATTTACTACGGCACGGACGGCAAGATGTACATGACCTACGGTTCGTGGTCTGGCGGTATCTTCACGCTGGAGATCAACCCCAAGACCGGTCGTGTCATCCATCCCAAAACGGGCAAGACCTCGGATGGACGCATGGTGGACAGTTATTTCGGAACAAAGATCGCCGGCGGCTACTTCAAATCCGGCGAGGGTCCGTTCATCGACTACAATCCGGACAACGGCTACTACTATCTCTGGACGACCTACGGCGGTCTGACCTCGACAGGCGGCTACAATATGCGCGTGAGCCGTTCCAAGTCGCCGCTGGGTCCATTTACAGATCCGGCAGGCAATCCGGCAGTCGTGAATGCCAACACCAATCTGGACAGTGTCGGTCTGAAGGTCATGGGCAACTACAAATTCTCCAGTCTTGACAGAGCGTATATGGCTTGCGGGCATAATTCTGTGCTGCGGGATGATGACGGGCAGTGGTATCTGCTCTATCACGCCAGATTTGATGACGGCGGCGAGGGACATGAGGTGCGTGTCCATCAGATGTACTTCAATGCAGACGGCTGGCCGGTCGTAACGCCGTTTGAGTATGCGGGAGACAAGCTGTCGAAGGGCGGCTACAATGATAGCGACATCGTCGGCAAGTATGAGTACATCAATCACGGCAATGCAACGGACGGTGTCATCATCCATTACAAAAACATCAACCTGAATGCGGACGGCACGATCTCCGGTGATGCCAAGGGTACCTGGAAACAGGCCGGCTCCTCCGCAGAAGCCACACTTGTAATTGACGGCAAGACCTACAAGGGTTATTTCTACGCCGGCAAGAACGAGAAGAACAAGAAGGTCATGAGCTTCACGGCAGTCGGCACGAACAACCAGACTGTCTGGGGTGCCAAGAATGACCAGTTCAATGGCAAGGAACGTGCATGGACGGGCGATTATGCCAATGCAGAGTACGATCTCGTCTATAACTGGGACAGCGTCAAGAGCGACCAGCCCGGTGCAGCACTGAAGATCGACGGCACCGACCTGCTGTCCGGTGTCAGCTACTACATCGTGAACAAGAACAGCAGCCTGTCGCTTGATCTCCCGGAGGGCAAGACCGATACCGGGACGAACATCCAGCAGTGGGAACACAACGGCTGCTTTGCACAGCAGTTCCGCATCATCGCAGAGAATGGCGGTTACTGCCGCATTGCATCCGTCGGCGATGAGACCAAGGTCATCGCGGTGGCATCCAACACCGCCGAGGACGGCACCAATGTGGAGCTCCAGACCTACACCGGTGCAGACAACCAGCTTTTTAAGCTCACGGCCAAGGATGGCTATTACGGCATTCTTTCCAAGTGTTCCGGTGCCAAGAGCTCGCTCGATGTCTTTGAGTGGTCTACCGAGAACGGTGCCAATATCGCGCAGTATCCGTACAATGCATTTGACTGCCAGCTTTTCTCCATCACGCCTGTCCATCCGCAGGTCAATGACGGACTGTACAGTTTCCGCCGCACCTCTGACGGCAAGATAACAGGCAACCGCACGGTCACCAGAAATCAGGATGGAAAGTATACCCTGACCGAAGCTGACGGCAAATCCGGTACTTATACGATCAAGTGCAACGCAGACGGCAGCTACACGGTCATCGGTTCGGACAACAAGGAAGCGTCCTATATCTTTGAGCCGGTCGCAGAGAAAGCCCCGGAGCCCACGCAGCCCCCGACAACGGAGCCGCCTGTTACCGAGCCACCGGCAACTCAGCCGCCTGTAACAGAGCCTCCGGCAACTCAGCCACCTGTGACGGAACCTACAGAAACGCAGTCTCCTGTCAAGCTTCGCGGAGATGTGGATGCGAATGGCGAGGTGAATGTGTCGGATATCGTCATGATGCAGAAGCATCTTCTTGGTATTGCTGAATTGAACGATGCGGCACAGGGGGATATCAACGAGGACTGTGCTGTGGACATCTTTGATTTGGCTTTGATGAAGCGTCTGCTTCTTCATACATAAACCCTGAACCCCCCCGGAACAGTAGCCGCACTGCTGTTCCGGGGGCTTTGCATCGGCTTTTGTGAAAGTTAACAATTTGCGCTTTCTTTTCAGGTCGAAATTTGCTATAATGAGTATATCCAAGATATTTCAAAAGGAGGAGCGTTATGAATCTTCAGAATCTGGTTGACAATATTCATTCAATCGCTGCTGTGTATGCCTTTGACATCCTGCCGGACAGCAGTTTCAGTGAGATCCGGTTGATGGCGATCAATGCTGCCTATGCTGCGATTTTGCCGTCTGTCAATCCGAATGCACCGGCGTTTGTTCCCAATACGCCATACAGCCTGTATTTCAAGGACGTGAATTTCGAGCAGTTCGTCTACAAATGTGCGAGTACCGATGAGATCCTGTATTCGTGTGCAAATGCGCACGGTGCATGGATCCACGGGATGTATCTGCCGATAGAATCTGGTATCCAGAATACTGTTTATTGTTGCTATGTCTGCAAGCATACCTTTGAACCGGACTCTGCTTCCATGTCCCAGCGTTCCACGGAGGTATCCTCTGCCGTGCTGAACCTGAGTGCTGATCTGCACCGTTCGCAGGACATTACCCAGTCAATGATGCTGACTGCCCAAAATATCAATCAGATCTGCGGCTCTGAAAATTGTGCAATCTTTCTTGTGGATACCAATACAAAACGCTGTACATTCATCACAGAAAAAGGATCGCAGCCGGAGTTTCTTCGCGAGATAGCAGACAGCATGGGACGTACACCCTATGAAGTAGCGATGGCTTGGGAAAAAGACCTTGCCAACAGTGACTGTCTGCTGCTGGATGACCTGAGCATCATACAGGAGCGCGATCCAGTGTGGTACGATTCCCTGCGGTCATTCCATATTGAAAGTATCGTATTCTATGCAGTACGGTTCAATCAGCGCCTTGTGGGATTTATCTGGGCTGCAAATTTTGATACGGACAAGATGCTGCAGATCAAGGAAACGGTGGAGCTGACAACATTTTTCATTGGTGCAGTCATTGCCAATCACCAGCTCATGGACAAGCTGGAATTCATGAGTATGGTCGATATGCTCACACAGGTACGCAACCGCAACGCTTTGAATCACCGCATGGATGCTTTCAAAAAAGGAGAAATGGTGCTTCCGGCAGCGATGGGCATTGTCTATGCCGATCTGAACGGCTTGAAGACCGTCAACGACAATATCGGGCATGAAGCCGGTGACAAACTGCTGCAAAACGGCGCGGAGCTGCTCAGGCGAGCATTTGGTGAATACGAGATCTACCGTGTAGGCGGCGATGAGTTTGTCATCTTGTGTCCCGATATTACAGAACATGCACTTTCTGTCCATACAGCATTCCTGCGTCAGCTCTGCGAACAGAGCGCAGATGTTCGCTTTGCGGTCGGTACGGGTTTCTTCACAGGGCAGTATGATCTGGACGAAGCCATGCACTATGCGGATGAGCAGATGTATCAGGACAAAGAAGAATACTACCGTCAGCACCCCGAAAAGAACCGGCGCATATAAAAATGCCTCCCGTAGGATTTACGGGAGACATATGGGGGAATTGGAAGAAGTCTTATCTGTGAATAATCCGGATATCCGGCGTTTTTGGTGCCTGCATCCCCGTGCCGAGGTAGTAGTCCAGCATGTGTGACTGGAAGTATCCCTTAGCCGTCATGCAGTTGCGGTAGCACGGATTCTGTGCAAGGCAGTAGAGCCTTGTATCAGTCGGATTGGTCGTTTCTAAGATCACGAGCTTGGAATAATCGGAGCTTGTCATGATGACCTCCTCACGCCAGTCGCCGGTGATGTCTGCATAGAACATCGGCGCACCGCGGGTTGCACCGGTGCAGTCCGTGATGTTCCACGGGGAGAGCAGGCGCTCGACCTTGCCGGTTTGGTAATTCCACTTCTCGAATTTCTTGTCGTTGTAGGACTCTGCCAGCAGATCGCCGTCCCACCAGAGACGGATGCAAGGATAGAGCGAATTATCGCCGATGCGCTTGCCGTTGTGGTTATACAGTCCCTGGAATGACCAGCACTCAAAGCCGTCATAACGAGGGTCGATATCGCCGATATTACCGCGCCCGACATCCGCCGTTCCTTCCTTGGCGTAATTCGTCCAGATCATTTTTCCGGTCGATGCGTTGTAGAAATATTCAAGCAGACCGTACTGGTTATTCTGTTGGATACCGTAGCCCATCATTTCCTTGCCGTTATTGGCATTATCGAATGAGCCAACAAACCAGCGGTCGCCGTGGACGATCTCGTCGATATGATACCGCAGAGAGCCGTCTCCGTTCAGGCAGTAGCCCATGTGCAGGACTTCGTCTTTTCCGTCATAATCCACATCGGCAACACGGATCTGATGTGCCTCCGCATAGCCGTTTTTGTACTCCGTGCGGTCATTGAACAGCACTTCATTCTTGTACTTCCAGTGCATCTGGAACTTGCCGTTCTGGTAGCCGTAAGCTGCGGTCACAGAATTGAACGTCTTGTCCTTGTTGCGGTTCTTCATCCAGCAGACAACGGACGGGTTCTCGCCGTCGAGATAACCGATTTCCATCATGCACGCCATCGGGCCGATGCTCACATAATCCTGCGGCACCGGTGCGGAGGCTTTGAGGGAACCTGTTCTGCCGTCGATGACAGCGATTTCCTGTGCCTGCGTGTTGGAGTTGGTATACTTCTTTCCATCGCCGAAGGTCACGCCGTCTGCGATGCGCAAGCAAATGTCCGCAATGCCGTCGCAGTCCATATCATAGACCGTTACGCCGTCCCACATACCGCAGTCGATTGCCGATGCGCCGGGGGAAATGTTGTTTTTATTCTCCGAATTGTAGCCGAGGTCAATGGTATACAGGTAGGTGCCGTCGCTTTTGTACGCTTCAAGCTTCTGGTGCTCGTCGGTGTTGCGGTCAACGAGGTAATCATACGTCCCATCGCCGTCAAAATCTCCCACCCAGACAAAATGGATCTGACTTCCTTGCTTGATGTTGACGATGCGAACGTTCTGTGTAGAATTGGCAGGGAGCGTATCGCTGCAATCAGATTCCAGTTCCTTGCCGTTCACAACCGCCTTGACGGTATAACTGTTATTCTTCTTTAAATCTGCTTTCGTATCCGTGAAGTTTGTGCCGCCCGTCAGAGGTGCATCATTGAGCTTCACGGTTTTTCCGTCCGTGGTGCGGTAAACATTGAACGCTGTCTCCGGCAGATCAGACGCAAGGGAGCGCCAGCTCACAAACACGCTGTTTCCGGTACTGACGGCGCTGACACCGCGGTTCAGATATTCCATCTGGCGTTTTCCGTTCAGTTGCCTGGCATACACCTCATTGGTCGGCTCGGTTGCTTCGGTAACGGGTTCAGTTGTGGCTTCTGTTGGAGGGGGAGTCTGCACTGCCTCCCCCTCGGTGTAGTATACCGGGGTGATTTTCGCCTTGCCGTGGAGATAGAGCGTCAGGTGACGCACATCCATGTCATCCACCTTACCGTCCGCATTGATGTCGGCGATGCCAGCGGTCGTTACATCCATCCCAGAGGTCATCTTACCCTTTAAAAGCGCCAGATCATATACGTCAATCTCCCCGTCCCGATTCAGGTCACCTCTGAGATAAGACTGCAGTGCTTCATAGGGCTTGACGGCAGCGAAGAAATTGACACTGTTCGCATTGCCATTGACTCCGATAATGATAGTCTCATTTGCTTTTGCATCCTTGCGGTAGACGTTGTACGTCACGACCGGATCGCCGTCATCAGTGAAGGAATCAGCAGTTTTTGTCCAGCCGGAGAGCCATGCAGGGGGAGATGTCTCCAGACGGGCATCCACGCCGAGGAATACAGTCGCATCCTCCGCTACGGTAAAGTTCGCCTGATCGCTGCCGTATTTCTTGGAATTGCATGCGGTTTTCAGCCATTCTGCACCTTGCAGATTGGCAGGGATACTGGTGAATTTGAAGCTTCTGTCGCCAAAGACTGCATCACCGGATTTGAGGCCATTCTCGATACTCCATCCTGCGGCATTGGCGGAATCAGCGATCTGCACGTTCCGGATGAGCTTCCCGTTCAGAGGTGCGGCCTCTGTGGGCGTTTCAGTCGGAGCTTCCGTAACAGGCTGCGTAGCTGCACTTGACTTGCCGATGAGGGTAAAATCGTCCGTCTTAATCCACGCGCCTGCCTTGGCATCCGTGTAGATGCCGACCTCGCACTTGCCGTTGGTGACTT
>JAEEGL017164879.1_pt1 | contig 11593 bp, 9 predicted proteins | sample 9134231 | NCBI WGS metagenome assembly JAEEGL01 (sample SAMN16246548, study PRJNA631951) | gut metagenome | biome: gut microbiome; feature: rumen; material: fiber-attached | host: Bos | place: Iran: Karaj | collected 2018-10 | reverse complement strand
CGAACATCTTCTTTCTGATCTCGTCTGCCAACTCCGGCTCTTCGATTTCCAGAGTCTCCATGATATGTTTCTCTGTTGCACGGTCTACAGTATTCAGGATCTCTACGACTGCATCTACGCCGCCGATGATGGTGTAATCCTGGTTTACAAGAGAAGACAGCTTGGATTCCAATACTTTTTCTACCTCTTTAATTGTGTCCGGACTTGTTCTGTCCATGGCTGCAATACGCTTAGCAACATCTGCCTGTCTGTCAGGTGCCAGAGCGGAAAGGATCATGGCAGACTGGGCAGCAGACATGTATGACAAAATAAGGGCAATTGTCTGTGGATGCTCATCCTGTATGAAGGTAAGAATCTGTGAAGGTTCGGTCTTACGGATAAACTCAAAAGGCTTAACCTGCAGGGAAGCAGTAAGTTTGCTGATAACATCAAGAGCCTTGTCCTCACCAAGGGCTTTTTCAAGAAGTTCTTTGGCATATGTAATACCGCCCTCTGCAATGTACTGCTGTGCAAGGCAGACGCCATAAAACTCTTCAAGGACCGCCTCCTTGATCTGGGAAGTGACGCTTCTTGTGTTGGCAATTTCAAGTGTCAGTTCCTCAATCTCCTCCTCCTTGAGATGCTTGAATATGGCAGATGATTTCTCCGGCCCAAGGGCTATCAGAAGAATCGCTGCTTTTTGTGTCCCTGTAAAATCGGCGATTAGGGGATTTCCAATGCCGCCGGCTTCTACGTCCATCATACCTTTTTCCTCACAAAACTTTTAATTCAAATGCGGCATCAACCGTAATCCTCGTTGAGCCAGTTCCTAAGAAGCGTTGCAGCTGCCTCCGGATTCTCATCAACAAATTTCTCAATAAGCCTCTTGGTCTCAGAACCTGTATCCATCTCGATATCTGAAAGAACTTCTTCAGGCTGTGATTCCAGGAGCTGCTCAACAGAAAGCTGCTCCGGCTGTTCCTGCTCTTCCTCTGTCTTCTTGGATGTCCACATGCTCCTTACGATTATAAAAGCAAGCAGTCCCAGTATTACAAGTATGAGCACAATCTGGAGAATATCTGTAACTGTTATAGTAGAACCTGTCTTATCAAAAAATACATACTCAGTATATGCAGCCATGGCTACATTTTCAGACTTGATTCCGGTAGCCTTGGATACAACATTGATCATCTCCTCAGGTACTTCCAGAACTATAGGCTCTGTATTAGCTGCCTTAAAGTCATTCCATGTGGCATTTTCGTGATCTTCAGCCTTGTAATCCTCTTCCTTCATCACAAGGTAGTTGATTGCTGTTACAGAAATAGAAGATTCGTTGTATTTAATAGCTCCTGGAACGCTGGACTCAGTGGTGATCTTCTCGTTAGGAAGGTAATCTCTGGATTCCTCGGTGATTGATGATGTGGAATTGGTATTGTCCAGAGTTACATATGTGGTCTCATCATCAGCGTTGGAGTCTGTTCCGGGAATACCGCTGACACCATTTACATTCTCAGCGTTGTAAGTATCTTCGTGACTTAGTACGCCCTGAGTCTGGTCTTCTGCAGGAGTATACTGATGGTCTGTGACCTCTTTTTTGGAAAAATCCATAACAAGATTGCTGGCAACTTCTATATTGTCATAGAGCTTGGTTCCAAGAAGAACTTTTTTAACCTCTGACTTAACAAGCTGCTCAGCCTTGGCCTTAACAGACAGCTGTGTTGAAGCAAGTCCTGACGTTGTTGTATCCTCTCCTCCGGAAAAAAGCATATTGCCTTCTGTATCAAGGATCACAATATTGTCAGTGTTCTCATTACCTACAGCTACTGCTACAGCTTTGGCAAGGAATGCTGCATTTTCCTCATCAAACTTGCCATCTTCACCAAGCTGTAAAAGAATCCATGCAGAAGCCTCTTCCTGATTGCCTATAAGTGTTCCGTCGTTGTCGGGAATGTTAAGCTGTACGTTGGCTGACTTGATGGCAGAGAACTTGGAGATAAAATCCTGCTCCAGTCTGCTCTCAAGGTAAAGTACATATTTCTTTTGCTTGTCGGATTCTGTGGTAGAAAAGCTTCCGTCAGTTACATTGTCGATGCTGTAGGCATAGGACTGGATGTCGTTTGCACCCAAAAGAAGACTAGTAGTTCCCTGATCCTTTTTAAGGACCCTGAACTCTAATCCATCATCAGACATTTTGTAATTAACTGAATTGGAATCAAGGAGTTCTTTTATCTCAGAAGCCTCCTTGGTAGAATTGGCAGTTGCCAAAAGCACATATTGCGGCTGATTTAATACAGACACCAAAATAATAATGGTAAGAAGTACAACCGTGCTGGCACCTATGATCAAGGTCTTTTGCCTGGCTGTGAACTGATTCCACCAATCGAGAACTTTCTGCCAAATAGCCCTAATTCTTTCTGGCATATTTCTCCCTCCCCTCTATTAACTAAAACAAAAACAAAACATTAGATCTGCATCTGAGTGAGTTCTCTGTATGCAGCAAGTGCCTTGTCCCTGATGGCTACTGTGTACTGAAGAGTTGTAGTAGCCTTCTGCAAAGCGATTGAAAGATCATGGGTATTGTCGGTCTGACCAAGCGCCCATTTTATCTCCTCGTTCTCCGCATCAGACAAGTACGCATTAGTAGTGGAAATATTATCCACCACAGCAGAAAAAATACTCTTAAAGGACTGATCATTCCCTTCCCCGGAATCACCAAGTACGTTGTAAACTCTGCTATGCGTCTTTTCAGCATTTCTTATCACATCACTGGTTACATTTCGAAGCTGTGAAATATCAAGAGATGCCATAATTACCCTCCAAATTTATCATCCTGTAAAAACATTAACCCCAAATCTATTTATCAGGTTGAACCCAGATCAAGGCCCCTGGTTGCCAGGTTCTTACTTGCATTAAATGCTGTTACGTTGGTCTCATAGGATCTGCTGGCATCTATGAGGTTGGTCATCTCGGTTACCGTATTTACATTGGGATAAGTAACATATCCGTACTCGTCTGCATCCGGATGAGATGGATCATAAACAACGTTCATCTGTGTCCAGGAGTCATTCTGAACAGTTGAAACCTTGACCCCACGCCCCGAATAATGGTCAAGCCTCTCGTTTAAAATCCTGGAAAAAGGAGTCTGAGTGCCCTTCTCGGCAAAGGTAACTACTTTTCTGACATAGGGAGTTCCGTCAGCAGTCCTGGTGGTATTTGCGTTGGCAATGTTCTCAGAGATAATGTCCATACGAAATCTCTGAGCAGTCATACCTGATGAATTGATATTAAAGGAATCAAATATACTCATCATTACCTCCTATCATGTGGACTTGGTAACCATGGTCAGGTTGCTGAATTCATGCTTAAGTCCTGACATAAGTCCCTGATACTTGAGCTGGTTGGCTGCAAGCATAACGTTTTCAGTGTCAATATCAACGTTGTTCTTGTCAGTTCTGTAGGAAAAGCCCGAATAGTCATTGACAACTCTGGCTTCAAGATGCTTGTTCTTGAGGTTGGCAACCTTCTCGTCCATGGTCTTGTACCTGTTATGGCCAAGAGCCCTCTCAAGCTCGTCCTCAAAATTAAGATCCTGCCGCTTGTAGCCCGGTGTATCAACGTTGGCAATGTTATTGGCGATGATCTCATTTCTGGTCCAGGCCGCATCTGAAGCCTTGTCCAGGACATTTACATAATCAAATACATTGCTATTAATCACAGACCCACTCCTCCTTATTATTCTATTTAATAATAAAATTTTTTAAAGTAAATTACAAGCATAATATACTTTATATAGTGTTTTTTGTATAATGCGATACAAAATCTATGTAATAAACAAAAAAGGATTTACCATTATCTGATAAATCCTTTCATCATGATTCACATCCATGTCGCTGCTATTGTTTATACAATATACATCGGCAAATTACATTTCCTGCTTTAGCTTTTTGATCTCAGCAAAGACCACATCGTTGGTGACCTTTATGTAGGTTCCCTTCATACCGGAGGATCTGGATTCTATGACACCGGCACTTTCAAATTTCCTTAGGGCATTTACTATAACACTCCTTGTTATACCGACCCTGTCGGCAATCTTACTGGCAACCAGAACTCCTTCCATTCCATCAAGTTCATCGAATATATGTATGATAGCCTGCATCTCGGAAAAAGAAAGGGTTCCGATAGCCGACTTTACAACTGCAAGCTTTCTGTTTTCCTCGGCGTTCTCTTCATTGACGGCTCTTAGCATCTCAAGTCCCACAACAGTGGTTCCGTATTCGCAAAGGATAATGTCGTCAATATCGTAGGGCTTATCTGTTTTATAAATAAAAAGTGTGCCAAGCCTCTCTCCTGCAATTTCAATAGGAGTAATGATGGCCTGATATTTGGATGAATCAATACCTTCAAACCCAAGAGTCTCAAGATTAACATTTTCCTTGGTAGAAAGGATCGTCAAAAGCCTTTCATTAAGCATTGGGTCAATAAACGATCCAACACTACAGGATAAGAGGTTGCTTATGGAGTCCACATCCTTGTTCTCGCCAATTCCCAGCACCTTTCCTTTTTTACTGATAACAAACATGTTTGAGGATAAAATATCACAAAGGACTCTGCAGATGTCGTTGAAAACAACTTTGCCGGAATTGCTGGTATGAAGCAGCTTCCCTATTTTACGGGTTTTATCCAGTAGTTGAACACTACTCATCAGAATTCTCCTTTTACCGATTTTTTCCCCAATATGTTTCAGGTTATGTCATAGACGAAAAAGCGTCAATAACCTTACTGCACTATTTGTATCATAGCATAAAAAAATAGGCGCTTCAAACAATAAAGCGCCTACAATTATGAAAAAAAGGTAAAGATTTCTGAAAATTTATATGATTACTCTTTTACTTTATCTTCAACATGTCCACACTCGGGATTGCCGCATGCCAGCTTATTATTCTTGGCATACATAACTCCGCCGCACTTAGGGCATTTCTTGGAAACCGGTCTCTGCCATGACATATAGTCGCAGTTTGGATTATCAATGCATCCGTAGAAGATACGTCCCTTCTTGGTTCTCTTAAGGACTATATCTTTGCCGCAATTTGGACACTCCACTCCGATCTTTTCAAAGTAAGGCTTGGTGTTCTTGCACTCAGGGAAGCCAGGGCACGCCAGGAACTTACCGTGAGGACCGTACTTGATAACCAGGTTCCTTCCGCAGAGTTCGCATACTTCATCTGTCACTTCATCCTGAACTTGAACCTTCTCAAGCTCTTTTTCAGCAGCTGCTACCGCTTCATTGAGGTCGGGATAGAAATTCTCGATAACAGTCTTCCACTTAACATCACCCTCAGCGATTCCATCAAGGAGTGCTTCCATGTTTGATGTAAAGTTTACGTCAACTATCTGAGGAAAAGCCTCCATCATCATCTTGTTAACTGCCTGGCCAAGCTCAGTGATGTAAAGAGACTTGTTCTCTTTTGTTATATAGTGTCTTGCCATAATGGTTGAGATTGTGGGCGCATAGGTAGAAGGTCTGCCAATGCCAAGAGCCTCAAGATCATGAACAAGAGAAGCCTCTGTATAGTGAGGAGCAGGCTGTGTGAAGTGCTGCTGTGAGTCAAAGCTCTCAAAGGAAAGCCTGGTCTTTGTATCAAGGTTCTTCATGAGGACATTCTTTTCAATCTGATCATCCTCATCTGTATATACATTTAAGAATCCGTCGAATACAGTCTTACTTGCTGCAACTGTAAACCTGTGCTCGCCGCAGTCAATCTTAACAGATGTTGTCTCGTACTTGGCAGCAGCCATGCGGCTCGCCATAAATCTGCGCCAGATAAGCTGATAGAGCCTGAACTGATCTCTGGAAAGGAAGTCTTTTACCATTACAGGTGTTCTGTCAATATATGTAGGACGGATAGCCTCATGAGCGTCCTGGATCTTGCCTTCGCTCTTCTTGGCACCGGCACCTTCAGCAAGGTATTTATCACCAAAATTCTCCTTGATATAGCTGTTGGCAGCAGCTACAGCTTCTTCCGATACTCTGGTGGAATCAGTTCTGAGGTAGGTGATAAGTCCAACTGTTCCCTCTTTACCAAGCTCAATTCCTTCATAGAGCTGCTGGGCAACTCTCATGGTCTTCTGGGTTGAGAAGTTAAGTGCCTTACTTGCCTCCTGCTGAAGTGTGGATGTTGTAAAGGGAAGAGGCGCTTTCTTACTTCTCTCACCCTTCTTAACATCACTTACAACGTACTTTTTGCCTTCAAGCTCTTTAACTATCTTTTCAAGTTCTTTCTTGGAACTGATCTCCTTCTTTTCATTGCCTACTCCGTAGTAGTGGGCAACCAGAGGTTTCTTTTCTCCCTCAGGCTTAAGGTTTACATCCAGAGTCCAGTACTCTGTAGGGATAAAAGAATCTATCTCTTCCTCTCTGTCAGCGATGATACGAAGGGCTACAGACTGAACTCTTCCTGCAGAAAGGCCTCTTTTTATCTTGGACCAGAGAATGGGTGAAATCTCATAGCCCACCATTCTGTCAAGAACACGGCGGGCCTGCTGGGCATCTACAAGGTTCATGTCGATGTCCCTTGGATGCTTCATGGCCTCCTTAACTGCATTCTTGGTAATCTCGTTAAAAGTCACTCTCTGTACCTTGGCATCAGCCTCAGATAGTTTAAGAGCTGCGCAAAGATGCCAGCTTATTGCCTCTCCCTCACGGTCCGGGTCAGTTGCAAGATAAACCTTGTCAGCCTTCTTGACCTGTTTGCGAAGCTCTGCAAGCACATCTCCCTTTCCTCTGATGGTTATATACTTGGGTTCAAAGCCATGCTCGATGTCGATTCCCATTGTACTTCTGGGAAGATCCCTTACATGTCCGTTGCTGGCTGCGACTTCATAGCCGGCTCCCAAAAACTTCTTGATAGCCTTGACCTTTGTAGGTGACTCAACTATAAGAAGTGAGTTTTTCTTAGAATTGGTATCTTTCTTAGTTGCCATTTAATGTAAATGCCCCTTCATAAATAGTTTTCGTGCGTTACTTCATATTAATAAACATTTTTAAGGATTTAGTCAAGTGCAAGTAAATACGCAACAATGGGGACGGTTCTCATTTTAGTTGAGAATCGTCCCCATTTAATCATTATTTCAGCACCATCAGGAGCTTACTTTTTGAGCCATGCAGTCTCTTTTGGAGTCTTCTTTACAAAAGGTCTTGCAAGAGCCTGTTTAGCACCATTAGGAAGGATGTACTTAAGCTTATCCTCTGCCTTTCTCATGGTTGTGCAGTCAGGATTGTCCCTTGTAAGCTTGATAGCATCAAATTCGCAGCGTGTTGTGCAAAGTCCGCAGCCAATGCACTTATTAGGATCAACAATTGATGCACCGCAGGAAAGACAACGGGATGTTTCCTTCTTAACCTGGTCTTCAGTAAATACAAGCTTGTTATCACGGAAAGAGAGCTTGCCATCAGTGTTCTTAACTCCTGGCTGCTGACGTCCAACATGATCATAATCCTTAACAGAGATATCATCCTTATCAAGCTCGATAAAGAAGTTAGGATCACGGCCAATTGTAAGTGAAGAATGTGGCTGTACAAATCTGTGGATAGACTCAGCTCCCTCTCTTCCGCAGGCAATTGCATCAATGGCAAATCTTGGTCCGTAGAACATATCTCCACCAACGAAGATATCAGGAACAGTTGTCTGGAAAGTGATCTTATCAGCTACAGGAGCAGGTCCTCTGAACTCAACATTCTCATCCTTGAGAAGATCTCCCCAGATAGTAGCCTGTCCAACTGAAAGGATAACGTTAGAACATGCTATCTCAATAGTCTCATTCTCATCATACTGAGGATCAAAGCGGCCCTCAGCGTTCTTAACCTGAGTACATTTCTTGAATACTATGCCCTTAACTTTGCCGTTCTCGGTAAGGATCTCTTTAGGTCCCCATCCGCCCTTAAACTCAATTCCTTCGGACTCAGCGATCTCAATTTCCTCAGGAAGAGCAGGCATGATATCTCTTGTCTCAAGAGAAACCTGAGTGATCTTGGGTGATCCGCAGCGAAGTGCAGTACGGCTTACGTCAATAGCAACGTTACCGCCGCCGATAACAACTGTATCTCCTGTTAATTTATAGTTCTCATCATCTATTACGTCGTGAAGGATATCTACGCCCTTAAGAACGCCCTGGGCATCCTCACCGGGAACGTTGACTCCACGTCCGCCCTGGCAACCAATTGCAATATAGAATGCTTTATAACCTTCCTCACGAAGCTGCTTAAGAGTAATGTCCCTGCCAACTTCAACGCCAAGACGGATATCAACACCAAGCTGACGAAGAACATCTACCTCTGCCTCTACAACATCCTTTTCCATAACGAAGGATGGAATACCGTAGGTAACCATTCCGCCAGGCTTCTTGTTCTTCTCAAACAGTGTAGGCTTGTATCCCTTAAGTGCAAGGTAGTAAGCACAGGAAATTCCGGCAGGGCCTGCACCAATAACAGCTACCTTCTCGTCAAATCCGCCGCCGATCTTAGGAATTGTCTTCTTAGGAATGTAGCGTGTATCTGACTGAAGATCTCTCATTGCAACGAATTTCTTAACTTCATCAATTGCAAGAGCCTGATCGATAGTTCCTCTTGTGCAGGCATCCTCGCAGCGTCTGTTACATACATGGCCGCATACTGCAGGGAGAGGATTGTACTTCTTGATAAGGGCAAGGGCCTCTTCATATCTGCCCTGAGCTGCCATCTTGAGGTATCCCTGAACAGGAATATGTGCAGGGCAGGCTGTCTTACATGGAGCTGTTCCTGTCTTGTGAGTGTTGATGCGGTTGATATCACGGTAGTCCTCAGTCCACATCTCTGTAGACCACTTCTTCTGTGTAGGAAGAGGCATCTTAGGATACACAACCTCACTGCCATCCTTCTTGCAGAGCTTCTGGCCAAGAGTTGCAGCACCTGAAGGGCAAACCTCAACGCAACGTCCGCAGGCTACACAGTTCTCCTTATCAACGTGAGCAATATATGCAGAACGTGACATATTAGGAGTATTGAACAACTGTGAAGTACGAAGAGCGTAACAAACATTGACATTACAGTTACAGATGGCAAAGATCTTCTTGTCGCCATCAATATTGGTTATCTGGTGAACAAAACCGTTGTCCTCAGCCTGCTTGAATATCTCAAGAGCCTCTTCTTTAGTGATATAACGGCCGTCCTTCTGTGTCTCAACAACATAGTCAGCCATATCACCTATAGCGATGCACCATCCTTCCGGATCATCAGCACAGCCCTGCTCGTAGGTCTTTCTACTTCTTCTGCAGGAGCATGGAGATGCTGCGTATTTTCCTTCGTAGTACTTGAGCCAGTAAGAAATCTTCTCAAGACCGACAGCACTATTCTCCATCTCGATGGACTTCTCAACAGGAATAACGTGCATTCCGACACCTGCTCCACCCATGGGAACCATGTGTGTCAGGCCCTCAAGAGGAATACGGCTCATTCTCTCAAAGAAAGGTCCAACCTCAGGATGAGCTTCAATTACTCTGCCGTTCATGTTGCCAAACTCAGCAGACCCGGGAACGTACATAGGAAGCACATACTGCTTGGTATGGCTGGGGTTTTCATAGTTCCACTCTATAACGCCGTTGTAGCTCATCTCATCAAGCTCTTTCTGAAGGTCCTCTTTTGAATATTCAGGACAAAGAGCTGCAATCTCATCAAAAGTCTTGGGCTTACGCTTCTCCATTTTCAGCGCTATCTCGCACTGCTTGTCTGTGATAAGATTATAAAGGCCCCAGTACTCAGGACTCTCTTTAGTGATCTTCTCTATACCAAGCTTGATATTCTTCCTGTCAGTTACCACTGTAGCAAATTTAGCAAGTGGCTCTCTGAAAGGAGCGTTCATATCAACCCACTCAGGAATGATTCCGGCTCTTGGATCCTGTCTGTTACGATTAGGATCCAGTGAATATGGAGTCATCAGATCTTTCATATCAAAAGTGTTCATATCCATGTGCTTTTTTCCTCTTCTTTCTCAAAAATATCTATTATGTAGCCGCTATCTCTTTTATCATGAATTCATTGCCCTTTAAGAGATAAGTATGTGCACTGCCGCAATTGGGGCAGATCTTACCGTGAGCTACTGTTTCATATTCGCTCTTGCAGTCCTCACAAAAGGTTACAGCAGGAAGTGTTTCAATGATGAGCTCTGAATCCTTCATAAGCTCTGTTCTTGCTGCAGCCCACTTCCAGGCATCCTCCAAAAGAGACGGAACAACCCCCGACACCTCTCCAAGCTGCAAAGTAACCGAATGTATTTTTTCCAACTTATTTTCCTTACCTACTTCCGTAAGGTCATCTATTATGCGAAAAACGACACCTAATTCATGCATTAACTCTTACCTATAAACCTTTATACAATTTAACTCTTTAGCAAGTAAAAGAAGCCAAGTGATATCAGGAAAAGATAAACTCCCCCTGTTTATCACCCGGCTCTTCTCTAATCTCATTGCCTTAATATGAAAATTCAAAACAATTACTTAATGGCCTCATCGATCTGCTCTGAAAGCCACTTGGTCCAAGCTTCTATTCCCTCTCCTGTCTTAGCACAGATAGGAATTATCTGAGCCTTGGGATTGCGCATATGGATATATTCCTTGCACTTCTCAAGGTCAAAGTCAAAGTATGGAGCCACATCCATCTTGTTGATAAGAACCACATCACAGATGGAGAACATAAGTGGATACTTAAGAGGTTTGTCGTGTCCCTCAGGAACTGAAAGGATCATAGCATTCTTGGTGGATCCTGTGTCAAATTCAGCAGGACAAACAAGGTTTCCAACATTCTCAAGGATTGCGAAATCCACGTCAGAAACGTCAAGCTCTTTGATACCCTGTCTTGTCATGTCGGCATCAAGGTGACACATTCCGCCGGTATGAAGCTGGATTGACTTAACTCCAAGCTCAGCAATAGCCTTGGCATCAACGTCAGAATCTATATCAGCTTCCATAACTCCGATCCTGTATGTGTCCTTAAGTGCCTCAATTGTTCTCTTAAGAGTTGTAGTCTTACCTGACCCGGGAGATGACATAAGGTTTAAAAGAAAAGTCTTAGACTCCTTAAGTTCTCCACGAAGCTTGTCAGCATCCTTGTCATTGCTCTCGAAGATGCTGCGTTTTACTTCTATTACACGAACATTATCCATTACTCAGCGCGCTCCATTGCAAGCTGGAAGTCCTTAGTGTCACCGAATACTTCGTTAGCATAAGGGTTCTTGCCAAGCTTAACAGATCTCTTGATTATCTCTGCGATGCAGATAACATTGATTGCGATTGAAAGGATTGCAACTACACCCTGTGCTGTAGGATTAGCTGTAATTCCAAGAGCTGAAATAGCCTCTCCGGCTGCAACCGTCTTGCCCTGGCCACTCTGATAGATAGCCATAGCTGAGTTGTAAAGCATCTCTGTGTTTACACCAGCTGCTGTTGCTCCACCGTAAACTGAAGGAAGAGCTGCCTGGAATTTGCCGATAAGCTGGAATGTAGGAACAACCTGTGCCCACATGCACCAGATAGCAAGTGTGTTAGCACGGTTCTGGATCCATGCACCCTTGTTCCAGAATGCGTT
>JAEEGL015038132.1_pt1 | contig 11593 bp, 6 predicted proteins | sample 9134231 | NCBI WGS metagenome assembly JAEEGL01 (sample SAMN16246548, study PRJNA631951) | gut metagenome | biome: gut microbiome; feature: rumen; material: fiber-attached | host: Bos | place: Iran: Karaj | collected 2018-10 | reverse complement strand
ATATAGGCGAGGTCGAAGTTGTTGTTTCTCTTGAGGATCTCCTGCCAGTCCGTTACCGCGAGATCGTAGTTTCTCTCGTTCTGGTTGCGGATGGCGTTTATGAGGATGTCGCCGTATTCCGTTCTTCTGTAAACGGTAAACGTAGCTTTTGCTTTGTCGATGACGAGAAGTTTATCTCCCTGATAGCACAGTCCGCCGATCTGGGTGATGTTGCCTTTCTGGCTTCCCATATCGCCGAACGCGAAGAGCAAATTGCCTTCCGCGTCGTAAGTGTAGATCTTTGAACGCTTGTCGTCGATGATCGACCAGGTGCCTTCGGGACCTTCCGCGACGTCGACTATGGAGGACGCTCCGGTTATTCCGTCGCCCGTGGTCTCGACCTTGACTTCACCGGAAGGAGCGAAGAATCCGTTCCTTCTGAGAACGTCGGCGCCGGACGCGTTGAACTTCTTGACAGGCGAGTAAGTTCCGTCCTTGCTTGTGATAGCTGCTTGCTGGACCGACTCCTCGATCGTATTGATCGTAGCGTAAATGAAGTTTTCGCTGTCGATCGTTATGTTGTTGTACTCGCTGGAAATATTCTCGTCCGCATTCTTGTCCTTCAGCCCGAGCTTTTCAAAGAACGCGCTGATACCGGTAGAGGACGATACCTTCTGAGCGCCGATGAATCCGTAGAAGTCGGCGTTGTCGCTCATAACGATGATACCTTCGGTCGTCGTCTTCGATACAACGAACATTCTTCCGTACGTATCGACGGCGACTGCGCTCGGCTTATAGATCGCGTTTTCTCCGAAAAGGTTCGATACCGGCTGAGGAACGGTCTTTGCAAACGATCTGTCGCTCTTGTTGAACATCACGATCCTGGCGTTATCCGAGTCGCATACGTAAATGTAATCATTCGTTACGAAAACGCCTTCGGGATTGAGAAATACGTCAGCTACGCCCTGCTCGTTGACAAAATCGCTTATCGTTGCCGTCAGGTGGTAGAAGGGGTCGAGAATGAATACGCACTTTGCTCCGGAGTCCGCGATGTAAACGTTTCCGTCCGAGTCTGTAACGATATCGGACAGAGTTCCGAACGGAGCGGTGCTTGAGGTGCTGTTAACGACCGAATCCGGTACGTATGCGTCGGGGGAACTCAGCACAAAGCCGTCCGCCGAATATGTGTAAGTGGAATAAGCGGAAGTCGCCGATACGGTCGTAAGCAGCGTCGCGAGAAGCATCAAAAAGACCAGAATTCTTAAAGTTCTTTTCAATTTGCCGCACCTCCCGTCAATCCTTCATACCGCTGGAGCCCATCGTTTCGATGACCTTGCTCTGCAGTATGACAAAGACGATGATCGGTATGAACATCATGATGAACGACGCCGCGGCGGAAGCACCGGATCTTACGATACCTGCCGCAAGTATCTGGTTGACCGCGCAGGGGAACGTTTTGAGCTGCTCGCTCTGGATGTAAATGTTCTCGCCCGTTCTCCAGAGTCCCTGGAACGAAAGGACGATCAGAGTCAGCCAGGCCGGCTTGACCATCGGCATCGCGATCTTCCAGAAAATACGCAGTTCCGACGCTCCGTCAAGCCGCGCAGATTCCAGAACGGCGTCAGTGATGTTCGATTCCATGAACTGTTTCATAAGGAAGATACCCTGAGTGCTGCCCCACGCGGGGATAATGATCGCCCAGTAGGTGTCCATGAGACCGATCTTACTGATGATAATGAACGAAATATATACCGTTACCGTTGTCGGGAACATGAGGGAGTAAACGATAAGCTTGAAGAATCCCTTGCTTCCGGGGAATTTCATCTTTGAAAGCGAGTAAGCTCCGATGGATGAAAGCGCCAGGTTTCCGAACGTTCCCGCAAGAGAAATGAATACCGTGTTGAAGATGTATCTCGTGATCGGCACCCACGTCGTTCCGAGAAGCGTAAACAGACTCTTCAAGTTATCAAATGTCGGGTTCGTCACGTAGAAACGCGGGGGATAGAGGAACAGTTCGTTCAAAGGCTTGAACGCGTTTATGATCAACAGATACATGGGGAGCGCCATGATCAGACCGAGAATGAGGAGGATCGTATTGATCGCGAGGTCTCCTCCGCGTGATCTGTTGAGCACGACACGGTGGTTTGAAGTTCTAAGTTTCTTTACTCTTGCCATGTCACTGCCCCACTTTCTTCAACAATTTGTTGACCAGGATGTTTGAACCGAAGCACAGCAGGAAGACGACCAGCGCTATTGCCGACGCGTAGCCGTACTCCCACCTGTTGCCTCCGTACTCTTCAAAGTGATGCATGAGCGTATATCCAACGTATTCCTGCGGCGGGTTGCCCGCAAGGGTCGAAACGACGCCGCCGTAGCCGAACGCTCCGGTGATGGACATTACGGCACCGAACATCAGGTGGTCCTTCATGTTGGGCAAGGTGATGTACCACAGCTCCTGCCACCTGTTCGTGACACCGTCGACCGCCCCGGCCTCGTACTGCGCCTGGTCGATGCCCTGAAGTCCGGCGATGAACGACAGGAACGCCGTACCGAGCGACATCCACAGCGAGATCGCGATACACAGAGGCATGATATACCTCGTGTCGTTGAACCAGAGTATCGGCGAATCGATCAGCCCGAGCTTCAGCAGCCAGCTGTTTACGAATCCCTTTGCGTCTTTATCGAAGATATATGCGAATATCGCGAACGCGTTGCCCGAAATGGACGGCGCGTAGAAGATCAGCGTCATAAGAGCTCTTACTCTCGGCTGGAGCTGATTTATAAACCATGCGACGACGAACGAAAGAGCGAACGATCCTGGGCCGGTCGCAACGGCGAAGATCATCGTGTTCTTAAGTCCCGTCATAAAGAGGTCGTCGTTGAGGAATAACTGTATATAGTTGTTGAAGCCGACCCATTTCGGCGCCTGTATCAGGTTATACGACGTGAGGCTGAGATACAGAGTCGCTATGACCGGTATGATGCTGAAGAGCAGAAATATTATCAGAAACGGCATGATAAACGCGTATCCGACCCAGTTCCGCTTCATTTCATACCAAGTCCACTGCAGCTTCGACATATTCCTGCGATCGACGTCTGCTTTGACTTTTTTAGACATAGTCGTTTCTTCTCCTTATATGAATTATCGGTAAGTTGTCATCTCTTGACCGGATCAACTGTTGATCCAGTCTTTGTACGACAGATCAGTCTCATTTGATTTAGTCGCCCTGACCCATTCGGTATAGTTCTCAGCGCTTATGCCGTTATCTTCCATCCACGCCTGGTAGTCGTCGATGCCGTTTTCCTTGGCATAATTGAGCCATGATCTCTTACCTTCGGTCGTATCATAATAGGAATCGAGTCCTGTGAACTCCTTGACCGCATCCCACTCTTCCGCGACCATCAGTCCGAATTCTTTTCGCTTACGGGAAAGCTCCGTATTGATGAGAGTCACGTATTCGAGAAGCGAGTCCGAGGGGTCCTTCTTTTCGTTGTACGCCTTGTTGAACGCGAAGTTGTAATACCTTGCCACGATATAGTCGCCGGGGTATACCTCGATCTCCTTGGACGTGTCGAACGCACTCCTCAGAACTTCTCTTTCCTTTGCCGTCCAGGGCAGAGAGTTGAACGCTTCCTTGTTTGCGACCGCCTGCTTTGCGGAAGGACCGAGGAGCGCGACCATCTCGTTGCAGAAATCTATCTGAGGATCCTTGTCGGTGTACCAGTCCATGAAGTCCCACGCGAGCTCGCGGTCTCTCGCAGTCCTCGGCATGATGATACCGGAGGACGTAGCCGCCACCGTGTGGTCGACGTATTCGTTGCCGTTCTCGTCGATCCTCTTGACGCCGGGGACCTGTGCAAACGCCCAGAGTCCCGAGATCTCGGGAGCGGATACGACGAGCGTATTATAAGTGTTGTACGGGCCGATAAAGATCGGCATCTCGCCCATCTTCATTCTCGTGATACCGTTGAACTGGACGGGAAGCGAATACTGAGTAAAGTAGTTGCAGATGGTCTCAAAAGCGTCGAGCGTCGGCGTCTCGTCGAACGCTATCCTCATTCCGTCGTCCTTCCACCATCTCGCGTCGTTCTGGAAGATGAACGTCTGGAAGTCGAATGGAACGCCTACTTCCATCTTATTGAACTGGAATACAGGCACCATGCTCATCAGGTCGTCCCAGGTCTCCGGAACGGAAAGTCCGAGGTCGGCAAGGATATCGGAACGGTAGAACATGACCGGAACGCCCATGTTGACCGGCACCGCAAATACCTCGCCGTAAAGGCTGAGCTGTGTAACGGCCGATTCGGGGAATCTCGCCATGACCTCGTCGAAGGTGTCGTAATCGTTGAGCGGGAGCGCCGCGCCTCTGATCGCGTATTCGAGAGGCGTCATGGCGTCGATCGTAACGTCCGGCGCCGTTCCTGCGAGGATAGCCGGTATCAGCGTGCCTCCGGCGACGAGCTTCAGGTTGACCAGGACGTCCGTCTTGCTCGTAAAGCCGTTCTTGATTATCGTGTTCATGATCTGAGCCTGCTCACGTCCGGAAGTCGTCCATACCGTAAGCTCTCCGGCGTAGGATTTATCGCCGGTGTCGTCCGTGATCGAATCATAATCCGCAAAGAAGCTTGCGAAGAATTTTTTCACTTCATATATAAATGACTGGAAGAAGTTTGCGTCAGCATCCGGAAGCTCCTCGCTCTCCGGCTGAATAAGTATGTAGTCGAGTTCAAGAGGCTGCTTCGCCATGTTCGCGATCCATTCGCCGAATGACGATACCTGGCTCTGGAACGAGGTCATATTGGCAGCTATCTTCGTCTCGTCGGCGCCCATCTTTCTGAGAAGCTCTATCATCTCCTCAAGAGACGAGGTGTTCTCGCTCTTTATGCCGCTCGTCTGGTTGATGTTCGACATGATTATCTTGAGGTTCTGGCTCTGTATCGAAAGGTCGGCGACCGTATCGGGCATGATCCTCATGAATCCGTAGTTGCGGTTCGTGTCGGGATCGGTACCCGTAAGTCTTGAGAAATTGTTGTAGTCGGTATTGAGGCTGTCCTTGATATACATAGCCTGCTGGAGGATGATGCCGGTATCTCCTAGGCATGCCTCAAATTCTATCGTGTGCTCTCCGGGTTCAAAATAGAACCTGAGCGTATCCCCGTTATCGTCGGAAAGAGGAGCTATCTGCCAGTCGTCGTCATACGGGAATCTGAGAGACGCCGCCTCTTCAAACGGGATCTCGCCGTCGATCTTCAGCGAACGGGACGAGAATATACCTTCGTTGATAGACTGCTTGAATCTCGGGTTGATCGTATAAAGACCCGCCTTTTCGACGTTGAACGTGTACCTTACCCACTGTCCGTTTGTCAGCCACTTGTCTCCGCCGATCGTATTGTATACGGTCAGAGTCGCGTCCTGCGGCTCGGAGATCGCCGACGTATGGTCCGTTGCCGGATAGATGGTAAAGTCGGACGTTGCGGCGGGGAGCTCTGCGTTGATGTAGATGGGCTCCGCGTCCTCGGGCTCTTTTGCGTCCGCGTGTTCCCCGCAGTACTCCTCGTAGCTTTTTACGCCGGCGATCGGGCCGAACGTAAACTCGTCGATGAAGCAGTAATCGCCGACGCTCTCAAGCGAGATCGTATTCTCGCCCTCTTTGAGGTAATACTCGAACGGGCCGGAAATGTAGCCGTCTCTGTCGTGCATCGTGTGAGAGAGCCAAACGTCTGTTACGGCGGTGCATCTCGGACGGATCTCGTTTCCGCCGGCGTCTTTGGAAAACGCGCCGTCGCGGGAATCAAGTCCGTTGCCGGGAACGTATCCTTCCGTGAAGTTGTACTTCCACAGCTTGTTCAAAGCAACGTAACGGGTCTCCTGGAAAGGAACCTTTTCGTTGATATAGAATATTTTTTCGATGCTGTTTGTTCTCTGAGAATCGCTGCAGTAGTTGAAAGAAAGCGAATAGAAGCCGGTTTCCGGAACGTCAAATTTCCAGGTGACCACTCCCTCTTCGCCGATAGAGAGGCACTCTCTGCCGTTGTGCTCTACAGCTTCGACTTCGGCAGTCGTTCCCTCCTCCAAATAGTCTGCAGCGGAGAAAGAAAACGTTTTCTTTCCTCTCGCAGTTTCCATCGCTTCGTCGATGTACGTTTCGTCAGGTACGTCGAGGTATTTGATTTTGTAATCCTGATACGAGATGAAGATTAAATCTTCACTCAGCGCAACAAGATCTTCCTCGCCCGTTTTGGGTTCTTCGCCCTCCGCTCTGACAGCCACGGGACCGATCAGCGTCAGCAGCGCCAGCATCAGCGCCAGCAAACGCATAATCTGAGAATGTCGCATTGATTTCCCTCCTGTGAATGATCTAACGGTCGCGCGTGCGCGCGACGTTTTCGCATTTGCAAAAACTTCTTCCGTCGATCTGACGGTATCGCCGGCGGCGCAGTCATACCGCCCCGGCACATATATAATAACACGCGAAATAAAGGATGTCAAGTGGAGCAAAACGCCCGAAAACTCGCTCTGTGAAAGGATTTTCGGCGCAGAATTCCTTTATTTTGTCTTTGCCTGTTTTACTTATTTTGAGTACGCAAAAAATACGGTTTGGAAACTGTTTGTTGCGCAATCGTGAATCTTTTCTCGGAGTAAATAGTGTTTACTTTTCTAAAATCGCGCATTGAAATCCGACGGAGTTTTCCAAAAAATCGTGCCGATTACAGAGCAATAAAGTAAACGCTATTTACCTTTTTCATGCTGTTTTCACGCGCGCTTTTTCATCGTCAAATGTCTAATTTTCTTACGGAAATGCAGAAAACCGCCGCGAAATACGTCGTATGTATTCCTTCGGACAAGCCGCTCGAAAAAGTAAACTTTTTGTAAATTGAGCATTTATTCTGTATTTTTCAAAAAATCATAAGGTTTCGCCCGTTCGCGGCAGTCAGAAAAACGTGTTGACAAATCGCGCGCGTGCGTCTATAATTATTTACGGACAAACCATTAATTTTGAAAGGATACAAACGATGTATTATATCGGAATAGATCTCGGCGGAACCAACATTGCAGCCGGGGTCGTTGATGACGAACACAGAATAATCAAGAAGGCGAGCGTTCCCACCGGAGCGTCCCGTCCCGCCGATGAGATAACCGCCGACATAGCGAAGCTCTGCGTCAGAGTCGCGGCGGAAGCGGGGCTCACGATCGACGACATCGAGTATATCGGTATCGCGACTCCCGGAAGCGCAAAGTGCGACACGGGCGAGATCCTTTACGCAAACAATCTTCCTTTTTCAAATTATAATATGACGGAAAAGCTCTCCTCGATGCTCGGAAAAGAGAAGAAAGTTTATATCGAGAACGACGCGAACGCCGCGGCTAAAGCTGAATCTGTCGCCGGAGCCGCCAAGGGCTCGAAGTACTCCGTCATGATAACTCTCGGTACCGGCGTCGGCGGCGGGATCATTCTCGACGGGCAGGTATACACCGGATTCAACTTCGCGGGCGCCGAACTCGGACACGTCGTTATAGAAAAGGGCGGAAGGCAGTGTTCCTGCGGAAGACGCGGATGCTGGGAGACGTACTCCTCGGCGACGGGTCTCGTTCGCACGACACGCGAGAAGATCGAGGAATACAGACGCGCCGGAAAGCACACGATCATGGACGACATGATAAACGGCGACCTCTCCCGCGTATCCGCAAGAACGGCGTTCAACGCCAAGCGTCGCGGCGACGACGCCGCCGACGAAGTGATCGGGGAGTATATCGACTATCTCGTCTGCGGCCTTGTCAACATCATCAACATTTTCCAGCCTAACGTTCTCTCGATCGGCGGAGGTATCTCCGGCGAGGGCGACTATCTTCTGAACATGCTCCCCGAAAAGGTCTTCGCCGAGACTTATTCGAGAGGAGACACGCCTCAGTGCACTCTCAAGATCGCCGAACTCGGCAATGACGCCGGCATCATCGGCGCCGCGGCACTGGGAAGATAACGTCTCGGATCAACAAAAAACCGCGTTCCGTATCGGAACGCGGTTATTCTTTTTGCGCTCATCTGCCGAGCATATACTCCTCGAGAGTCGATCCGTTCTTGCGGATGATCTCCGCGGCGTATCGCCCGACAAATCTGAAGTGGCACGGGTCGAAAGCGTGCCCGGTAATATCCGTCTTGCCCTGCGGATATCTCACGATGAAGCCGAACTTCCAGCAGTTCTCCTCGAGCCACTTGTAAGCCGGTTCGGCGGCGAATTCCTCGGACGCGGCGTCAAGATTGTGCATGACGACCGAGAGACCCGTCTGGAAATCGCTCGTTCCCGCCTCGTCGCAGTACGCGCGGACAAAGGTCTTCGCCTCGTCCTCGCCGATCCCGCGGGAGGCCATCTCATTGTTGACGTATTCCGCAAAGAGTCCCGCCTGCTCGTAATACGAGACGAACGCTCCTGTCGCGGAAACGTCGTCGAATCCCGCGGCGCGAAGTTCCCTGAACATAGCCTCGAGCGACATCTCGGCGGCCATCCTCATACGGAGAATGCCTCTGCCGTCCGCCCTCGTATCTATGACGCCCGTAAGATCTTCCGGAATGTACGTAACGTCAAGTGCATTATCCTTGTTGACAACGGTCAGAAATTCGTTGGAATCCTGAGGATTCATATACTGCTCGTATGCCGACAGATCGGTCGCGAAAACGACGTCGGAGCCTTTGCCCAGGCCTTTGGCGGCGTCTCCGTAGAGCTCAACAAGATCGACCCTCGCAAGCTCGGTCATCGGCTTGTAGTGCAGACTTATATTCTCGTAAATATAGTTTCCTTCGTCGTCCCTCGTCGGTTTGCCGTCCTCGTCGAGCACCTTTACCCTCGACAGCTCGACTTTTCCCGTACCGTCCGGAGATATGGATATGCCTGACTCGAAGAGATCTCCGACGTCGCAGGAGACCCAGAGCGACGACGCAATATACCTCGACGGCGCAGAGAGCGAGATCGGCGTTCCGTTTACGAGCGCCGTGTTCGAGCCGATGATAAACTCTATCGTATCGTCGAATGAGGATCCCTCTCCGGCGGGCATAATGTATTTGAGAGAGGTGCTGTCGCCCGCGGTATAAAAATCAAAATGCTTTGCGGCGTCTGTGAAATTGAAGCATATGTTTCCGTCGCAGTACGCAACGTCCGCGGGGGATGTGAACTCCTTTACGCCGTCGTAGTAATACGCCACTTTTCGCGACGGGTCGCTTCCGTCGGAATAGAAATACTTATACCCCGCAAATGCCATTATCCCCAGAGCTCCGGCAAGAGCGGCGAGAAATACGATCAGGTGAAATTTGAATACTCTTACTCTGTGACGGTGTCTTTTCAGCTTTTCAAGGCGGCGCTTTGCGGCGAGGTGTCTCTCTTCCGCGGCTCTGATCTTTTCCTGTTCGAGCTTTCTGCGCTCCGCCTCATAGCGTCTGAGGTTCTCCCTCTCGCGGCGCCTCTTTTCAAGCTCGGCCTCAAGATCCCGTCTTCTTTTTTCCTCGCGCATCGCGACCAGACGCGCCGCTTCCGCCTGTTTGCGAAGGCGCTCAGCTTCTGCGCGTCGTGCCTCCTCGGCCTCGCGTATCTTCCGCAGTCTCTCCTCCTCGAGGAACGCCGCGCGCCGTTCGGTCCTCGGAGCGTTTTGCTGTACGGGAGCCGTTCTGCCGGCGTACGGCAGTCTGCCGTATTTCTGATAATATGCGCGTTCGTACAGCTCGCGCTGGCGCTCGTTCAGCACCGGCCTCGACTGCTGTCTTACAGAAGGCGCGGTCTGACGGGGCTGCTGCGGCTCTCTCTGACGGACGGGAGACGCCGGACTTTGCTGTACGTTTCTTCGCGGCTGTAAGTTTTGCCTAGTCTGAACGTCTACCCGACGCGCCGGCGCGCTTTGCCCCTGCCGGACGCTTTGTCGCGGAGCGCTTTGCCTCGGCTGCCCCGGAGCGGGTGCTTGAGCTCTCTGAGGCGCGGCGGGCCGCGGGGCGGTCTGCGGGGCTATTCTTTGACCGCTGACTCTGTTCTGTACGTTTCGGGGCGCAGACGCGGTACGCCGCGAAGCACGCAGTTCTTCATCCGTAAAATATCCGTTGTTTCCCGGTCTTTTCGGCATCCGCTCGCCCCCTTTCTCAAAAATCTTCAGGTTTATTATTTAGTCTCGCAGATCATAAAATAAGGAGACGTCGGTGAATTCATCATTTTGAACTGCCCTACGCAGTATTGATATTTTGAAAGCGATGAAAAATATCGGGAAAGCTCCTCCCCTTCCAGCGCTCCCTCCGGATGCCCCGGATAGACCGCCACGAGAAGTATCGAGTCACGTCCGAGCATCGCGACCGCGTTCTCAACCGCGGGAAGAGTCGTCTTTCTCATAGTGGTAAGAGATTTGTTACCGCTGCCCGGCATATATCCGAGATTGAACATCCCCGCCTTGATCGGCCCTTTTACAAATTCAGGCGCGCGGTCGTGAGACGCCAGGATCAGACGCCAGTTTTCCGGACATCCCGACTCCCTCAGATGACTTGCGGTACTGCAGAGCGCCTTTGCCTGGATGTCAAACGCGGTAACGCTTCCGCGCGCGCCGACAGTCTTGGACAAAAACTCCGTATCGTGGCCGTTTCCCATCGTGAAATCGACGGCGATATCCCCCTCCCCGAGATGGGAAAGAATGAACTTTTTCTGAAGATCGAGAAGATCCACCATAATTCCACCGCCATAAAGTATTACTTATCATTTTATTATACATCCGTATGTTTTTTTTGTCAATAAATCATACGCTTAATTTGTTATTGACAATAAAATAATGTTATGATAAAATCTTATATTATAAATGCTAACCGTATCCAAGGAGTTTTTGATATGAAATGGACATCTCTCAATGATCTTCGGGAGTCATATCTCTCGTTTTTTGAGTCAAAGGGACACCTTCGCCATGAGAGTTATTCTCTGATACCGAAGGGCGACAAATCTCTTCTTCTCATCAACGCGGGCATGGCGCCTCTCAAAAAATACTTCACCGGCGAGGAGGAGCCTCCGCGCCGCCGTATGTGCACGTGCCAGAAGTGCGTCAGAACGCTCGACATAGACAACGTCGGCAAGACGGACCGCCACGGCACATTCTTTGAAATGCTCGGCAACTTCTCCTTCGGCGATTACTTCAAAAACGAGGCGATCCCGTGGGCGTGGGAATACCTTACCAAAGTACTTGAGATCCCGGAAGAGCTCCTTTACCCGTCCGTCTTCGAAGAGGACGACGAAGCGTATGAGATCTGGAACAAGAAGATCGGCGTTCCCGCGGATCACATAGTCAGACTCGGCCGCGAAGACAACTTCTGGGAGCACGGCTCGGGTCCGTGCGGCCCCTGCTCGGAGATCTATTTCGACCGCGGCGAAAAGCACGGCTGCGGAAAGCCTACCTGCTTCCCGGGCTGTGACTGTGACAGATACATCGAGGTCTGGAACAACGTCTTCACACAGTTCAACAACGACGGCAAGGGCAACTACACAGAGCTTGCGACGAAGAATATAGACACCGGCATGGGTCTTGAGCGTCTCGCCTGCGTCATGCAGGGAGTCGACAACCTGTTCGAGGTGGACACGAACAGAAGGATCCTCGACAAGGTTT
>JAEEGL015029465.1_pt1 | contig 11593 bp, 10 predicted proteins | sample 9134231 | NCBI WGS metagenome assembly JAEEGL01 (sample SAMN16246548, study PRJNA631951) | gut metagenome | biome: gut microbiome; feature: rumen; material: fiber-attached | host: Bos | place: Iran: Karaj | collected 2018-10 | reverse complement strand
TGTCCGGAATACAGCTGTGCCGTCAGCGGATCAGCGCCCAGTCATCATACGGGATCGCCGAAATGCTCTCGACTTCAAAATACGTCTCATACGCGACGTTCGTCCAGTATCCGTCGTCTTCGACGAGGTCACTTTCGTAAGCTACGGTGTAGCGGTTTTCAAAGGCCGGGTGGAGCTGCGCCACGATGATCTCATCCGCGCCTTCCGCCTTTTTCTGCTCGATGTACGCGACCCGCTCCCTGGAATCCCGGTTGATCCGGGCAAGCTGCGCGCCGCAGTCGATATAGGTAAACAGGAACGAAAGGGTGAGGACGGCCGCCGTTCCGTAGCAGAGCATGCGGGCGGCAATGCCGGCGCGGCCGGAAGCTGCTTCGCTGATCTCTTTATCGCGCACGTCCAGGATCTGCCGGATCACGGCGATCAGCAGGAATATGCCAGCGCCGAAATAGGCGCGGGGCTGCGGCTGGACAGTCAGGATAATGGCATAGGTGGTCGCCAGGAACAGGAAGACGAACAGCGGGACGGTGCCGTCTTCTTTCCAGTGCGCAAAGAGCGCCCCGGCGCCGTTTTCAGATCTTTCAGAGCCTTCAGATCTTTCAGCGGATCTTTCTTCCAGCAGGATCCATACGATCCACAGCACGAGCAGCGCTGCAAGGAGCGGCAGGAAGTATTCGCGGACGGTGAGTGTCGTTTTCTGGAAACGGGCAATGAGTCCGTAGAGGCCGCTGTGGTTTTCCTGGGTAAAAGCTGCCCTCGCCCGGCCGCCGGGCGACAGGATCATGACGGCCAGTCCCAGAATATTCCCGGCTGCGGCGGCACGCAGCAGCGGCGGAATCGTGAGGCGTCTTCCCTGACCGTTTTTCTCCGCTTCGTCAGCCGCCTCGAGGTCGTCGCTCTTCCACATCAGGTAAAACATGTATAAGAGGCATCCGCCGGACGTGTTCTCATTGCACCAGCCGGCGATCAGGCCGAAGAGGAAAATGCCCGCAAGCAGCAGGGTGTTCTTCCCGGCATTCTTTTCGTTCCTGCTGCCGGGCAGATCCGTTCCTGAAGATTCCTGCAATTCCTGCCTGCGCAGCAATACCGTCACGCAGGTCATAAAGCCTAAAATGATGGTGGTCCCCCACAGATAGTTGACGGCGCCGGTCTCCCACAGCACTGTCTCGGAAAAGTCCACGGTAAACAGCCACAGTCCAAGCTGGATGAGGAGCATGGCAAACGGGTCCCATTCGACCTTTTCTCCGCGGGCGCAGACAAAGTAACCGATACACAGGGAGAGAACGCCGAACACCAGGGTGTTCAGGATCTTGAAAACAACCGGGGGAAGGGAAAGCATGATCCGGAGCAGCAGATGCACGACGCTCCTGCCGTTCCAGGTCATATACTGATGGGCTTCCTGGCGGAAGAGGTCAAAGAGGCCGGCGGCTTCCTTTACCTGGGCGCCGTAGGAATAGTCGTCAGTCATCATCGGCGTCAGGAGGTTGAATACCAGGACGCCGATCACGGAAAGAATCAGGATCGTATAAGCCTGTTTCTGTTTTTTACTCAAGTTTTTCTCCTTCCGGCCGCTTATCCGCGCAGCATGCGCCGCAGGGCCTTTTTTACCGGATTCCTTGAAGATGCTTTTGCCTGCTCTTCTTTTTTCCGGGCAAGAAGTTCCGCCTTTTCTTCCAGCAGGCGGTCAAACTCCGCCTCATCTTCCATCCACGGATTGACTTCGTAGCAGGCGTTGAAGATCAGGGGCATCATCCGTTCGACGATATAAGCTTCGGCCGGAAACGCGGGATCCAGCGTATAGTTCATCACTTTGTTCAGATTCCGGTAGAAAACGGGGCCGTGCTGGCGGATCTGGTCGGCCCGGACGACATAGCAGCCGCCCGGCGCAAACGCGATGAAACGCGGGATGACCGGATCTTTGTAGACAAAGGTCAGCAGCGCGTCGTAATCATCGAAATACCGGACCGGGTGGGTCCCGGTGTTCATGTACCAGGAAGAATTCTGTTCCTGGTATTCGCACTCGGACAGGAGGCTCGCGATACTGCCTTCGCCGGGATCCTTCCCGTTGTGGCGCGCAAGCGTTTCCGCGGTCGCTTTCGCGTACCGGTCCCGCATCTGTTTTTCTTCGTACAGGTACGTGAACCAGGTGTTGCGGACAGCCCGGCGGAAGTATTCCTCCGATACATGGCGTCCGATCATATTGCCTTTGCAGAGGGCGATGATCTCCGGCAGGTCTTCGTAATGATCCGCGAAATAAGAAAAATAGGAAGTCAGATTGTGGCCGGTATTGGGGATATGGACCACATGCCCGGGAAAAGTCCGTTCCACTTCTTCCGACACCGCGGCGTCGTCCGAAGCGTCCATGATCAGATAATGATCCCCCGAGCAGGAAACGAGCTGCGCGGGGACCACGTTATAGTTATGGATCAGGAAAAAAAGGTCACTCTTCATGGCTGTCATATCAGGATCGCAAAGCGGCGTTATTTTTCATCTGACTGTTTCCGGCGGACGGTGTACGGCCGGACTTCTTCGAACGGAATGGTCGTGCCTTCGCTGACTTCGCGGTGGATGTCCTTCATATCCTGCGGGATAAACTGCTTTTCGTCCACTTTGTAGACTTCGTCGCAGTTCGCGATCGTCGTCAGCCGGTGCGCGACGATGATCAGGGTCTTCTTCCCGTGCAGTTTTTCGATGGCTTCCATGATGGCGCTTTCGGTGTCGTTGTCCAGCGCCGACGTCGCCTCGTCAAAGATCATGACCTGCGGGTCGTTGTAAAGGGCCCGCGCGATGCCGATCCTCTGGCGCTGGCCGCCCGAGATGCGGACGCCGCGTTCGCCGATGGAAGAATCCAGGCCCAGCGGAAGCTTCCGGACGTATTCGTCCATCTGGGCTTCCTTCAGACACGCCCAGACTTTTTCGTCGTCGATCTTTTCCGGCGCGACGCCGTACGCCACGTTGGCCCGGATGGAATCGTCCAGCATGAACATCATCTGCGGCACGTAACCGACGGTCGCGACCCATCCCCTCGGATTGTCGCGGATATCAACGCCGTCCACCGTGATCCGTCCTTTCTGAGGATCCAGAAGACCCAAAAGAAGGTCGACGGTAGTGGATTTTCCTGCGCCGGAAGGCCCGATCAGGCCGATAGAGCGGCCGGCCGGAACGATCAGGTCCGCGTTTTCCAGGATGTCCACTTCCGTATTCGGATAGCGGTAAGTCAGCCCTTCCAGCTTCAGTTCTTTCTTCAGTTCGAACGGCTTCACTTCTTCATCATCCTGCGTATACATGGAATCGACGTCGATCTCATGCGCGTGGACGATGATGTCTTCCACAGCCGTCAGGGACGGCTCGTAATAGGCGATATTGTTGATCGCCTGCACGATCCGGTTGGAACTGGGCATGATCCGCACGGCGACCATGGCCAGCAGCGCCAGCTGGCCGATCATGGAACCGGTGCCGATCTTGGTGTCCCTGGCCAGGAAGATGCCGAATACGGACAGGATGCCGACCATCATGACCGTCTCGATCGAAAGCCTCGGGATATTGGAGAGTGAATTCTGCTTCAGCTGGATATCGCGCAGCTTCCCGGAACTGGTCTCGTACTGGCTGATAAAATAGCCTTCCTTGTTGAGGACCTTGGTCTCTTTCATGCCGTTCATGGCCTGCATCAGCCATTTGGTCACGAGCGCGTTGTTCTGCTGCACGTCGTTGCCGAAGCGGCGTAAGATCGGGCCGAACACTTTTTTATTGATCACCATGACCCCGCCCAGGAACAGGCTCATCAGAAGCGTCATGATCGGGCTGATGCCGAGAGACAGAACGAACAGCGCAAGGAAGACCACGCCTTCCGTAAACAGCTGCAGGAAGGTCAGGATCAGGTTATAAACGCCGTTGACGTCGCTGACGATGTTGCGGATCACGACCGGGGTGCTGGCATCCAGGAAATATTCGTACGGACGGTGGACGTATTCCTTGAAAAGACGCCGGGAAGTGCTGAACTGTCCGTTATAGACAAACCGGTACTGTTCCCTGTACATGAAGAACAGGAAAACGTTTTTGAAAATAAAAACAATGATCAGAAGAACAACGACCAGGAGCAGGAAATCCGTCACGCTGGTCATATGGAAAGTCTGGTAGATCGCGTTCATGTAACGGTTGCCCGTTACGCTGCCGGGACTGGTAGCCGCCGTAATGAGCGGCAGGATCAGGCCGGTGCCGATCGTTTCCAGCGCGGCTCCGACCAGCATCAGCAACAGCAGGCCTATGATCTTCTTTTTCTGTTTTTCATCCAGGACACGGTAAACTCGTTTGATCAGTTTCATCCGATTCTCCGTCAGGAAGTCAGCAGATCGCCGTTCAGGACGCCTGAGGCTCAGGCCATGGGCGCATTGTTCTCACGCGCCAGATTCCGGAACTTGGTCTGCGAAGCCACCCAGGCCAGCTCGACGGTACCGATCGGGCCGTTCCGCTGTTTCGCGATGATGATTTCCGCAATGCCCTTCTTTTCCGTATCTTCTTTATAGTAATCTTCCCGGTAGATAAACATGACCAGGTCGGCGTCCTGTTCGATGGCGCCCGATTCACGCAGATCAGAAAGCATGGGCCGGTGGTTTGGCCTGGCTTCCACGGCACGGGAAAGCTGTGACAGCGCGATGACCGGGACGTTCAGCTCTCTCGCGAGTCCTTTCAGGGCACGGGAGATCTCGGAGATCTCCTGCTGCCTCGAATCGCTGCCGCGGGCGGATCCGCTCATCAGCTGCAGATAGTCGATGACGACCAGGTCGAGACCGTGCTCCATCTTGAAACGCCGGCAGCGCGACCGGATCTCCGCGACGCTGTTTGCCGAATCGTCGATGATCAGGCGGCTTCCCCCGATGCGGCCCGCGCTTTCCATCAGTTCCGTCCACTCCCTGTCCGAAAGGTTGCCGGTCCGGATCTTCTGCGCGTCGATGTGGGATTCCATGGAAAACAGACGGTTGACCAGCTGTTCCTTGGACATTTCCAGGGAGAAGATTGCTACCGACCTGTTCTCATGGAAAGTGACGTATTCCGCGATATTTAACGCGAGCGCCGTTTTTCCCATCGAAGGCCTGGCCGCGATAAGGATAAAATCAGCAGGCTGTAATCCTGCCGTCCGGTTGTCCAGATCGGAAAAACCGGTCGCAAGGCCGGTGATGTTGCCCTTGATCCGGGATGCCGCTTCGATCCGGTGAACGGCGTTCAGGACGATCTGCCGGATCGGGACCACGTTCTGCGAACTTCCCTTCTGGGTAAGGTCAAAGATCTTCTTTTCCGAGGAATTCAGGATCTCTTCCAGCTCGCCCCTGCCGGCATAGCAGTCGGAAGCGATCTCCTCCGACGCGTGGATCAGCTTCCGCAGAAGCGATTTTTCCGCCACGATCGCCGCATAATCCCTGATGTTGGAAGCCGTCGGGACCATCCGGATCAGGTTGCCGATCATCTCGCCGCTGTAGACTTCCGGCGGGAGGTTCTTTTCCCGCAGCCTGTTCTGCAGCGTGACGGGATCGACGGCCACATTTTTCTGCGCCAGTTCCTGGATCGCCTCAAAGATCACAGCGTACTGACGGGTATAAAAATCCTCCGCCGTGATCATCTCCGATGCGGCCGCAACCGCGTCGCCGTCCATGATCATGGCGCCGATCACCGACTGCTCGGCCTCCGCCGAGTAGGGCATTGTCCGTTTTAATTCTTCTTCCTGAGGCATATGGATCCTCATTCCGGAGCGCTTACGCTACGGGGCAACGGGAAATTCGCGAAGATGATCTCCCGTCTGCCATCAGGGCTGTTTGTGGCGCTCCGGCACAAACAGCCGTGTGAAAAATCAGCGAATCAGCTTTCCTTGACGACTACGCAGAGCATACCCGTCACCTGTGAATGCAGCTTGATCGGCACCTCGACGGTTCCGAAAGCCTTGATCGGCTCGTCCAGCTGGATCTTCTTGCGGTCCAGTTCCAGTCCGTGCTGCGCTGCGGCGGCTTCCGCGATCTCTTTCGCGGAAACGGAACCGAACGCTTTTCCGCCTTCTCCCATCTTCATGGAGACCACGATCGGCTTCCCGGGAAGGATCGCCGCCATCTCCTGCGCTTCTTTCAGTTTCTCGGCTGCGATCTTTTCTTCATGCGCTTTCTGAAGCTTCAGTTCGTTCAGGTTCTTCTGGGACGCTTCGATCCCGAGTTTCTTCGGCAGTACGAAGTTCCGGGCATAGCCGTCGCTGACGTTGACCATCTCGCCCTTTTTGCCGAGAGACTTCACATCCTGCAGTAAAATGATTTTCATATCTTCTCCGTTCCGGAGCGCTTACGCGACCGGCGGCGCGAAATCCGCGAATGCGGTCTCGCGTCTGCCATAATGGCAGACCGCAACGCTCCTGTGCGGGCTGCCGTATAAAAATCATGCGCATCAGCGATGATTTTTATACCAGTTCGCCTTCTTCCATCATCTGGTCGATCGTCTGCTTCAACAGGGCGACCGCTTCATCCATGGTCTTATCCTTCAGCTGGCAGCCCGCGATGTTCATATGGCCGCCGCCGCCCAGCCGTTCCATGATCACCTGCACGTTGACTTCGTCGATCGAACGCGCGGAAACGAAGATCTGGCCCTGGTAGCTGGTCAGCACGAAACTGCCTCTCACTCCGCGGATATCCAGCAGTTCGTTGGCCGCCTGGGCACAGGTTACCGTAGGACTTGCCAAGCCTTCCGGCGCGCAGACGGAGATCGCGAACATATCCCGGTAGATCTCAGCCTGGGAGACCGCGTCGGCACGGGCCTTGTATTCCGTCGGTTCCTCCCTGAACAGTTTCCTGACCCGCGTAACGTCCGCGCCGGTCCGGCGCAGGAATGCCGCCGCCTCAAACGTCCGGACTCCGGTCTTGCTCATGAAATTATTGGTATCGACCACGATGCCCGCGTAGATCGCGTCTGCTTCTTCCTGGCGGATCTTGACGTTGTCGCCGATATACTGGAGGATCTCCGCGACCATTTCACAGGTCGAACTGGCGTAGCCTTCCACATAGGAGAGCGTCGCGTCCTCGATCTTCTCCGTACCCTGCCGGTGGTGGTCGAATACCACGATCGAAGAGCACATCTCCAGCAGCTCCGGACATTCCGTAATACTCGGCTTATTGACGTCCACGACCACCAGCACGCTGTTTTCCGCCACCGAATCAATGGCTTTGGCACTGGTGATCATCATATCCTTTTCATACTCCGGATTGTTCCGGAACAGATCCACGATCGGCTGCAGGGATCCGGTAATGTCGTTCAGGACGATATGGGCTTCCTTATGCAGATAATCCGCGATCCGCCAGATCCCGATACAGGCGCCGAAGCTGTCTATGTCGCCGATCCGGTGCCCCATGATATAGACCACGTCCTTCGCGGAAATGATCTCTTTCAAAGCCTGCGCCTTCACCCGCGCTTTCACCCGGGTGCTCTTTTCGACGCTCTGCGACTTTCCGCCGTAATAAGTGACCGCGTCCGCCTTTTTGACGACCGCCTGGTCGCCGCCCCGGCCCAGGGCCAGGTCGATGGCGTTCTTTGCGTATTCCAGGTTCTGGGCGTAAGTCATCCCTTCCGAACCGATGCCGATGCTGACCGTAACGGCCATTTCATTGCCGATGTTGACCGTTTTGACTTCATTCAGCAGGTCAAAATGTTCTTCCTCCATCTTCTCAAGCGCTTTCCGGCGCATGATCACGATGAATTTATCCTTTTCCGTCTTGACGCAGATGCTGTCCCTGGCGGACATATACCTATTGATCTTCCGTTCGATCAGCGCCGCGAGAAGCGAACGGCGGACGTCTTCGATACTCTCCAGCGCTTCGTCATAATTATCAATGCTGACGAGGCCGACCGACACCGCTTCATTGTGGATCTCATCGAGCGCGAGGCGCAGCGCCGTCTCATCGAACAGATGGACGGCGACCAGGGAATCCAGCTGCTCCGACGTTTCAAATATCTCACTCTCTCCTGACAAGGACTGCATCCGGATCCGGCTGAGATTCGCCTTGAAATACTGGTCGTTGTAGACCAGGTCCATTTCTTTTACCCCGTTTTCCGGCACCAGTTCCCTGGTGATCTCCGGAAATACCGTACTGATCCCGCGGTGATAGTTTTTATCCAGTCCCGTCAGATGTTCGAAGGCATTGTTCATCCATACGAAATGCCCCATCCCGTCCAGCAGGGCGTACGGAATATCCAGATCCTCCAGAAGCTCGCGCTGCACTTCCCCGTACTCAGCCGCGAAACTGACCATTTCATTGATCAGATTCTCTTTGCTTTTCCGATACAGGAGAATGGCTAAAACAGTGTAGAGAATTAAAAAGCCCGTCAGAATCAGACCGGACTGCCAGTGAAGAAAATAGATCAGAATATTGGCGGGGACAAGGATCCATCCCAGTTGGAGCGGAGCTAAAAAGAACTGTTTAAGCGTGCCTTTTAGCTGAATTTTCGTATTCATAATGCAATCAGTATAGCATTTTTCCCTATATAATACCAACACCTGTGCCGAGACTCCCGACACAGGTGTTTGATTCGTATAAATCCGGTAATTACAGTCAGCGCTCTGTGTAAGGCAGGATCGCCAGATGGCGCGCTCTCTTTACAGCAGTCGTCACTTCCCTCTGGTGCGTGGCGCAGGTGCCGGTGATCCTGCGGGGCAGGATCTTTCCGCTCTCAGAGATGAATTTGTGCAGGGTAGCTGCGTCTTTGTAATCTACGGTGTTGTTCTTTCCGCAGAAAGCGCAGACTTTTCTTTTTCTATGGAATCCGCCCCTTTTCTTGAAAGGCGCGTCCGGTTTCCCTTCTGTTCTCGTAAATGCCATGATCTTCCTCCTGATATAATATTCCGATCACGTAAACGGCAGTTCTTCGTCGATACCGTCAGGAATGTTGATAAACCCTTCGATCGAACCGGAAGTCCCCGGATCCGCCTGCCTGTTCCCGCCGCCCGGATTTCCATAGGAACCGGAATTCCCATAAGAAGATCCGCCGCCGTAGGAACTCTGGCCGTAGGAGTCCGCACCCTGCGCGGAGCCCTTGCTGTCGGCAAATTCCTGGTCTTCGGCCACGACTTCAGTCGTATAGACCTTCACGCCGTCCTTATTGGTATAACTGCCCGTCTGGATGCGGCCTGAAATACAGATCCTCATTCCTTTACGCAGATACTTCTCGGCAAATTCGCCGGAACGTCCGAACGCCACGCAGGAAATGAAATCCGCGCTGTTCTCGTCCTGGCCGCCGGCATTTCTGCCGCGCCGTCTGTCGACTGCCAGTGTATAGCGGGCAATCGCCATCGGGGTTTCGCCCTGGGAGTACCTGACTTCAGGATCTCTGGTCAAACGTCCCATCAGAACTACTCTGTTCATAGGTACCTCTACTTTCTGTTACGCTTCGTCCTGCTTCACGCACAGATATCGAAGGACATTGTCCATGATGCGCATACGGCTCTCGATCTCTGCGATGACGGAACCTTCAGCTTCGAAATGAATGAAGTAATAGAAGCCTTCGCTCATCTTCTGGATCTCATAAGCGAGTCTCTTCTTACCCCAGTCATCCGTTTCGCCGACAGTACCGCCGAATCGTGTGATCAGATCCTTGCAGTTGTTAACGACAGCCGCTCTGGCTTCATCGTCGATCTGCGCATTCACAACAACGGCTAACTCGTACTTGTTCATGCTTTCTTACCTCCTTTTGGTCTCTGGCTCTCCCTGTTTCGGGAGAACAAGGAATAACGGGATTGTCTCCACGGACTTCCATAATATCACGGGTGTATCGGCAGATGCAAGCGAAATATTCCCGATCTCGCAGGATATATTTGGGCAGTGGGATGTAGAAGGCGGGCTGCCGGATGCGCGTTCCCGGGGTCACTTTCGTTCTATAGCGCCTGCTTACGTTTCGTAACGCGCCTGTAATACGGCGCGTAAGAAACGAGCGGCGCTGAAGCCCCGGGGAACCGCGCATTCCGGACAGCCGGTATCCATAAAGCTCCTGCCTCCAAATAGATCAGCTCAATCGGATGATTCCGGTTGAGCTGACATAGGTGTTATTTATGAAAAGAATAACTGATCAGATCAGGACTGCGGATGAAAGGCTGTGTAGCCGATGCCGATTCAGTCGTTATCAACGTCAAATTCCAGGATCTGTCCGGTCGCGGCGTCGATATCATACTCGTATTCTGTCCGTCCCACTTTGAACTTCACTTCAAATCTCTGCCTGCCGTCGTCATAATCCTGTTCGACTTTCTGGCGGGAAACGGCCGTCTGCGCCACGCCAGCGTGCTGAATGGCGATCTGAAGCGCCTGGTCCTTCGTGATCGGTCCGGATGCCGCGGAGCTCTGGGCCGGTGCAGCGGCCGCAGGGGCAGGAACCGCAGGAGCCGGTGCCGCGGGAGCAATGAATTCCGCATCCTGGTCAAAGGAAATGATGTCTCCGGTTGCAGCGTCGATATCATAATCGTACTCTGTCGTACCGCTGTAGAACTCAACTTCGTAGATCTGCCTGCCATGCTCGAGATCCAATTCTGTCCTGGCGAAAACCGCCTGGCTCTCCGTCAGTCCGGCATGCTGCAGCGCGATCTGTTTCGCCTGTTCTTCCGTGATGGGGCCTGCAGCGGCGCTCTGTGCAGGGGCTGTTTCGGGTGCGGCTGCGGGCGCTTCAGGTGCCGGCGCGGGCATAACGATCACCTGGGACTGTGATTCAGCGGGAGCGGCTTCCGGTGCAGGAGCTTCTGCCGCAGGAGCTTCCGAAGAGGCGGCTGCCGGCGCAGGGGTTTCCGCCGGAGCAGCCGGAACAGCCGGAGCGGTCTGCTCGGCCGGAGCCGTACTGCCGGCGTTTCCGGACGCCTGTTCACTGTTTCCGCCGGAGCAGCCGGCAAGAAGCGCTGTCATTAATACAACGGTCATTACTGAAACTATCATTTTTTTCATTTTCATCATCAGTTTCTCCTTATGCGGCAACATGTCGATATTTGTGTGCAGCGTTCAAAACCGTTCTGCAGGTTCTGTCTGATTATAATATATACCGGCTTATATAAAGTTATACAGTTTATTGAATTTATACAGGAACGTCACCAGCTGCTGCCTGGTACAGTTCGCTTTCGGCGAGAACGTCGTCGCGCTGGTCCCTCCGGTGATCTTGTTCTCGTACGCCCACATGATCGGCCGGTAGATGGACTGGCTCTTCTTGACGTCCGTGAACGGGTTCTTCGTCCCCTGGATCGCCGGCCGTCCGGCCATACGGTACAGCATGGAGATGACCTGCGATCTTGTGATCCCGGCGGAAGGAGAAAACGTCGTCGCGCTGGTTCCGTTGACGACCCCTGTGTTATAGGCCCACAGGATCGGCTTGGTCAGGGATCCGCTGACGTCCGTAAACGGATGCGTCATGCCGGCCGTCGAAGGCCGGCCGGCCATACGGTACAGCATGGAGGCGAACTGGCCGCGGGTACAGTTGTTTTTCGGCGAGAACGTGGAGCCGTCCCCGGTGCCGAACACGATCTTGTTGTTGTAGGCCCAGGCGACATAGGTAAAGGCATTGGTCCCTTCAGCGACATCCGTGAAAGGATTGAACATGACCG
>JAEEGL014401516.1_pt1 | contig 11593 bp, 7 predicted proteins | sample 9134231 | NCBI WGS metagenome assembly JAEEGL01 (sample SAMN16246548, study PRJNA631951) | gut metagenome | biome: gut microbiome; feature: rumen; material: fiber-attached | host: Bos | place: Iran: Karaj | collected 2018-10 | reverse complement strand
CTGAAATACCATCGAATAATCGGTGAGCAGCACCTCCGGGTCGACGGTCGAAATGTCCACGCCGCCGACCTTTATTTTTCCGCCGTTGATATCCCACAGGTGCGCGGCAAGACGCGCGCAGGTGCTTTTTCCGGAACCGGAAGGACCGACGAGCGCCGTGACTTCGCCCTCTTTGGCGGTAAAGCTCACGCCGCTCAGTACTTCGTGATCGTCGTAGGCGAAGCTGACGTTCTCAAAGGTGATATCATGTCCGTCGGGTTTGAACGTATCCGCGCCTTCCGCCGTCGGTGTGTCGTATATTTCATTGAGGCGGCCTGCCGAGACCTGAGAAACGAACATTTCCGCGATCAGCGCAAGCGCCTGATCAAACGGGGCATAAACGCGGGTTATGACCATAAGGAACATGAACATCAGCATAAAGTCGATCTTTCCGGAGAGAATTAGAGAAGCGCCGGTGAGGATCGTCGTGGCGACGCCGAGGCGCATGATGACGGAAGCGCCGTTGACGAACAGACCGATCACAAGTTCGCTTTTTCTGTTTGTTTTTTCGAATCTGTCAATTTTATTGTAAAGTCTGTCAAGGTAATCTTTTTCGCGGTTGGTCGCTCTGATCTCACGCATATTCTAAAGGGATTCCTGAATGTTGTCGGATACCGCCAGAGCGTCTGATTTCAATTTCGCGGAGGAGCGTTTTTGTATTTTTCTGCTGCCGAAGAGCAGGATGAACGCGACCGGCACGCCCCACAGGCAGGCAATCGCCATGCGCCAGTCGTAGATAAAGAGTGCGACCGCTATGATCGCCGTCGATATATACGCGCCGTAGAGGTAACTGAGGCAGTGAGACCACACGTGCTCAAGGCGGTTTACGTCGCCCATGACCGTTTCGGTCAGATCGGCGAGATCGCGCTTTCCGAAATATCCGAGCGGCAGTCTGCGAAGCCGTTCCGCAAGCGTTATCCTCGTATCCTTGATCTCTCTGTAAACAAGTCCGTATGTATTATGATACTGCTGCAAATGTGTTATAAATGACAAAACCACAAACGCGGCGACAAGCCCTATAAACAGCCAGGCGTTCGGGAGGGCGTCTCCGTCCGTCAGCGTATTCATATACTTTTGCATCAAATAATACAGGATGCCCATTCCCGCCATCATAAGCAGGTTTACGACGACCGTCCAGGCGGCGCCTACTCTCGTGTTTCTCAATCCTTTATCGGTCAGAGCGTGTTTCTTTTTCAGCTTTGCTCCCATCATTTCAAGCGCCCTCCTTTACGGAGGCGATCTTCCATTTGACCGCCTTATTGTATTCCGCCCACATCCGTGAATAAAGTCCGCCGCCGGAGGCAAGTTCTTCGTGCTTACCTTCTTCGGCGACTTTGCCGTTATCAAGAACAACGATCTTGTCGGCTCCTACTACGGTCGAGAGCCGGTGCGCGATCATGATGACCGTGCGTCCTTCCGTCAACTTTTTCAGCGCTTTCTGTATCAGCGCTTCGTTTTCGGGATCGGCAAACGCCGTCGCTTCGTCAAGCACGATGATCGGCGCATCTTTCAGGATCGCGCGGGCAAGCGCTACGCGCTGCTGTTCGCCGCCCGAAAGGTAAGTTCCTTCCGAACCGATCATGGTGTCAATACCGTGCGGCAGTTTTTCTATGATATCGTCACACTGTGCCGCGTGCAGCGCAGAAAGGACTTTCTCTCTTGAGGCGTCCGGACGCGCGGCGCGCACGTTTTCAAGGATCGACGTTTTGAAAAGGCGGGTATTCTGGAATACAAACGCCACCTTATCCATCAAAACGTGCGGATCGACGTCTTTTACGTTGACGCCGCCGACAAGTACCTCCCCGGATGAAACGTCCCAGAAGCGCGGTATCAGACTTGCCGCCGTCGTTTTTCCGCCTCCCGACGGACCGACCAGCGCGACCGTCTGACCGGGCAGAACTTTGAACGAAACGTGATCGAGCGCCGGAATATCCGCGCCGTCATAAGTAAATGTAACGGCTTTGAACTCCACGCCGTTGTCCTTTGGTACTTGCGGATCGTCGGTGATCTCAAGCGTCGGCGCGTTCATGACCGTGTCGATGCGGGCGAGCGCCGTTTTGGCAAGCATCAGACCGGCGGAAGCGAACATGATCCTCGCCAGCGCCGTGGAAACGATCGCGGAGAACACCGCGTAAAACGCGAAATTTGTGATAAAACCTGCGAAATTACCGCTCGCAAGCGCGGACGGCGCGATCAGCAGCACCGCGGGGATGAGGAAGATGAAGACGCCCTCTGTTGCGGTCAGGTTGACCGACTGAGGCACGCGGCAGACGCCTCCGGTATACCGTTCGGCCTTATTGCTGTAATCCTCGATCGCCGCTTTGAATGCTTTGAAGGAATACACCGTCTGCTGAAATACCTTGACGACGGGGATCCCGCGCACGTATTCGGTGCCCGCTTTGCTCATCACATCCTGCGCCGTTTGATACTCCATCATCAGCTTCGCGTTCTTTCCGCCCATCATCGTGAACATGGCGACCACGGATATCACGGCGGCCAGCAGGCAGGCAAGCCCCATTCTCCAGTCGAAAACGAACATCAAAACGATCATGGCAATGAACATTGCCGCAGTGCCTACTATGTCTGCGAGGTTATGCGCGAGCAGCGTTTCGGTCTCTCCCGCGCCGCCGTCCAGACGGTTGCGGAGCAGTCCCGAGGCGTTGTTGTCGAAAAAGCCGAGCGGTGTTTTCGTCATGTGCGCGACTCCCTGCTTCCTGATATTTGCGGCGGTACGGAACGCGGCCAGGTGCGTGCACATCAACGCGGCAAAATAGACCACGATGCCTCCAAATGCAAAACCGAACGCCATCCAGCCGTATTTTGCGATCTCTTTCGCCTGCGTCCAGTTCGGCGCCACACGGATCAGATCCCTTGCCGACAGCCAGATGCAGACGTACGGGATCATCCCCATGATCATAGCGACTGCCGAGAGGAACATCCCCAGAAACGTCAGCGCTTTGTACTTTCCGGCGTAGCCGAGAAGCACGCCGATCTCGTTTCGCTTTTTTTGTTTCATCTTTCAGTTCTCCTTTTTTATATCAATGAAACTGTGTTTTTCTCTATTTTGCGTCCGGGCTCTTTACAAAACCGATCTCTTCGGCTCTTTTTTTGCTCATCAGATGGAAATTGCATTCGTCGTCGCCGTATCCCAGCGTTTTTGTTCTGTCGAGGACCGCGCCCTGCATTTCGAAAGTGTAATAATCCATCATACAAAGGTACTTTGTGATCTCGCTGCAGCGCTCCTGCTCGGTCAGCTTGCAGATGCCGCATTGCTTGTGCGTGATGTAATACTCGTCTTTGCCCGGAACGTTTTCAAAGTAATAAAACCAGTTCATCGGGTATTCTTTGATATGGTCTCTTGACCATTGCGACTGCCTTGTGCGGGTTTCTATTTCCTTTTCGGTAAACGCGCTCTTGCCCTGTTTTGCTTTCTTCATCAGCGGACAATACGATGCCGCGCGGATCAGTCCTTTCAGCATTTCTTCGTTAAGCCTCCCGTCCGCTTCTTTATACAGCGCGATCAATAAGGCCCCTGCGTACATCGTGACAACGAACATGTTGTCTTTCATCCTGCCGATACCCGGCGTTCTTTTAACGATCGCCTTGTACTCATGCAGAGCCCGTTTTTTATAGGACTTCATATCGGTTTCCGGAAGCGCTGCTTCGATATATTCAAATGCGGTTTTTGCAAACGCGAATTTTACGAATCCGCCCGTGATCCCGTATTTCATAATATTATCTCCTTTTCTTTCGCGTTCGTATTTGAGCGCCGCGTATATTTACGGGAGCGATATCTCTTCAATTGATGTAAGCCATATACCGTTTATTTGGCTCTTCGGTTAGCGACGGCTAACCGCGTGGTCAAAAAATAAAAGCTCAATGCTTCAAGGAGATATTTGGCAGGAAGCAGCAGTTAGCCGCCGCTAACTATTGTAGCACAGGGTTTGATGAATATCAACAGGTTTAACAAAAAAATTATCCCCGCATATAATTAATTAAACGTTCTGCAAATGTGACAAAGCATTAAGGCGGAGCGCTCTGCGATCATTTAAGGGTTTACCGCAATTCCGGAATTCAAGTTCTAACAGGTGCTTCCCGATTGACATTTCGGCGCTTTTCCTCTACAATACAACGCAAGAAGGAAAACAAAAGCGTGATACGGGCTGCACGCCGCATGATCAGATAAGATCAGAAGGAGAGACTTTATGAAGACTGTGAAAAAAATGATCAGCATAATTCTGTTGGGGGCGTTCCTGATGTCGTTGCCTTTTTCGATCTGCGCCTGCACAAAAAGTCCCAAAGAAAACAATAAAAAAGACGACAACGACGTTGACGGCCCCGCGGATAACGACCCGCAAAACGGGCCGGACCGCGATTATTTTGTCACCGGCCTCAAGACCGACGGATACGTCGATAATATGTATGCCGGCATTGTCCCGACATTCTCATGGCGCGCGGAAAGCGACAGGCGCGGAGCGAGGCAGTCTGAATATAGAATATTGATCGCGGAAAAAGAAGAAGACCTGATCGCCGGCAGCACAAAAACGGTCTGGGATTCCGGCGCTGTTAAGTCTGACGCGCAAAACGCGGCGTATACCGGCGCTCCGCTTGATCACGAACGTCAATATGTATGGAAAGTGATCGTCACAGACGAACTGGGGGCCGCTCATTATTCTGAAACAGGCAGATTCAATACCGAATTGGATCCGGCGAAGCCTTTTGGAGGCGCTGAATGGATCGGCGCGGATCCGGAAAACGGAGAAACGGATTCGTATACAGTTGAAGCCAGATTCAAGATCGTGTCAAATTCATCCGGGCTTGTTTTCTCGGCAACAGACTCCAACAATTTTTATCTGTGGCAGCTTAACGCTGTTGTCAGACCGGGAAAAATAATATTTCGTCCCCATAAATGGCAAAACGGCAGTATAAGCGTCATGACGGAAGTTGACGTCTCACAATATATGAGCGCGGGCGAAGGGTTTGGCGGCTGGCACGTTATGAAAGTGGAAGTGGCGAAGCGTGAGTTCCGGACATATATTGACGGCGAGCTTGTCCACACGCTGACCGATGCCTCTCCGCTGCCTTCCGGCTCGATGGGCATAAGAAACGTTCAGTCCGCGGACGATAATCAGGTCACGCACTACGATTATATCACCTTGACGGACAGCAGAACGGGGGCGGTCATCCAGAGCGAGGACTTTTCGTCCGGCGATGAAACCGAGCTGGCGTTCAATTGCGGAAAGGTTAAGGACGGCATCTATATCGTTCGCGGCAACCAGCTTTCGTTTTATTCAAAAACTTCCGATCGAAGCGATGTCGCCTGGTTCAGAAAAGAGTTTGATTCGGAAAAGCCGGTGAGGGCGGTATTGTCAGCCACCGCGCTGGGAGTGTATGAGCTGTACCTGAACGGGCGAAAAGTGGGAGAAGACCATCTCGATCCGGGCTGGACGGACTACTATCTGATCAATAACGGCAGGCTTGATCCGGGAAATCTGTTTTACCAGACTTTCGACGTTACGGATCTGATCGCGGAAGGCGGGAATACGGCAGGGGCAATACTTGGGACCGGATGGTATAACGGCAAGTTGTCAACGTTCGGCTCGAAGGTGTACGGCGAGGACAATTATCTGATCGTCAAACTTATCCTGGAATATGCGGACGGTAAAAAGACGGTGGTGTCTGACGGCAGCTGGAAGTGCTCAAGGAACGGACCGATCCGCTACAGCGATCTGGAGAACGGCGAGATATATGACGCGAGACTGGAATTCGGAAGCTGGAATGAAAACGGCTTCGACGACGCAGCCTGGAACAAAGTCAGTTCCCGCGCAGAGGCGTACAGCGGAAACCTCGTTAAGCAGGCGGGGGAGACCGCGAAGATCATTGACACCGTACCTGCCGTAAGTGTGACAAAACATAATAACGGCAATTATATTGTTGACCTCGGCCAGGAGATCACGGGCTGGATTTATCTTAAAAACGTTGCCGGCACCGCGGGCAGCCGCATCTGCATGCGCTTTGGCGAAATGCTGAACCGCGACGGCACGGTGTACCGCGATAACTTAAGAACGGCTAAAGCGACCGATTATTACACGTTCAGGGGCGGCGAAAGCGAAAGCTGGCGTCCGTCGTTCACGTTCCGCGGATTCAGATACGTGGAAATAGAAGGGTATGAGGGAGAATTAAAGCCGGAGAACGTGGCGGGTGAAGTACTGAGCGCGGCTGTGGAGAGAACCGGCAGCTTCAAAACTTCTGACGCGAAGGTCAATAAACTGTACGAGAATATATTCTGGAGCCAGATCGACAATTTCCTTTCCGTTCCTATGGGCTGCCCGCAGAGGGACGAGCGGCTTGGCTGGACAGGCGACATTAACGTATTCGCGCTTACTTCGGCGTATAACAGCAACAGCCTCGAATTCCTTAAAAAATTCAATTTTGACCTTCAGAATGCTCAGGAAAAGACCGGCGAATATACGGATATCGCTCCGAGGGCAATATTAAGAGGCGAGGCTGCGGCAGGCTGGGCAGATACAGGTATTATCATTCCGTACGTTTGTTACCGTCAATTCGGTGATATTTCGGCCGCGTCGGAGTTCTGGGACAATATGGAAAAATTTATGTCTTTCCTCGATTCGAAATACGGTTCGGGGAAAACCGGAGGCACCGCATACATTCGCAGCGCGTTGCGCTACGGCGATCACCTGAACGTGGATTCAGTTACCGCGTACGACCTGATCGGCACCGCATATTATGCCTATGACGCGAAACTGATGAGTGAGATGGCCGCTGCTTTAGGAAAGGATGCTCAGGCTTCCCGTTACCGGGAACTTTATGACAGGGTCAGGGAAGCGTTTATTAACGAGTTCGTGACTGATGACGGCAGGGTGTACGGCGCTGGTTCGGAACCGGCAGGATACGAGCGCGAAACGCAGACCGGATACGTACTGTCGCTTTACATGGGGCTTATTCCCGAAGAATTGCAGGAAAAAGCGGCGGGATACCTTGTGGAAGCCATCCGCAAGAAAGACATGCATCTCACCACCGGGTTTATGGGTATAAGCATGCTGCTGCCGGTGCTTACTGCACACGGCTACGCAGATGTCGCATATGAACTGCTGATGCAGGAGTCATATCCGTCCTGGCTCTACAGCGTCAACAACGGCGCTACCACCATCTGGGAGAGGTGGAATTCATGGACGGAGCAACACGGGTTTGCGGACATTTCGATGAACTCGTTCAATCATTATGCGTTAGGCAGTGTGGGGGAATGGTTTTACAGCGGTATCGGCGGAATTTCCCCGGGCGCGGAAGCCGGATACGGTGAGTTTGTAATAGAACCGCATATTTCCGAAAAACTTGGATACGCCGAAACGACTTACGTCAGCAGCTATGGCGCGATAGTGTCGAACTGGTCAATAGAAAACGGGACCGTTACTTATTCGGTCTCTGTTCCGGTGAACTCGTCTGCGACGCTCAGGCTGAAGTGCCACGGCGACCCATCGTCGATCACAGAATCCGGCACACCGGCGGCGGATGCAGAGGGCGTAACGTTCGTCAATGCAGAAAGCGGGATCGCTGAGTTTGTGTTATTGTCCGGCAATTACTCATTCTCAGTGCCGCTGGCGTGATGATGGCCGGCGGAGGAGCAAGTCCCTTTATCACGGAAGATCTGCGACAGGCGCTGAAGGCTGCCGAACCCGACATTTTCAGCCACGTCTGCGATAGATATTTTTGTATGTGTAATCAGCTTTTTTACGAGCAGACAATACTCTTGCAAAAAAACGAAACACATCATTAAAGTTGATAAACAGGCCCAAATGATGCGGATCAACAAAAAATATTACTTGAATATTCGTAATGAATAGCATAAAATCTTGATGACGCTATGGTTTTGGACATAGTGAAACAAGGCAGGTCAACGGTATTTTAAAAGATCCTTAAAATGCTATCAAGACCGCAATCGTCACGGTGGCTTATAAATATAATAGACGCGCTGACTGAAAAGAGAAGCAGATAATGAAATATATAATCAGGCATTTCGACACACCTTTGATTTGTTTTTCGGCCGATTCCGGAGCGGAGCCGAACGTAGTGATTCATTGGGCGGACGAAACTAAAAAAAATCTGTTTCCGCTCGATCTGCCGGAACTTTCCGCCGCCGGAATAGAAGTATGGGTGAAGCATAGGTCTGTACCTAAAAATCGTGCGTATGTTGACACTTTGCTTAGTGCAATGGGATTAAGTATAAACCGCCCGTTTGAGATCATCCGCGTATCAAAAGGACTCTCCCTCAATGATTGTTATTGGGTGACCGAAGAGGGCTTTTCAGGCAGCTTCGATAAGTTTAATCTATACGACAACCGATTTAACCGTATCCTGGGCCAAATTGCCTTCAGCGGTTACAGCGGAAGCAATATTTCGGGTTTCTCGTCAAGCCCCGAATTTACAACTAACGGGATCCTGCCTAAGTGCTGGCGCAGGGAAAGCGGGACGATACGCCTTTATAAGGGCGGTACCTCGGGTGCGTCAAATACCGGAAACGAGCCATACTCAGAATTTTACGCATCTCAGATCGCAGACGTGCTCAATGTCAACGCAGTACATTATAACCTTTCAAAGTGGAAAGGAACACTGTGCTCCACCTGCGAACTCTTTACAAGCAAAGAATACTCATTCGTTCCGGTTGGCCGCATAGTGCGCAGTGGCGGTCTGAAGGCGGTGCGTGAATATTACAGTAAGCTGGGTCCGGAATACGTAAAAGGGTTAAACGACATGATCATATTTGATGCGGTCATAATGAACACCGACAGGCATTTCGGCAATTTCGGGTTTCTTGTTGACAACGGCACAAATACGATCAAAACCACCGCGCCATTGTTTGACCACGGTAATTCATTGCTGAACTTTGTGTCGCGTGAGGCGCTGGCAAGTGAAAGCACAGTGTTAAAATACGCGAATACCCAGCTTCCGAGAGTGTACGATGATTTTATAAATGAGGCCAAACCGCTTCTGACGCACGAAGACCGGAGAAATTTGAGGAAACTGCTGGAGTTCCGGTTTGCGCGACACAGCAGATATAATTTGCGGAAAGAGCGTCTTGCCTTGATTGAAACGGCAGTTCATGAACAAGCCAGAAAGCTTCTGGCAGGGGAATAAAGTGCGCAGACCAGCTGATTGAAGCGTGTGAACAACATCAGTGATAGAGAGACTCTGTCATGATATTTGAATCATTAGAAAAGCATTCACCCGACATTGCCAAAGAATGGGACTATGAGAGAAATAGTCCGCTTCGGCCTGATCAGGTTGGGCACGGCAGCACAAAAAAAGTGTTCTGGGTCTGCGCAAAAGGACATTCTTACGAAGCGCGAATTGATCACCGGACGATTATGCATTCGGGTTGCCCATACTGCGGCGGGAAACGGGTAATAAAAGGACAAAACGATCTCTTGACCGTATTCCCGGATGTTGCCGCAGAATGGGATTGTGATCGTAATGAAAAAGGGCCTGACGAGTATTTGTCCAAGTCTAACAAAATCGTTTACTGGAAGTGTCCGTATTGCGGATACTCGTATAAAAAGGCGATCGTAGCGCGAACAACACAACTGGTAAGCTGCCCAAATTGTCTCAAAGAAAAAGGAACGTCTTTTCAGGAACAAAGTATCCTTTTTTACCTGTCCTTAAAACTTATTGCCGAAAATCGAACTAAGCTTAACGGCAAAGAAATCGACATTTTTTTGCCTGATATAAATACCGGGATCGAATACGACGGACGGTACTATCATGAAAAGAAGCGCCAAAGAGATATCGAAAAGCATGACACCCTGAGATCTGCCGGGATTCGGCTTATCGTAATTGAAGAGGGCAACGAAAACGCGGTTAACGTAGACAAAATCGTAGTAAAGTCCAGTGAATCCGGGCATGTAACGATAGGCGATCTGGAGTGGTCAATACGTGCGCTTTTTGATATTCTCGATATCGATCAGCCGGAGATTGACATAGCAAGTGACCACATTAGAATAAAGCAGCAATACATAATTTCACGAAAAAACAATAACTTCGCTGCCAAATACCCCGAAATTGCCAAAGAATGGGACCCGGTGAAAAATGGAGATCTGCGGCCGGAGAACTTTATGCCCCATAGTAATCATAAAGCATACTTTGATTGTCCGGTTTGCGGAACCGCATATCTTCGAATGATAAGTGCCAGAGTGAGCGGAACTAAGTGTCCGGTTTGTGCCGGAAAGCAGGTCAAAAAAGGAAATAATGATCTGGCAACAACCGATCCGCAGCTATTGACCGAATGGCACGAATGCAATACATTTAAGCCAGATGAAGTTACGCGCGGAACGGATAGAAAAGCATGGTGGAGATGCCAAGTTTGTAACTATGAATGGGAGGCAACGATCAGCAGCAGGACCACCGGGAATGTGGGCTGTCCGGTTTGCGCCGGCAGAGTCGTGATCCCTGGGTATAACGACCTTGAAACACTTTACCCGGTTATTGCTACCGAGTGGGATAAAGATAAAAACGGAGATCTGTTGCCGTCGCAAGTTAGACCCGGCAGTAACCGGAGCGTCTGGTGGAAGTGCGCAAAATGCGGCAATGAATGGAGAACATCGGTTGTGAGCCGAACGAGTGGTTGTGGTTGCCCAAAGTGTGGCAGATTATCAGCTCGAGATGCACGCCGTCAAACGTTTCTCGAAATTAGGGGCAGCCTATTAGACAGATTTCCGGACGTTGCGGCAGAATGGGATTATAACAAGAATGGCGATCTTCGTCCGGAAGCAATTACGCCGGGTTCGGACATTAAGGTTTGGTGGATCTGCCGCACGTGCAATAATAGCTGGCAGGCAATGGTAAGCTCCAGAACAGCAAACGGAAATGGTTGTCCGAAATGCGGAAAGCGGAAGTGCGTTGTTAGTTTTCAAAACAGACGAATAAAAGAAAAAGGCTCGTTGGCGGAAACAAGACCGGATATTGCCGCGCAGTGGGATTATGAGGCAAATGCGCCGTTGACGCCGAACGATGTGACCATCGGATCGAATAAGAAAATTGCATGGATCTGCCCGAAAGGACATAAATGGCGTGCGGTAATACATTCCAGACAAAAATGCGGCTGCCCTGTTTGTGCCGGCAGGCAAACGATGCCGGGCGAAACGGATTTTGGAACTCGGTTTCCCGTTTTGTTAAAGGAGTGGAATTGGGAAGGGAATACAGGTATTGATCCTTCTGATTATACCGCCGGCAGCCACAAAAAGGTTTCGTGGAGATGTCTGAAATGCGGCTATGTGTGGAGTGCTGAAATTAAGTCGAGGACCGGAGGGTGCGGCTGCCCGCGTTGCGCGGGAAAGATGCAAAGTGTTAAGAAATAACCCTTCACACCTCACGCAACAATCACCGCGGTTTTGTTGTTATTATAGCCGGAGAAAGATTGCCTTAAGATTGCCCGATCAGTGCCCGATCCACGGCCGGGAACACACGCTCGAGGCGGTCGGCCGCTCCTTCTGACACGATCCGCGGCCGGAAACACACGCTCGAGGCGGTCGGCCGCTCCTTT
>JAEEGL013622165.1_pt1 | contig 11593 bp, 9 predicted proteins | sample 9134231 | NCBI WGS metagenome assembly JAEEGL01 (sample SAMN16246548, study PRJNA631951) | gut metagenome | biome: gut microbiome; feature: rumen; material: fiber-attached | host: Bos | place: Iran: Karaj | collected 2018-10 | reverse complement strand
GTCGTTGACCACGAGCAAGTCCTTCGCGTCGAGATATTCCACTATGTCCGCAATGTGCCGATGCTCCAGCACGCACGTGTCTCGGTGCAGCACCATCATGCGCTCCGTGCCGCGCACGTCTACAGGCTGCTGCGCGATCAGGCGCGTAGGAAGCGGATACCAGAACTGATGCGTCTTCATGTGTATCTTTTCTTTCAAGAATTTTTGGAAGAAAGTATATCAAAATCCCCAACGCATCGGTGCATCGAACACGCAGTTCGTGACAACCTCGCAGTCGTCGTGTTCAGGCATGGGCAGAGTCGGCACCACGAGCGCCGTGGCCAGTATTGGAATTGCAACCGTCATCATGCCATAGTCCCTTTTTGTGACCTCATTTGTTCGGTGCCACTAGTTCGTCCTTCGCCATTTCTGGCGGAAGTTCTCCAAGCGCGGCCTTGACATTGCACCGTACCTCCTTTAACTGTTCTGGTGACATCTTACATTTTGCCTCTCGATACCAGCAAAGGTCAATTTCCCGTTGGCAAGAATAGACCAGATCTCTTAGCTCTCGTATATGCTCATTCTTCTCTACATGCCTTGAATCAAGATTCATTGCCGTCAACCATCTTTTGTGCGAATCAATTTCCTGTCGAATAAGAATGATTGGATGGAGCAGAAAATCCCACATGTCGGGATCCATTGGCATATTCTCGTTCAAAAGAACAAATCCCCATTTAACCAAATCTACATAATTCTCAATAATGACACGCCAATTCCTTATAGAGTCATTCGAACGAATGACGATTGGTTCCGGAATGAGGCTCAAAACTTTGTTAGTGTAGGCAATTGAATAACATATCCTTCTGCTTTCATTTGTAAACTGCCGAACAGCACAGCAAATGTTGCTGTAGGCGAAACGATCGACCTCTCTCCATTGTCGGCTGTGAAGCCGCATTGGGAGCTCGTCAATCCTCTGCAAGATTTCATCTTTTGACGGAACATCTTCATATGAGGCATAGCCCTGTTTTTCACATCCTGCAAAAATGAAGAAGCCGATGATTGAAATCGCCACAAAAGTCATGCTCTGTAGTTTCATTGCGAGATTCTCTCCAATCTGGTCTGGGTGTTTGTTCCTCGGCTGACTAAATATCCGGCTTTTTCCACAGTCAGGGTTTCATTGGGCGTAATGAAGAACGACTGCCAATTAGCAACACTTCTGCATCCTTTCGTTCTTCCGGAGTGAATCTTGCCCGTTTCGCCAAGTTATCCATGAATGACATCTGTTCATCGTTATCCAAACGCGAAACACCATTCTTGATGAACTCATTCAGCAGGATATCCTTCAAACGATTCTCCGCTGCGCCAATAGCGCACTGGAACCCCCAGGCCAGCAACATCTGCCGCCTCCCGTCCCCAAACGCCTTGCTCCACTCATAATTCAGTCGGCGGCGAGTTTCCTCGGTTTCCTTTGAGTTGTCTTTGGCAATCTGAGCAATACGTCTTGCAACCTCATCGCGCTCATGAAAGAACGTAGCATTACAGTATTCCGGCGTGAATTGGCGCCGCATCGGACGGATATCCCCCAGATAGTCCGCGACGGCGAACCAGGCGTTGGAGAATGCCGGTTCACACTGCGTGGATGCCGCCCACCAAAGCGCATCCGCCTGTTCACGTATCCAGGTCTTATAGCGGTCCACGTCGTTGGTCGGCATCCGTGTCGACGCTAGCTCGACGAACCAAGTGTTCCGTTGTCGAATTAGCGCTTCCGTTTCCACAAACGGAAGTGCGCGAACTAATCTCCCTCCTGACGGCAGCATAGTCACTTCGCTTCGTCCGTGGAAATTCGTCCCCAGTTGCAGAAGTGCCTCGGCATCAGGCCAACCCATATATGGCTGTACGGCAACAGATTGTACTGCAATGAGGATCATGGCTGTCGCAAGTCTTTGCATTTTCATGGATAACTTGGCTCCGTTAGGTTGAAAAAGTAGTTGGTTGTACGTTCAATGATACAGCCCATCTTCAAGATGCGGGTAGTACAATCGGCATCCAACTCAAAACGTTGATCGGTTGAACAAAACTCGTTTGTCACACCGGCAGCGGTTCCACACCGCCAAGCATTAGGAACCGGCCATGTGAAATGCCCCCCTTCTCCCCAGGGCGGGGGCAGTTCAGGCATGGTGACTGTGTCAAAGAACTCTCCAGTGTTATCGTCCACTGGAGTCCATACATCGGCACCATGGAGCGAGTGGTCTAACCAATTCGCCAGTATCGAATTAGTGAAGTATCCAGTCGCATCTTGCGCTACCCGTCCAAGTTCAATAAACTGCAAGGCAGCAAAGGAGACGTTCGTCGGGGTTGCGACATGACGTATGTATCCGCTGAAGTTCCCTACGCTATGCAATCCATCGGCTCCACCAGACAGAGACAACACATGGAAACCTGTCGGCGCAATGATGGAAAAAGAAAAGTCGTAGGAATCTTCTCCATTACTCATAACAATTGTATCTGTACATGCCGCGCTAGCTGCCTTGTACATATGTTCGCTTACCGAACTTGCCGTGATGATGCCGCAATTACACCATGGCCTCAAAGAGACTCCACCTGGAGAATGACTTATTTTCACACTCTCACCGACACCCAATATCTTTCGCTGACGATATCGTGGCATAGACACATTCGTTTCGGTCCATATCTTCACTGTCGTCACCGACGATGAATCGCCAACGGCTCCACCCATCCCCGCTGACTGTAGCGAAGCGGTGACGGAGATGTCATTTTCCGAATCGCTGTGCTCCGTCGCCTCGTATTCGATCGCGAACGATGCGCCGCCGTTGGGCGGCACGTATGCAGTGTATGGGAACGTGATCGCGTTGCCGCCAGTACGAACGAGTTTCCCGATGTTCTCCGCCGTGACGTATAGCATGCCTCCGTTCTCGCCGGCGGAAGCGGAGGCCGAAAGTGTCGTCTTCGTCGAACACTTCGCAACGACGTCGCCAGGCGCGTTGGTGTAGGCGTCCTCGTAGAACACGACCGACTTGTCGAACGACACCGAAACGGACGGCCCGTTCGTCTGCGGCACGCCAGGCCCACAACCAGGATCGCTCAGATCGTCACGCCAACAGCCGCACCAGATGCTCGGAATCTCAAATTCGGCATTCTCAAGCGTGGCGAACCCCGTCACCGAACATCCGTCGCAACCGCAATTTCCATCACTGCCGCAGTCGAACCCGATCCAACCGCCGCTCGTCGTATACCCGCATGTCACTGATCTTGTAGGCGTTGGCCACTGGAACTCGCAACCAGGATCGTAGGGTGCGGCAACTACCCTATATCCATTTCCATCTGGCATCACCGAGAACTCCAGTGGCCAGCGGATGCGCGCCACGTACGGCTCGTTCGTCTCCACCTCAGGATACATGTAGTCCATCGGGAAGGAGACCGCAAACGGTACGGTGGAAGTGACAGCGTAGTCGATGCCGACAAGGAGCGGCACGCGGTTCGTCTCGCCAGCCAGCGCGACGACGACAGGGTTGCCAAGGCGCGAGGCGCGGTCGCCCGTGAAGTAGATGGGAACAGGCCCCTTCTCTGCGACAATGTTCACGAAGTAGTAGGCGTTGGAGTTGACGCCCTCGCGCCATGATAGCTCGACGGACGCAACAAGTTGCGTCCCTCCCGCGCCAGGATCGGGATTCCCGCCCGTATCGGGAGGGGCGCAACTTGTTGCGACCGTCGCCTCTAGAACGTTCGAGCACACGGTGTTGTACCATTCAGCGTTCGTGCCGTGGGCGTCAGGCCCGACCACGAGCGGATCTGGATCAACCGAATTCTCCAGCCCGTCGCCGTCCCAGTCGAACGGGAACACCGGCGCGTATTCGACTTCCCTGTCGGGATGGCGATACGCGAACCGTCCGTCAGCGAAAAACTCCGCCTGGAAGTTCGTGAGGCAGCTCGCATCGCGGTTCACGGGCGCGTTCTCCCACACGACGACGAGCGAGTTGGACGGCGTGGCCGCATGCCAGAACACGTTGGAAACGCCGCCAGGCAGCAGATGCCAGTTGAACGCGGGCACAACCGCGAGCGGCACGCCGAACGGACGTGGAAAATACGAAGTGCGCAGATCAAGACGGATATCTCCGTCCGAACACACCGTCAGGCCGTCAGCGAAGCCATCGCGCCACGGGAATGACCAGCCGACGGCGGATATGCGCGTTACGTCTCCGAATCCGCCGCGGACGAGCCACGGCTCGTGGATCGTATATATGCCGTCCTGTGGCCGCGACAAGGTGTTGCCCTCCCGTGTCGCCGCCACGCGCCAGCCGTTGGAGATGTCCTCGAGCGTGACGTCCGGCATCGGCGACGGCACGCTCCTCGGCGGGTCGTTCGTGTGCTTGCTGAAGCTTTCGACAATTCCCGTCCCGACCATCGCCGCAGCGAGCGCGGTACGCACGATCCCGCCGCCGAGCAGCCTGCGCATGGGCGCAGCCACGGTCTTCGCCAGCCAAGCGATCGCGGTTGCGGCGACCAGGCCCAGAAGAAGCGCGAGCGACAGATGGCACACGATCTCGCGAAACGCCTCCAACAATGCCTGAACGTCGTGCATCCCTCACCTCAGCTTCAGGATCGTCCCATCGATCACGGCCTTGACTTCGCCCATCTCTCCACCCACGTCCGCGCCCCGCACGATGACGCAAGCCATGTTCCAGCTAGGCTCGTAGAGCCAGCCCGGCGGGGCGGATGCGATCTCGGGGAACACCGCAGCGCCGTCAACCGTCGCCGAAAGCCGCGACGGGACGCGTCCGCCCCTTAGCCGAAGCAACCATCTGAAATCTCTCGTGACGCCGTCCGACGGCTGCGCGGACTGCATCGTCGCCTCCCCGTCCGCGCCGCGCATGAACCATGCGCCGCGGTCCCACCCCGCCGCCATGCGCCGCTCGTCGGGCGAAAGGATACCATCACCGTCGACATCGGCGCCAAACGCCACTTCAACGTTGTTGGACGCGCCTGGAGCGAACGAAAGCGAAAACGAAAGCACGCCCGAGACGGACAGCGCAGACAGCGCAACGTTCGTGCAGGCCCCCGCATCCGCGAATTCCGGCTGCGGCAGCGGCGAGACTACGGCAAGCACCGCCGCAGAGACACTGGCGATCGCCAGCAAGAGGAGGCTTCTCATCGGTCCTCCTCAGCGCCGTTGCACTCCGTGTCTCTGGCATGGTTCTTCATGGCTGGAAGTTTACCATTTCCCCCCTCCGGCGGCAACGGGTCACCGACGTGTAAGCTCGTGGAACTCTTCCTTGCTGAGGACGGCGTCGAACCCGCCGACGCGCTCGTCGGCGTCGTGACGGTTCACGCCAGCGTATGAAAGAGACGAATCCTCATACCGCCTGAACTTGAAGATGGCGTCATTCATCAGCGACGAATTGAACACGTTCAGCTCCACAAGCAAATTGAAGTCCTTGATTTCAAGTCCCGTGACCTTGCGAAAGAGACCGGGCTCCAGTTGCATGACCACGTCTTTCAACGTCTCCTCGCGGAAATCGGTCAGGTACATGAAGATCGGGATCCGCGTCGCGAACTTGATGAGCTTCTCCTGTATCTCCCTACGCTTCGACTTGTACTCCTTTTCCGCCTCGGTCAGCTCTCTCTTTTGCTTCTGGGTGAGTTTCTTGCCCTCTTTCTTCGCCTTCTTGACCGCCTCGGACTTGTTGATGATCATCGTCAGGTCCTGGTTGAGCGAACGGAACGCCTCTATCTTCCCCAGCGCCGCCATCGCCTCCTCGCTGTCAAGCAACTTCTTCAGCGTATCGTTGTCCACGTTGACAAGCAGGGCGGACTCCCACCGCCGCGCAAGGAGCGTCGCGCTCGTCCCCGTCGCGACGAAGTTCAGAATGTCCTCGGCATCCGCCTGACGCATCGAGGCACCGTCGAACGCCAGCACGGGCAGGAACTTGATGAACTCCGCCACCTTTCTCTCGGCGCTCGCATCCGTGACGTCCAGTTTCGCGCCGTAGTCCGCGATCTGCTTCAACGCCCTGTCGATCGCGAAATCAAAGACGTAGCAGACCTCCTTCAGTATCCGGGTCCGACCCCCTTCCCGAACCGTCCACGGACTTTGTACCCGGAACGCCGCCTGGAAGTAGGTCTCCGGGCTCTTCAGATTGCGGAGCATGAAGATACCCGACCACGGCCTCACCGTCACCCCCGTCGTGAGCTTCCCGCACGTGAGCGTGATCGACTTCGCCACAAGCGGGTCCGGGCCCATCTTCGCCAGTACCGGCGGCAGAGCCGCAAGCCCCACGCCAGCACGCGCGCCCGAGCAGTTCGCCACGCTGTAGCCATGGTAGAACGAGTTCTGCCGCTCCGCGAGCAGGTTCTCCATCGCGTCGCACGCCGCCACGCCCGGCAGGAACCACAGCGTGTGCTGCAGCGCACCAAGGAGCCGCGCGTCCCTGTACGGCATCGGCGGACGCCTCTCTCCGCCCAACTTCATCTCGTCAACTGCCGCCGGCAGGTATGCCCCACGTATCAGGTCGAGCCACCTCTGCACATGGTCTTTGTGCTTGAACGTCGCGAGAGGTCCGACACCCTCCGCCGCGAAGAATTCGTTCAGGTCGAACTCGTCGAACTCCCCCTGCAGCGCGATCTCGCGTATGGAGTCGGGGATCTTGTAGGTCATCAGCACCATCTTCGGAAGCGCGGCATACGGGTTCTCTCCCGGGCCGCGCCACTCCGCCTTCGCCTGCTGCTCGTCCGCGTAGGTCCAGTTGAAGATCTGCTCCTCGATGAACTCGCCGGACATCACCGCCCGGAAAGGCGTCCCCGACAGGAAGAGATACCTGTCCGTCGTGATTGGGAGCGAGTCCTCGTCTACCGCGTTGCCCGCCTCTCTCTTCGCATATTCCTCCGGATCGCTCTCCGTCTCCTCGTCCTCGTCAAGGAACAGCTTCCGCGCCGTGTCGCGCCACGCCCCGAAGTGGTATTCGTCGAACACGACAAGGTCCCAGTTGATCTCGCGCGTCCACTCGTGCTGTGCCTTGATCCCCCCGGCCTCGTTCGTGCCGAGGAAGTCCTGGAACGACCCAAAGCACACGATCGGACGCTTCTTGTCCGCCGCCTCGTACTGCTCGTCGAGCGTCAACCCGCGCGGGTCCTTCGGACGCGATACGAACTGCCATCCTTTGAAATCAACATGCGAAGCGAGGTCTTCGTCCCACGCCGACTCCACCGCCGGCTTGAACGTGAGGATGAGGATCTTTCTCAACTTCATCCGTTTCGCAAGCTGATACGTGGCGAATGTCTTCCCGAAGCGCATCTTGGCGTTCCAGAGGAATTTCGCGGCCCTGCCCGGGTTGCGCCGCCTCGCCGCCGCGAAGTACGCCGCCGTCCGCTCCACGGCCTCGGCCTGCTCACGGCGCATCTGGAAGTCTTCCGTGCGCGCGCGGACGAACCCCGTCCGATTCCGTGCCGCAACGACCGCCGCGCGGACGGTCTCGACGTCGGTGTAGAACCATTCGCCTGACCCGCGTTGCACGCCTGCCGTCTTCAGGACCGGGAATACTTCCTTGTCCATGAACGACGTACCATCCGGACGCATCGCGCTCTCCACCATTTCGATGCGGTAGATGCGCTTCTCCTCGGCGGGCATCTTGACGGCGGACACTTCTTCCTTGATGCGCGTCTCCACGTCGCTGCGTGTCGTATATCCGACCTTGAGCCACCCCTCGAACTGCGGATGATCTATGGAGAATGCGTATATCTTCGGTTCGATTCCCTCGGGCCTCGCCCTCAGCAGTTCGTCAGCTATCGCCATCTCGCGCTCCTTCCGTTTGACATTCTCACGCTTCTACGTCCATCGGCCGGATCATCGACTCGATGAACGCGATTTCCTCTGCCGTCAGCTTGTATTTCTTGTACAGTTCCTCGTCGGTCCACGGCTTCGAGAAGTCCTGCATGGGGACGAATGCAAAGCTCGCCTTTGAAATATGCTGCGTCGTTGCAATCTGGGCGACCAAAAAACGGACAAATAGTGTCTTAAGATATCCAAGGAGATTACTTGCCTCCTTCTTCGTCTTGAACACGCCAACGACTATATATGTCTCTGTACAAATAGTTTTAGGAGGTAACAATTCAAGCGAGGAGAAGATTTTCCTTTTCCCATCGCTGTCGGCGCGTCCCGCATGGTCTGCAGTAAGATAAGACATTATGATCTTCCACTTATCAATCCACTCACTTTTATCTAAGACGTTCTTTCGTTTGAATGGACCCGAGCCTTTGTTATAGCGCAGAACCAAATCGCCCGTCTTGTCTGGGGTGACATATGTTCTCAACCCAAATGGTTTCTGAGAACTTACAATCGTACTCACCGAAGACTCGTTAAAAGCAAGAACCTTCTTTACAATTGACAAGGCTATAGAATGCCGAATAAAGGTCGGGAATTCTCCCAAATCTCTTTGCGACTCAACTGTCATATCTCCGTGTATTGTCGTTACCGAACATTGCCCATGGTATTGTGAATCTCGTAGAAAATAACAAATGCCACCAGCAACATCAACCCCGGGGAAACAATCTTCGGAATCAACATAGTCAACAAGTTTACGAATCGAGTTGTCTTTCAACATGCAATCGCGAAACGAATCAAGCCCTCGTCCACCCGAATACCATCTGGCAGGAATAACCATTACCAAAAACCGTGACCGAAGTTTCTTCGCCTGCTCAACGAATAACTGATAGATTGGAATCGCTCCAGCGCCACCCCCACTCCCATCAGAAAGTTGATAAGGCGGATTACCAATGATTACGTCGAAATGCATGTTAAAAATCTCCTCTGGCTTGACGGTATGGATGAATTCGTAGGCATGGGTCTCCAATGCGGCATCGCGGTCGTTGGCCTTGCGCGACGCGCCACAGAAGACGCACCGCCCGTCCTCCCACTTGTGCCGGATCGGCTTGAAGCGGATATTCCCCTCCGGCGACTTGAACTTCACGATCGAATACCTGCATGAGGCGTCTTTCGAGCAATACACGCTCCGGCGCGACATGAGTGCTGTCAGCTCCGTGATCGCGATTCCGAACAGCTGTTTCTTGAAAATGTGTTCGCGCCTTTTGTTCTCGTCAGGGATTACCTCGGCAAGACCTACCATCAAGCGCTTTGCGATCTCCCGTAGAAACACGCCTGTCTTCGTCGCGATGTCGAGGAACTTCGCATTCGGGTCTCTGAATACCTTCTGCGGCAAGAGATCAAGCATCCGGTTCGCGACTTCCGGCGGCGTGAACACCTCGTCGTTCGAGAGGTTCGCCAGACACGACAGAACATCCGGGTTGTATTCGCCCTTCCGTTTCAAGAATCCATCACTACTCATGACAATCCGAGCCTCCTGTAATCGACGGGTGGATATTCGCGAAGGCAGATCGGCTGTATGACCATTCCGTTCTCCCCCTTCAGCTCTCGATAATTTCCTGCATCAAGCAAATCGTGTTTCTCGTCCTTGCGCAACAGAACGGAAAGATCGTATTCCCGCCTTTTTACCTTACGCCCCAGCGGGAACGTCCACTCCGTAAACACGATCGGCTTGTCAATGTCGTTCCCCTCGCCATCGACCAGTTTCATGGAAAGCGTGTTGCCGAGAAGGACGTTCTTCTCAAGGACGAACCGAGCGACACGCGACAGGTCAAACGACGCTGTCCCCCTCCCAACGGTCGCGCAGGAGCGCGACCCTCCCGCCTTTGCGCTCTTTGCGTTCTTTGCGGCAAAGATTTCCTTCCAGACGCCGAACAGCCGTTCACGACACGCCTCCACGTTGTCCTTCAGGATGTCTACGCCGTAGAGACTCATCAAGGCGCGAATGGAGTAGAACGCCAGATCGTCGGCGCTTTTGCCGTACCTCCCCACGACAACGGAGAGCTTTCGCGTCAGTATCTCGACAAGGAAGTTCCCGTCACCGCAGGCAGGTTCAAGAAAGGTGGAGTCGATGCGTTCGGTCTCGTTCTTCACGAGATCGCACATCGCCTTCACCTCGCGTTCGGCGGTGAACACCTCGCCGCGTTCCCTCACGCGCTCGCGACTCTTCACCTGCCTGCCGTCATTGCCCATCTCTGCACGCCTTCTCCGTCGCGCCCTAGTGTACATCGCGGAGACCGTCTCACATACACAGAAAAAGAGCGCATTTTCTTTTCCATGCACTCCCTGGAAGCCCTAGCACAGGCATACTCTGAATACACGGAGAAAGAGAATGCGCCCCTATACGGGCGCACCTCCACTCACATGCCGTTCAGAGTTTGAAATAGTGCTAGTATTTCCAGGAAACGACTTGTTAGCGTTGATGCTAAATGTCTCTCGGCGTGGCGGATTTCTCCCGCCGCGCCAAAGGGTTGGCCACGCCAGGCGCAACCATCCCGCGCCCCGCGTCGGACTCGGATAAACCTCGTCCACCGCAAGGCACACTCATTGTACCATAATTTGCCCCCCTCTGTGGGCGTTATCTTTTTGCCGGAGAATCAGCGTCACTGAACCGCAGATGACGGTTTCGGCCATGCAGACCTCTGCCGTAAAGCTGGGGTCAGATTCACACAGAGACGCAGAGGCACAGAGAAACAGGAGTTGCTTTTTGCCACAAAGAACACAAAGGTGATTGGAGATGGGGTTCCACCCCATGCCCCGAACGCCAGGCAATCACCAGTGATTGGCCCGTATTCGGGGTCTGGGGCGTAGCCCCAGCTATAAATCTCCCTCTGTGGCTCTGTGTCTCTGTGTGAGATCACCCCCGCGGGCGAGTTCGTAGAGGAGCGTGGCGTTCGCGGGGTCGCGGGCGGTGCGTGCCGCGAGGCGTAGCCGCCCTTCCGCGAACGAAACCGCCACCTCGCCACGCCGCGCGCCGTCCGTGCCGAGCGCATACGCCTTCCACGGACCGGGCGCGACCTTCAGCGACACGTCCGCCGCGCCGGCGCGCGCCCGCATAGGCAGACCGCCGCGCTTCAGGACAACCCGACGCTCGGGATCCGCCCACCGGATGCCCGTGTTCTGCACTTCGGTGAGATGCGTCACGAGGATGCGCGACGACTCCGCGAGCGGCTGGCCGTCCACGGCCGTGGCCCACAAGGCCCCGTGTGCGCCGTCCAGGCGCACATCCATGCCCGACGTCGCGAATCCGCCACCCGCGCGCGCGAAGCCGCCCTGCGTGCGGGGCGTGTCCACGGACATCGTCTTCGCCGCGCGGTCGATCTTCGCCACGTTCTCCCCGTCCGCCGCGTCGCCGCGCAGATAGAGCGCCACGAGTGCGCGTTCGCTCGCCTGCTGGATCGGGTCGAGCATCACGTCAAAGCTACCGCTGGCGGCCTTGGAGGTGTCGAAGAGGTTCTGGATGCCGTGCGCGTAGGTGAAGCGCCACAGACCGTCCCACCGCCCCTGCACGGCGAGCGCCGCCGTGTAGAGTCCGCCCTGGTAGCGGAACGCGCCCGGCCCCGAGAAGTTCCACTCCGTAATCGTGTAGGGCATCGTCGGGAGTCGCACGGCGGCGGCGCGATCCGCGCCAGACATGCCGACCCCTTCCGGATAGTCGAGGATGTCGAGGTTACGGGTGCGGAACGGCAGGTGCAACCGCACGCCGAGCCACTGCGGGTG
>JAEEGL013204215.1_pt1 | contig 11593 bp, 8 predicted proteins | sample 9134231 | NCBI WGS metagenome assembly JAEEGL01 (sample SAMN16246548, study PRJNA631951) | gut metagenome | biome: gut microbiome; feature: rumen; material: fiber-attached | host: Bos | place: Iran: Karaj | collected 2018-10 | reverse complement strand
TCAGCCATTGGTCGCAGTTTTAAAACATCATTCTTTCCTTTTTTCTCCCTTTTTGTGAAACGCTTGCGTTTTTTTGCTTCTTTTTCTTAACGCCTTGAATGTCAATTATTTACTTTTTTCTTCCTTTTTTATTTTATTATTCTATGCCCCTCCCATGCATATTTCAAATAAGAAGAAAAATAAAAAAGGCTGAAAAAGAAAAAGTGCCAAGGCACTCACAAAAAGGGTAAAAAAGTCCATAGGACAGTCTCCAGGACCATAGATTCTATAGGACAGTCTCCAGGACCATGGTGAAGGCATGAGGAGCACTCATCGGGGATGATTTTAACGAGCTTATGTTAAAATGACATCCTTTTGGTGCGGGGTGTATCTATTTTTGCATGCAGAAATCCCCATCAACCTAACAAAAACCCACAGAGAATATGGCAAGACCAGTGAAAACAGGATTGGACTACTTCCCGCTCCATATCGACTTCTTCGACGACATCCGCATCAGCGCCCTTGCCGTGAAGCATGGCGTCAAGGGACAACTCGCTACCATCATACTGCTCATACATGTCTATAAGACAGGCTATTACCTACCTTGGGACGATGCCGCCCGCATCAGAGTTCTCAAAGACATGCCCGGTGTCACATTCGAAGAACTCGACTGTATCGTGGAAGAACTTGTGAATCGGGACTTCTTCGACAAGGCGCTTTTCGACCTGCAACACGTCCTCACCAGCCGAGAGGTGCAAAAACACTTTTTCAATGCCACCAAGCGGCGTAGATATAACATCGCAGAAATGCCGTTTTTGCTTGCAGAAACCGACAACACGCCAGAAGATGGCCAAAAAACATCTGGTGAAGGCCACATTAGAGGCTATGAGCGACAACCGTATGCAGAAACAGGGTTTTCGTCTACAGAAACGGCATTTCAGCAGGCAGACCGTACGCAAGAGTATAATAAGAGAGATACGATAATTAAAAATTATCTCTTTTCATCGTCGTCGTCGTCGACTTCCGCGCGCACGCAAGGAATCCCGGTGGAGGAAAAAAAGGAAAATGCTGATAACGACAAGGATTCCGCCAACAACCAGACACCATCATCCCCCGAAGTCGTAGAGACGGGTTCTATGCCCACCCGAATCCAAGAGCCCTATAGGCCCAAAGGCAATGTCTACGCCGAGGTGGAGCAGTTGAAATCAAACCGCCAATGGGTGGAGATCATGTGTATGCAACGCCAATGCACCTCCATCGTTCTCTATCAGAAACTCGATGAGTTTGCCCGGGAATGTATCTGCCGGGGGAAGACCGCCCACAACGACCTCGCCGACGCACAGGGACATTTCTGCAACTGGCTAAACATCAATATAAAACAATCAAAAGTCAACCAACAAATCCATTCTTATGAATCCATCAGAAATCACAAGACACCAGCAGATCATGTGGCAGACGCCCAACAATGGGCCTACGAAGAGACTCTACGATTCCTCCAGTCGGGAGAGGGAAGAGGCAATGACGTTCAGAAGGGCTTTCCCTACTGAACTCTCCGTTGCGACCTATTTCGTACCCAACAAGTGGGCCGACTTCCTCGACAACCCGATGAGAAGCACGGAGTTCCCCTCTGTCACCCTCCGCGTGCTCGACTCCATTTACCGCGATGGACTGGCTGTCCACATCGTGAAGAACAACCTCGTGGGACTGTTCTCTGTCACACGACCTCGTGACCCGCTCTGCGTTCAGGCCATTGAACTCACCGCGAAAATGTTCGTGGGGAAATACCGCGCCGAACTGTCGGTCTATGGCATGCAACACTTCTTCGCCACCTACCTCACCGACGCCAAAAACAGTTACTCGCAGTTTGACCTCACCGACGTGCTCAGACAGTGTGGGAAGGTCTATTTGCCGAGATGGCGCGATAGACTCGAGCGCGCCATAAGGGCTCAGCAAGCCGAGAGCCTTCAGGGGCAGGAGAAAAATCTCACCGGAATGCCAGCCCTCCTCGCATACCTCAAACGCGAATATGTGGACAAGGGCATCGACATCAGTACATGTAACCTCTTCAATTTCAATGCTGACAGGAAGACATGCACCGAACTGGAACGCATGATCAACGAAGTAAAGAAAAGACTCTCATTATAAGTTTACTGATGCGCTGACAAATACTCTCCACACGCTCGTTTTGGTGAATATGAACTTTATTTTCTCAGCTGCGTCTCGAAAATCGTGTGCCCCCGAAACACCCTGTAGTCCACATCTGTCAAAACCAGAGGCAGCGATGGCATTGAAAAAGATTTAGCCAGACTTCTGAGTTTTGGAAGTCGTATGTTGAAATCCCTTAGCCTGCCGAGCGTGACGTGCAACATGAAGTCGGATAGAATCACGCAGCCTGCCGCTTTCATATCCGCACGGATAGACTCTATCAGAGCGAGAAACTCCTCTGGCACCTCACTCGCTGTCAGATGGATGATGTGCATCCCAGACCTCACTGAAAAAACATCCACTCGGTCAAAAGTCAACTCCGGTGCCTGTGCTTTTGCCAAATGATTTTTCAATAACGGGCTCAGGTCAATGCCCTTCGGGGTGTCATCGACAAACACCAACGTGATATGGTAAAAGCCTTTCTGCCACCTGAAGGGTATGCCGGCAAAATGGCTCCTCAGCTCTTCCATCCAAGGATCATCATATTTGATGGGTATTTTTATCTCCAGATAGGATTTCATATATTTGGTTTCATCACATCGTGACACTTCACCGTATGTGGCTTGGAGAGCTGGTAAGATGCTGTGGCACGGATGTCCTCCACGCTGGCTCCGAAACCGATGGTATATTTGCCTGGAGCGGTCTCCCAGGCTTGGGTGGCCTCGTTATAAGACGCCAAGTCGTAGAGTGAGAGCTGCATGGTGAGTGTCTCACTCTGGTTGGGCTGCAGCTCACGTGTCTTGGCAAAGGCTTTCAGCTCGCGGGCGGGTTTATCCAGACCGCCAGCAGGTGCGCTGACATAGAGCTCAACGACCTCTTTGCCGACCCTCTTGCCTATGTTGGTGACGGTGATAGAAGCCGTGAGACCATCCTTGGTGGCTTTGACCACCGGTTTGCTATAGGAGAAAGTGGTATAGCTCAGGCCGAAACCGAAGGGATAGGACACCGATTTCTTGGAGGTGGTGAAGTAGCGATAGCCGACGTTGATGCCCTCTGTGTGCTTCGTGAAATCTTGAAATTCCACCTTTTCGTTTCCACGTCTGCGGCCTTGCGTCATAGGACGCACGTTGGGGAAGCTGGCGCTGGATGGCAGGTCGACGAGGTTGTTGGGCCATGTCATGGTGAGCTTCCCGGAAGGATAGGCCTTGCCGGTCAGCACATCGGCCACGGAATAGCCGCCCTCTTGTCCTGGCTGCCACGCAAGGAGGATGGCATCGGGCATCGACTTCCAGGAGGCAGTCTCGATGACATTGCCCATATTGAGCACGACGATGACGGGCTTGTTGGCCAGATGGAAAGCATTGCATACATCCGTGATGAGCTGTCGCTCAACGTCTTTGAGGGTGAAGTCGCCCTCCTCCTGCCGGTCAGAACCCTCGCCAGCCTGACGGCCTAAGGTGATGATGGCGAGGTCAGACTCCTGAGCTTGCGTGTTGATGATAGGCCGGCTGACCGCCATCTCTGGAAGAAGCGCCTTGCCCCAGAACCAGCCGCCTCGTGCGGGACCGGCAGCTGTCAGACAGTTTTGATAGTTCTGGTAACTCTTGTAGAGGTCGGCCAGTTTGGGATTTACTTTCAGTCCAGCCTCGGTGAGTCCCTGCATCAGATCGATGGTGTAGGCTTTGTTCACATCGCCAGATCCCGTGCCGCCGGCAATGAAATCGTAGGATGTGACGCCGAAGACAGAGATGGTCTTTGAGCCGTCCATCGGCAATGTCTGTCCCTCATTCTTCAGGAGCACCATACCCTCAGTGGCGCTGCGGCGCGTCACCTCGGCATGGGCTTTCAGGTCGGGCTTGTTGGAGAATTGGTAGGCGCGGAAGGCAGGTGTCTTGACGAGATACTGCAGGATGCGTTTCACGCAGATGTCAAGGTCGGCTTCTTTCAAGACACCACTGTTCACTTTCTCTATAATGTCTTTGATCTGTGCGTCGTTGCCCGGTTCCATCAGATCATTGCCGGCCTGAATCTGGGCAGCCGTATTGCGGATGCCTGTCCAGTCGGTCATGACGATGCCGTTGAAGCCCCACTCATCGCGCAGGATGGTGGTGAGCAACTCCCGGTTCTCCTGGGTGTACGGACCGTTGAGGCGGTTGTAAGACGACATCACCGTCCAGGGAGCCGCCTCGCGCACGGCAATCTCAAATCCCTTCAGGTAAATCTCGCGGAGGGCACGTTGTGATATCACCTCATTCACCCCCATGCGGTTGGTCTCCTGAGAGTTGGCGGCGAAATGCTTGACAGAGGTTCCCACGCCCTGACTCTGCACGCCACGCACATAGGCGGCGGCAGTCTTGCCCGTCACAAGAGGGTCTTCGGAATAATACTCGAAGTTACGGCCGCAGAGCGGAGAGCGGTGGATGTTCATGCCAGGGGCGAGCAACACGTCGCAACCATATTCCATCACCTCGTTGCCGATGCATTTCCCCACCTCCTCTATGAGCTGTGTGTTCCAGGAACAGGCGAGCGCAGTGCCTACCGGGAAGCCCGTGCAGAAATAGGTGTTGGTGTCATTGTCACGTTTCGGATTGATTCTCACACCGGCGGGACCGTCAGTGAGGACAGTGGAGGGGATGCCGAGTCGGGGAATGGCCTGGGTGGCACCGGCGGCACCCGGCACGCGACGGGCATGTCCGCCAATCATGCCATTGTTGTCGCCGTTCGCTATCTGGCGGTTGCCGCCTACGACGAGCATGGCTTTCTCCTCAAGCGTCATGGCCTTGAGCACTTCATCCACATTGTCTGCCTGCAGTTTCATCTGCGCAGTGATGGTGCTGATACTACCCAACAGTATCACACAGATGGTCAGAATCTCTTTTCTCATAATAGTGTATTTTCTTGAAGGTGATGTTTCATGGTCAAAGTTATCTGAATAGATGCTTTTCGGTTGTAAAGATACATCATTTTTTCAGTAAAACCGCATAAGTCACGATTATTACTGAAGTTTTTCATCTTTTTCTCAGATGAGCGTTATGGCGTCACTCATACCTTTGCCCCAGATGATAGAAATTTGGGGAAGGCACCAGAATGACCACCCGGATCGGTCGCTCTCTTTACGAAATGGCATCAACCCCCTCGCGAAGCAGGCGGATGACATCGTCGGCAGAGATCTGGGCGAAGATGTCGGCATCCTGAAGGAGGGCATCGGCCATTGAACGTTTACTCTGGTGCAGACGGATGATTTTCTCCTCTATGGTGCCAGCGGCAATGAGACGATAGACGGTGACAGGACGCTCCTGGCCGATGCGGTGGGCACGGTCGCTGGCCTGGTCTTCGATGGCCGGGTTCCACCACGGGTCGAGATGGATGACATAGTCGGCTGCGGTCAGGTTGAGCCCCAGCCCGCCGGCTTTCAGACTGATGAGGAACAACGGTTCTTCGCCGGTCTGGAATTGGCGCACCAGACGGTTGCGCTCAGTGGGGGTGGTGCTGCCGTCAAGATAGAGATAAGGCGTGGCTTGGCTGTCGAGTGCCTTGCGGATGAGCGCCAGATGGCTGGTGAACTGGCTGAACACAAGGGCACGGTGCCCGCTCTGCTGTAGTTCTTCCACGAGGTGGAGGAAGGCGAGGGTCTTGCTCGACGGGATCTGCAACTTGTCGTTGACAAGCCGTGGGTGACAGGCTGCCTGTCGCAGACGCGTGATTTCGGCCAGCGTCTGCAGCGCGCTCTTGGAACCCTCCTCCAGGTTGGCGATAGCCTGTTGGCGAAGATTGTCATAGAGCGCTTGCTCTTCTGCGCTCAACTCCACACGCAGGGTGATTTCGGTCTTCTCAGGCAGCTCGTTGAGCACGTCATCCTTGGTGCGGCGCAGCAGGAAGGGGGAGAGCAGCCGCCGCAACAACCGCTGGCGCTCCTGATTGTGGTCGCGCTCGATAGGCAGGATGAACCTGTCGGTGAACTGCTGATAACTACCAAGCAAGTCGGGATTGGCAAACTGAAACAGGTTCCATATCTCGCTCAGATGGTTCTGCAATGGCGTGCCGGTCAGCATCAGCCGGAAATCGCCCTGCAGTTTCATGGCCGCCTTTGAGGTCTGAGTGTCGCGGTTTTTGATGGTGTGGGCCTCATCGAGTACGATGGTGCTCCAGGTGCGCTGGCCAAGCAACTCGCCTTCAGTGACCAGCAGACCGTAAGTGCTGAGCACCACATCGCCAGCCTCGGCGCCATTCACCAGTTGCTGACGGTCAACCCCCAACTGATTGAGGATCTTGACAGTCAGGGCGGGCGCAAACCGCTGCAGTTCCTGCTGCCAGTTGTGCAGCAGCGAGGTGGGCATCAGCACCAGGGCCGCTCCTTGGCTGGCACGTGACTGCATCAGCGTGATGGCCTGCAGGGTCTTGCCCAGTCCCATGTCATCTGCCAGACAAGCTCCGGCACCCCAATAGGCCAGACGGCTCATCCACTTGTATCCCTCCAACTGATAGGGCCGGAGCTGGGCGTGGATATTGGTGGGGACGGCAAATGTCGTGTTGGCCGACTCCTTGATGCGGCTCATCAACTGCCGGAAAGGCTCGTCGGCATTGATCTTCACGCCTAATTCCTCAAGACCTTCCAATTGGAATCCGTTCATCTTTGACACCTTGGGCTGTTTGCCGCGTCCGATGAGCATTTTGTCGATGGCATCCAACTGCCGTCGGAGCTGCTCGCTGAGGGCGACATATTCGTTGTCGCCCAGACGGATGAAATTGCCCTCTGCCTCTCGCAGACGCTCCAGCAGTTCGGCCATCTTCAATTTCTCCTTGTTGCCGATGCTGATGTCGCCCTCCATCTCGAACCATTGTCCGGCGGAACTGATTTTCAACCGTAGCTTGTCTGCCGTGATCATCGGCCTCGCCACGCGCATCCTCACCCCTTGCGGCCATTCCACGAAGGCGATGTCCTGGGCTGTCCGCAGGGCATCCAGCAACTGCAGACATTGCGCAGTGTCTATCAACCAACGATTGTCGTCGGTCTCTTCCCGGGCAAAGGGCTGCATCAGTTTGCGCACGGCTTTCAGGTTTTGTCGCTCAGCCTCCAGGTCGCGCTCCGTCTGCACACTTTCACCTTCAATTTTCGTGCTGACAACTTCCATGCCCTTGCCTGGTTGCTGATAGGGTGGGTGACTGCCAAATGGTTTCACGGCCAATGAGATGCTGAAGAATTGTCTTGCTGCCGGCTCCGTGTAGAGACGGCTGCTGGTCGTCGTTGGTGCTATCTGGACAGCGATGAGCGGTGAGGCCTCGACGTGCTTCAGGTCTGATGCGTTTTTCAGCAGTGGACTCATCACGGTGAATGTGCTGCTCAGGTTCTGGAGCAGTTGGGTGAGTTGTTGCTGGCTCTCCTTGGGGAATGTCTTCACGTCGTTCAACAGTGTCAGCGTCTGTTTTTGCATGGCATTGACGCGGATCACCGTGACTTGCTTGTCTCCCACTTTGTTGAGATAAATGCCTGATGGGTCGAGATGGGCCAAATCGACGTTTGAGCGCACTTCAAACCCCTTTGCACAAGGTCGCACAGTGAGTTGCAGCGGCTCCTCATGGATGTCGATATGCTGGTTGGTGTGCTCGTCGAATACACTCTGGCAGCCAGCCAAGGCAGCAATGACTCTGATGCCGGCCAATTCATAACTTTCCTGGCCATACCAGCCGTAGGTGTAACGACCGACCATCTTGGCCACTTGCCGGTCCTGTGGCGTCATATATCCGCCACGGCTGAGCTCAAACGACTTCAGGGCAATGTTTCTTCCCTTGCTCCAGGTGATGCCGCCGTCTTTCGATTTCTGCAGCTTCGGCTGAACGTTATAATTGCGCATGTTCACGACATAGGCCACCCGCTCCATCTCTGTCGGAGGCGCCAACTCTTTCTTGGCAGTGGCCGGCTTATTCAGTCTCAGCAACTCCTTCATCGTGAGCTCCCATTGCGCCAGCCGCTTCACCTTGGGCAGTATCGAAGTGGAGAGACCAGTGTCCTGTCTCAGTTTTTTTGCTGCGCCTTCCAACTTGTCATAGTCAAAACTGTAGAGCAGGCACAGGTAGCCGTAATTATCATGGACGACATGGTCGGCAGCCTCGGTGATTTCTGGTGTCTCTTTGTCTAATATCTGATAGTGGTGCATGAAGAGCGTGGAGAGCCGCCAGCTCATCTTGTCTTTGCAGTTCAGCAGGGGATTTTTCTTATAGAAATCAGAAGCATCGCCGGCGACAAGATGATGCACCGCCAGCCTAAGGGGATAGCATGCGTCGAAAACAGCGATCTTGCGGCTTCTCATCAGCGCCACGGCAGTCTTGCGCAGTCTGTTGCCGGCACTTTCTGTTGTTGGAGAAGCGATGCAGCGTCCTAAGGCCACGCCATAGGCAAAGTTGGTGAGTGCTTCCTCAAAGAAATCCTGGTCTCTCTCCTTGAGCAGTGACTGCAGCAGTGCGAGCGCCTCGGCAGCATTGTTTTCGTGCAGTTTCTGCAGGGCAGACAACTTGCGTTGATACTCGCTGCCAGGTGTCATCTTTTCCAAAATATCGGCCAGATGTCCAGTCTTCAGAAATTCAAAGTTATACAGGTAGGCATCACGCATCAGATTTCTTCTTTCTTCTTCGATGAGCGGATTCTCCAGAAACAGTTGTCTTACAAGTTCAAGATCCGTGGCGGGCTTTAGCTCCATCCAGTTGTAAACATGTACAATGAAGAACAATTTTGTGAGGATGTTGCCAGGCAAGTGCCGGGTGAAAGGCAGCAGGTCGGTGCGCTTCACCAAGCTTTCCAGAATAAGCGTTATCATGGGGTTTTTAGCCTCAAGTATCGGCCATGGTATCCGATTCATGTGATCCTCGAAAGGCTCGTCATGCATGGCGAGGCAGAAAGCTTGAAGGAAATCGCTCATAAAGGGAGGTAGAGGCTGTCCCCTTTCCATGCAAAAGACCAGCAGTTTGTCCAAATCCTTCGGCTTGATAGTCAGCATCACATCGGCCCATCGCTCAGGGTTGATACTGATCAAATTGTTGGTGTATCTGCGCGGCAGCTCACCCTTCACCACTTGTTGCTCCAACCAGATACGGGCATTGCTCTCAATGGGTGTAACGTGCAGTTGATATGCCGTATACAGCATTCTCAACTCGCTGTAGCCATATCTCTTCAACGTGCAGGCCATGGTTTGCAGCACGCTGTGATTAGCAACTTTTTGGGTCTTTTCTTTGTCCATACTGATAGCAAAAATATGAGTATCAATTCAATAAAGGATTTGATTCCGCGCCTTTGTGTGAATAGGCAAATATTTAAAAGAAGATAGCCATTTGCCTCGATGTGTCCCATTATCATTTGGGTCGCAATCATGGAGGCAAAGGTAATCAATAAAAATGGTTTAGATGATAATTTCGTGTTTTTATTAACTTGGCATATTGAAGATAACACAGTAAAGCAGTACGCATCACAAAGATTGCTACCGAGGGACTTGTTAGTAATTTATATTCAGATGAAATATTAAGCCAAGTAACCTCTGACGATTTATTCAAGTCATAAAAACTAGATTTTACGGCCATGCTAGAACTCGTCAAAATGTCAAAAACCAAAAGAGATTTTGACGAGTTCTGATGTAGCCAAAATAGTAATTCAAAGGGACATGTACTTGATTTCTGCTTTCAATCAAAATACCTGCCCCCTATTAATGAAATAAAAAAGTGGTGCAACTGCATGAGTTACACCACTTTCTATAGGTTTTCTTATTGTTTCTTATCGTATCCTTATCTGGCTTCGCTGAATAAGGTCTGCGGCTCAGCATAGGAGATGAGCAAGCTCATCCCACTCTGCTCTCGCCTTGCACCTTATTTGACCTTCGGTCGAATAATTTCACGACTCGGCAATACTCAAACAAGTTTGGCATTGCGCTCGCTACTCAATTACTTGACCTCCTCGAAAAAGACTTTAACTGACTATCAATGCGTTAGCACCGGATGTTGCACACATGTCGCAAAAACGGAAATAACCATTGATAATCAACATGTTACAAACATCACTGCAAAGGTATATATTTCCACCTAAATAACCAAAAGAAAACACTTAAAAAATCACAAGCCTAATGATTTTTCTTGATTCGGGCTAGTTATACATGGAAGAAGAAGATATCTATCCCTATAATTATAATGTTCTTATTCTCTCCTGCGCAATCATGATAGCATCGTTGCAGAGGTCACGTTCTTGTTCATCATCAACAGCATCAATGAACTTGTCCGCCAACCAAAGGGTAAGCATCTCCTTTTCATCCTGATGCAGATAATCCGCAAGTTTGATGACCTGCTCACGCTTTGCTCTTATGTCACCACGTTCAATCTTACAGAACATCGGGGTGTCAATCTTTTGTTTTTAAGTTCCGTTATTTCATATAATGTCTATAGCCGTGTTGGACTGTTATTCAGTTTTCTTCTTAACCAATTATACAATGCGATTCGTGCTGCTTGTTGTATCTCAAGGCGGAGCATCCAATCTCTATTTTGTTCATTGATGTCTCCGTAGAGGTCATCATCACAGAGAAATATGGTTCCATCATGGCAGATTTCACCACGCCTGCTGTAATATTGTTTATATTTTTCTTCTGAACGTCCAGCAACATATCGCTTCAAATACCTAACGAATCGTGCAGTCGGCCTATTCTTTTCATCTGCAGTTCCATATAGTTTGAAATCAATATTCGCCATACCTTCTATAGAAGCTATGGTTGCCATTGTTGATACACTTCGTTTATAATCAAAAAACTCTACTCCATCTGCTAGTAATGAGATGCAATGTCTTACACCTTTGCGCATATAGCCTCTCATAGCGAAATACCTGTCCAGACAGAACTCCATAGCCGGAGGAAACTGTATTTGCTTTTGATGGTTAGTATCTGGATTATTAGTATAATAGTATAGAAAGTTCGTTGCCTCTTCGCAAAATTCAGTACAATCCGTGAACGTTTGTTGTTGAAGTTGTTCACCAACCTTAGGGTACAAATATGCAGGAATCGTCCAATGACTTATCTGGTTATTGAACTTCTCGGTATCCTCAGGAGATAGAGTATTAAAATCATCCATCGGAGCCTGAACGCCATAGTATCCCACGCTTGCATTATATTCAAAGAAAGAATAATTAGTCAATGCGGTCAGCAGATGCAGTATTTCACGTTTAACCCGTTGCGACTCCGGTATAGATTTCCCAAGTTTCACCACATCCTCGCTAAGACCACGCTTCAGCAGTTCAGCCTCCATCGGCTGCATTTCCTCTTTATCTTCGCACTCATATTCCAGTACAGCAGGAAAATGCCTGGCAAACTTTGAGAATGGCGCTCCCCTAAAATAGAAAAACGGCACCAACTGAAAGCGCTCCCTATACAGGAATGCTTTCAACAATGGTACATCAGTGAATATGATGGATTTTCTAATCATGTGTTACTTCTTTTTATTGATA
>JAEEGL012251101.1_pt1 | contig 11593 bp, 4 predicted proteins | sample 9134231 | NCBI WGS metagenome assembly JAEEGL01 (sample SAMN16246548, study PRJNA631951) | gut metagenome | biome: gut microbiome; feature: rumen; material: fiber-attached | host: Bos | place: Iran: Karaj | collected 2018-10 | reverse complement strand
GAATTGAGGATTGAGAATTGAGGATTGAGGATTGAGGATTGAGGATTGAGAATTGAGGATTGAGGATTGAGGATTGAGAATTGAGGATTGAGGATTGAGGATTGAAACAACGAATTATGCGAATTAAACGAATTGGTATTACGGCGCAGCCCAATTATGCATTATGCATTATGAATTATGAATTGCGAATGACGGCGCAGCCTAATTATGCATTATGCATTATGAATTATGAATTAAGGATGACGGCGCAGCCTAATTATGCATTATGCATTATGAATTATGAATTAAGGATGACGGCGCAGCCTAATTATGCATTATGCATTATGAATTATGAATTATTTTAAATTGTAAATTAATTAACGAGATATGAAACTGAAAGCGATTCTCATCGGTTGCCTTGCCTTGACAGCGACGAGTATGAAGGCCGATGAACTCATCAAAGTGCGTACACAGGACATCGACCTCATCCTGAAAGTGAAGGACGACGGGCGGCTGACCCAGTCCTACTTGGGCAAGAAACTCCGTGACGAGGCTGACTTCGGTTGGCTTGAAGACGGGCGGGAGGCTTACACTACACGCGGAGCGGAGGTTTACTTCGAGCCGGCTCTCGACATCGTCCATGCCGACGGAAATCCCTCCACCTTCCTGCGCCATACAGGACACACGACAAAGGCGTTGGGCGCTGGCGTGCAGGAAACAGTCGTCACCATGGAGGATCAGAAGGAACCCCTGACCGTTCGTATTCATTACGTGGCCTACACGCAGGAGAACGTCATCAAGACATGGACGGAGATTCAGAACCGACAAAAGAAATCCATTCAGGTGAAGAAGTTTGCCTCCTCGATGCTCCACTTCTATCGTTCGGGTTATTACCTGACGCAGTTCAACGGCGACTGGAGTTTCGAAGCGCAGATGACCACCCTGCCACTGGCCTTTGGCAAGAAAGTCCTGGAGTCGAACCTCGGCAGTCGAGCCGACATGTTCGCTTCACCGCAGTTCATCCTCAGTCTCGACCAACCCTCCACGGAAACGACTGGTGAGGTTCTGTTAGGCCAATTGGGCTGGACGGGCAACTTCCGCTTCACCTTCGAGGTTGACCAGCAGGGATGGTTGCGCGTTGTTTCGGGCATCAACAACGAGTTCTCGGAGCGCACACTGCAACCGGACGAGACCTTCCAGACCGCCGACTTCTACTTCACACTCAGCAGCAAGGGACTGGAACAGGCCAGTCACGACCTGCACGACTGGGCGCGCCGCCATCAGGTGAAGGACGGACAGGGCGACCGCATGACCCTGCTCAACAACTGGGAAGCCACCTACTTCGACTTCAATGAGGACAAGTTGGTCAACCTAATGGACGATGCCGTGCGGCTTGGAGTCGATATGTTCCTGCTCGATGACGGATGGTTTGGCAACAAGCATCCGCGCAGCAACGACGATGCGGGCTTGGGCGACTGGCAGGCCACGAGCGCCAAACTGCCCAATGGTGTTGGTCGTCTGTGCGATGCCGCCCGTGAGAAGGGCATCAAGTTCGGCATCTGGATTGAGCCCGAGATGCTAAACCGCCGCAGTGAGCTCTTCGAAAAGCATCCCGACTGGGTGCTGATGTTCCCCAACCGCGATCCGCAGGAGTTCCGCAATCAGTTGACGCTCGACCTCTCCAATCCCAAGGTGCAGGACTTCGTCTTTGGGGTTGTCGATGGACTGATGACTCAGTATCCCGATATTGCCTTCTTCAAGTGGGATTGCAACTCACCCATCATGAACCCCTATTCGCCCTATTTGAAGGACAAGCAAACCCACCTCTACGTTGATTACGTGCGCGGTCTGTACAGTGTGCTGGAACGCATCAAACAGAAATATCCCCGTCTGCCCATGATGATGTGCTCAGGCGGTAGTGGCCGCATCGACTACAAGGGACTGGAATACTTCACCGAGTTTTGGGCTTCGGACAACACCGACCCCGTGGAGCGCCTTTTCATACAGTACGGCTACAGTTTCTTCTATCCCTCAAAGACCGTTTGTGCCCATGTGACGACGTGGAACAAGCTGTCCAGCGTGAAGTTCCGCACCGACGTGGCCTCGATGGGCAAACTCGGATTCGACATCAAACTCACCGACATGACCAAGGATGACATCGTCTATGCACAGGAGGCAGTTAAGAACTACAACCGTCTGAAGCCCATTATTCTCGAAGGCGACCTCTATCGTCTCGTATCTCCCTACCAGAGCACACATGCCGCTTCGGCATACGTTTCCAAGGACAAGCGTCGGGCCGTCCTTTTCACTTTCGACATTCAGCCTCGTGCCGTGGAGCAGCGTCACAACGTCGTATTGCGTGGTCTCGACCCCAACCGTCGCTATCGCATCCAGGAAATAAACCTGATGCCAGGACAGGACACGTGGGTCAAGAACCGCACGTATAGCGGCGACTATCTGATGAACATCGGACTCGACCTGTTCACATTAAACAAACTGAACAGCCGCGTTGTGGAACTGACGGAAGAGTAGTGATAATTAAGAATTAAGAAAGAAGAATTAAGAATTAAGAATTAGAACCAACTCGTCAACTTGTCAACTTGTCAACTTGTCAACTCGTCAACTTGTCAACTCGTCAACTCGTCAACTTTCATAATTTATGAAGAAATATATCCTTTCCCTTGCGGTGATACTGTGTAGTGTCGCATTGCAAGCCGAGAACGTGTCCATCCAAGTGGGTAACTTGAACATCAGTTGGAGCGACACGTACCGTTCATTCGGAATCCGTGGCACACAGGCTGATGGCACCACGCGCAGCATTGCCACTCGCAGCAAGCCCAAGGCTACCTACGACAATTCTAATGGCATAAGCCGTGAGTTCTTTACCACCGACCGTTATGCCGACATGGCTTATACCCAGGAACCCGTCAACGATGAGTTTGGACAGGGAACGGCCCATCTGTTCACTTTCACGAATCCCGATGCCGACCAAGAGGACAAGGTTTTGATGCAGGTAACTTTCTTTGAATACCCCAATCTCCCCTTCGTCCTCACACAGTTAGCTCTCATCAGTCGCGGTGGTTCCATCCGCTCCAATCATCTGGAACCTGTCAACACCACCACGCAATGGCGCATGATGACCGAAAGTGAAAACAACCGTATGCTTAAAGTACCTTTCGACAACGATGGCTTCGGGCGTTACCGCACCTACCGCCTGACCACCTCGATGACCTCCTACGAAGTCGGTGCTATCTACGACGGTGCCAATGGTTACGGAGCTGTCTATGGCAGTGTGGATCACGACCATTGGAAGAGCGGCGTCTGCGTCAGTGCCACAGGAAATGCTTCCATCAAGTCGCTACAACTCATTTCAGGTATGAGCGACGGCGAGACGCGCGATGATCTTCCCAACTATGGTCACCTGCCCCACGGCAAACTGCAGGGCGATACCATTCGTTCTGCCCGTTTCTTCGTGGGTTTCTTCGACGATTGGCGCGTGGGCATGGAAACCTTTGCCGATGCCTGTGCCACCGTACGCCCTGCCATGTCGAACTGGCAGCATGGTACGCCCTTCGGCTGGCAGAGTTGGGGCGTACTTTCCGATAAGAACAGCTATCAGGCCGATGTTGAAATCAGCGACTACTATGCCAAAGTTCTGCAACCTGGTGGTTTCATCAACTCCAAAGGCAATATCGTCATGAGCCTCGATGCCTCCGACGGTCACAGCGACCAGCAAAAGCGTGCATTCATAGCCCATTGCAAGGAGAACGGTCAAATGGTGGGTTGCTACTCTACGCCCTTCTCCCTTTGGTGGGACGAAAACAGCATCAACAACTACACTATCTCGTGGACAAAGAACGGTGAGCGGGTAACAGGCGTCATGCGCGATGCCGTGCTGAAGATTAACGGTAAACCTGTCAAGTATGACGGAGCCTACTGTGCCGACCCGACGCATCCCGTCACGAAGCAGGGCATCGTTAATTTTGTACGCGAACAGGCTGCAAAGGGCATCAAGTGGATTAAGGCCGACTTCCTCAATTGTGGTATCATTCAGGCCGACAGTTACTATAAGGAGGGCATCACCACCGCTGTCGAAGCCTACAACGACGGCATGCGCTACCTTCAGCAACAGTGCGAGAAGTACGATGTCTTCTTGGCGCTCTCCATTGCTCCGCTCTTCCCTCACGGTTATGCCAACTCGCGCCGAATCGCCTGTGACACATGGGGACAGATAGGCCACTCCGAGTATTGCATGAATGCCATATCGGGCGGATGGTGGACCGACCGACTATACCAGTACAACGACCCCGACCACATCGTGCTTATCGGAGCCAACGAGCAGGTCAACAACACACTCGGCGAGAACCGCGCGCGATTCACCACGGGAGCCGTGTCGGGCATGGTGCTTGTGGCTGACAACTTCAGTCCTTCGGATCAGAGCGGACGTGGCAACAACGCCAAAAGCCGACAGCGCGCCCTACAGGTAATGCTGAATGCCGACATCAACCGCATGGCTGACCTCGGACGTTCCTTCCGCCCACTGTACGGACACAAGGAGTATGACGGGAAAGACTACAATGCCCAAAGCCTCTTCGTACACCAAGCCGACTCGTTTGTCTATGTGGCAGCCTTCAACTATACGGGCTCTAATACCTCCTACTCGATTCCCTCCGAAGATCTTGGCATCGGCGAGGACGAAGAGCTGATTGAGGTGAAGGAACTCTGGATGGGCACGACGGTAGAAGTACAGAACCACCGAATCGTCATTCCCGTTCCCGAAAGGGATGTTCGCGTAGTCCGTTTCCATCTGACTCACCCTAAGACCAATGCCATCGGTCAGACAGAGGTTGCCTCGCCGTCCGCCGTCCGCACGGAGCATTTCGACCTGCTGGGTCGTCGTATCGCTGAGGACAGTCTCCATCGGGGTATAGCCCTGAAGCAGGTGACCTACAGCGACGGCTCCAAGACCACGACAAAGCATCTCCTTCGATAGATGTAATATCTTCACTTTCTATCATGAAGCGCATCTTGTTTTTACTCGTTGTTACATTGTGGACAATGTTGGGCCACGCCCAGTCTTATCAATACCCGTTCCTTAATCCTCAGCTCTCTGACGAAGCGCGTGCTGCCGACCTTTGCAGTCGCCTCACCATTGAGGAAAAAGCACGGCTGCTCATGCACTATTCGCCCGCTGTCGAGCGTCTGGGCATCCACCAGTTCCAATGGTGGGGCGAGGCACTGCATGGTGTGGGATTCGCCGGTTTTGCCACCGTCTTTCCCGAACCTATCGGCATGGCGGCCTCGTTCGACGACCAATTACTGCACCGTGTTTTCGGCGTCGTCAGTACGGAACAACGTGCCAAGTACAACAAGGCCGCAAGGACGGGTTCGTTCGACACCTTTCAGAGCGTATCGGTCTGGACACCCAACATCAACATCTTCCGCGACCCGCGCTGGGGACGCGGACAGGAAACTTACGGTGAAGACCCATACCTAACGGCTCGGATGGGCAAGGCTGTGGTTCGCGGTCTGCAGGGTATGCCTTTTGTGCCGCAAGGCGTGGATGAGTCACAGCCTGCAAAACCTCGTTATTACAAGACCATGGCTTGCGCCAAGCACTTTGCCGTACACAGCGGCCCCGAATGGAGCCGTCACCGCATCAGTATCGACGAGCTGCCTTTGCGCGATTTCTGGGAAACCTACATGCCAGCTTTCAAGGCACTGGTCATGGAAGCTAACGTGCGCGAAGTGATGTGTGCCTACAACAGCATCGACGGTGAACCCTGCTGCAGCGACCAACGTTTGCTGCGCCACATCCTGCGCGACGAATGGGGGTTCGACGGCATTGTCGTCAGTGACTGCGATGCCATCAACGATATTTGGCGCGAAGGGCACCATGCCATAGAGCCCGACGTGGAGCATGCATCCGTGCGTGGTGTCGTGGGTGGTACGGACTTGAATTGTGGTGGAAGCTACACATCCCTGCCCGAAGCCGTGAAGCAGGGTCTCATCGCAGAAGAGAAAATCGACGAGAACCTGTGCCGTCTCATCAAGGCACGCATCCGTCTGGGCGACTTCGATCCCGACTCCGTGGCTGAGTGGAATGCGCTCGGTCTGGACTTGGTCAACCGACCCGAACACCGCCAACTGGCTCTCGACATGGCGCACGAAACACTGGTCTTGTTGCACAACAAGGACAATGTCCTCCCATTGGAACGTGGCAGCAACAGAAAGTATGTGGTCATGGGACCCAATGCCAACGACAGCACCATGCTCCTGGGCAACTACTCTGGTCGCCCAGCACACACAGTGACCATTTTAGAGGGTATCCGTGAGAAGGTGGGTGCAGAAAACGTTCATTTCATAGATGGGTGTGGCTACGTGAGCAAGAACGTGCGTACAGAAAACCGCTATGCCCACCTCGGGGCACGCGGACTTGAGGCTACCATTTGGGACAATACCGACATGAAAGGCCAACCCGTGGCACGGCGCACCTTTGACCGTCCTGTCAACTTCAATCTGAACGAGTCGGGCTTCATCGCTCAAGGTGTGGCACGGGAGAATTTCTCAGTCCAGCTCCACGGCACGTTCCATGCCCCGGAAACCGAGACTTTGCAGTTTCGCATTGCCGGTGACGATGGTTTCCGCCTGATATTGGACGGTGACACTTTGGTCAACGAATGGCGCACACAAGGTACCCTCTATCGCGACCGTATGGTCAACCTGGAGCGAGGGCGCGACTATCAGTTACAGATTGACTACTTCCAGGCTGGCGGAAATGCAGAACTCCAGTTCGACATCAACCGCTATCGTGAACTCACGGATGAGGAATTGTTGGCACAAGTGCCAGCGGACATTGCAACGGTTATATTCGTGGGCGGCATCTCGTCGCGCCTCGAAGGGGAGGAGATGAGTGTCAACGAGCCGGGCTTCCGTGGGGGAGACCGCGATGACATACAGTTGCCCGAGCGGCAGCGTCGTATGCTTGCAGCCCTTCACAAGGCAGGCAAGCGGGTGATTTTTGTCAACTGCAGCGGTTCGGCCATTGCGATGGAACCAGAGTTGCAGACCTGCGATGCTATCCTGCAGGCCTGGTATGCCGGCGAGCAAGGCGGGCGTGCCGTGGCTGATGCCCTCTTTGGCGACTACAATCCTTCAGGCAAACTGCCCCTTACGTTCTATCGTAGCGTCAACGACCTGCCCGACTTCGAGGACTATCGCATGGCAGGGCGTACCTATCGCTACTTCAAGGGTGATGTGCTTTTCCCCTTCGGTTACGGACTTTCCTATACCACATTCGAGATTGGCAAGGCACGGATTAGGCGAGACGCAAGGGGCAAGGAGCAAGGTGCAAGGGGCGAGTTGATCATTCCTGTCAAGAATACGGGACAGCACGAGGGAACCGAGGTTGTTCAACTCTACGTCCGTTCGCTCGATGACCCAGACGGTCCCATTCGTTCCTTGAAGGGCTTTACACGCATCAGCCTGAAACCCGGTGAACAAAAGGTCGTCGCCATACCCCTTATGGAAAAGACTTTCGAACGCTTTGATACTCGCACCAACACCATGCGTCCCGTACCTGGTCGCTACCAGTTGTTCTATGGCACAAGTTCGGCAGAGGCAGATCTGAAGTCCATCATCTACACGTTGAAGTAGAATTGTTTTCCATTCAAGATTACTCAAGTAACTGTCAACTTGGAATAATTAAGAATTAAGAAAGAAGAATTAAGAATTGAGAGGAACCAACTCTTCAACTCGTCCACTCGTCCACTTGTCCACTCGTCAACTCGTCAACTTGTCAACTTGTCCACTTGTCAACTTGTCCACTCGTCAACTTGTCCACTCGTCAACTTGTCAACTTGTCAAGATTTATTCGTTGTTGAGAAACAGCTACGAATGCGTCATGGAATAGTACATTTGCATCACTACATAGTTTGATGACTCATTCTTGTGTATTTGTTTTATCTTTTGCATCAAATTATATACGCGCGTGAAGGGAATATGTCGTAAATTTGCCGTCGAAATCGTTGATGCCTCTTAGAAACAAATAATACATCATTAATCTTTAATTTTAATTATTAACAAGATGAACAAAATCAAATCAATGCTCCTCATGGCCGCAATCGGCATGGGAACAAATGTCATGGCACAAAGTGCCTCATGGACGTACTACAATCCTGACAACATCTATCAGCAGGGATGGTCAACAAACAGTACCATTTACGTGAAGCAACGTACAACGCCCACGTTGGCCGACTTCAACAACGATGGTAAACTGGAGATGATTTATGGTGGGCAGAATGTGGGTGACTGGGATTATGTCTATGAGGAGTTTGAAAGGGATGGAGAAATGGTGACCGACTGGCGTTGGAACTGGGTTTCGAAATGGGATAACTCGGCTTACGTCATCGGCTTCAATGGCTTGGGCGAAGACCCCGTGCGTCTCGACGGCAAGACGGACTTTTGGTCGTTCCAAACCGATATCTATGGCATTCCCTTGGGTACTTGCAACTTTTACCGCTGGATAGACTTCGACAACGATGGCAATCTGGACCTTATCATGTTTGCCAAACGTGACTACGACAATCGCGGTTACACTGGCGATTACTACGCTCTCATTTACCAGAACGAAGGTCCCGATGCAGGCTACCACTTCACATCTGTTGACAAGGCTCCATTCAATGTCGTTGATGGCGTGCCTGGCTTCAATCCAAACGATGGATATTGGGACGGCAACTCTGACTATTTGGGTCGTAACAACCGTGGTCTGTCCTTTGGTGACATCAACAATGACGGAACGGTGGATTTTGTGTCGCAAAATATGATGGGCCTGAGAGTCTGGTTAGGCAATGGAGACGGTTCTTTTGACAGTGTGCAGACCATCGCTGAAAACAACTATCGCGAAGGCGATGTGAAGCTGGCCGACTTCGACGGTGACGGCATCCTCGACATGGTTGCATCTGGTTGGGCTTGGGGTGTTGATTACGTAAACTTCTTCAAAGGGAATGGTGACGGTACTTTCACTATGCAAAATCCCAGCGATAAGCGTGAGATTCGCTCCAGTGGTGTGGCCGTGGCCGACTTCAACAACGATGGAAATCTTGATGCTCTAATCCTTGGCTACAGCGACAGTGACGGCTGGACCAGCGACATCTATCTGGGCAACGGCGACTTTACCTTCACTCGCAATGGCAATATTATTCCTGACTATATTGACGGTTGTGTCTGCTATGCCTTCGATGTGGACAACGATGGAAACATTGACCTTTTGGCCAATCATGGCACAAACCTGAAGTGGTGGTGTGGCAATGGTAACGGATCCTTCCAAGGCACTGGCTACTGCAACAACAAACAGTCGAGCGACAAGAGTGCCGGTGGCTTCTCGTTTGGCGATATCTATAACCGCAATATGCTCGATCAGGCCATCTGCTACAAAAACGATGACAACGCTCACATTGCCACTATCCTTGGACGTACGGCTAACGGTGAGCTGAATCAAGCTCCTTCGGCTCCGACGAACCTCGTTGCTGAACGCGATGGCAACCAGATTACCTTGACGTGGACTGCTGGTACGGACGACGTGACTCCCGAACAGGGTCTTTCGTATAATGTATTTGTGAAGTATGGCAACGTTGTCCGCACAATCATCCCTGCCCACACTGAAGGTGAGCTGAGCGGTCGTCTGAAGGTGGTTCAGGATATGCAAACCTTGATTCACGGCACCACTTGTATTTTGACCGTGCCCGAAGATGTTACTGACATCGAAGTCGGTGTCTCTACTGTGGACGGTGTGTACGCTCCCAGTGCCTTTGCTACCGTCACGCTTTCCGACGCCGTTCCTTACGATATTGACGGAAACGGAGAATCCTCTATCGACGACGTGGTTGCCCTCATAGACATCATCCTTGGCAAGGACAATGGCGAGACTCCTCTCTACGACCACTCCATTGCTGACGTCAATAATGACGGAGTTCTTTCCGTTGCCGACGTGACGGCTCTGGTGAACATCATCTTAGGAACCGTTCCCGAAACAGAGGAGCCTTCTGAGGAAGAAAATGGCGAAGAATAGTAAAAATTAATGTATTAAATTAAAGTTTTATGAAACGAATCCTTATCACCCTTACAGCCCTGGCCCTGGCTGTGATGTCATACGCCGACACGCGGTCGTGGAGTCAGAATGGTTGGACGCTGACCTTCGACACCAGTTCGAAGTACCAGACGCTGAGTTACAATGGTACCTCACTGTTTACGAACCTCTATTGCTCAGCTAATTATTGGCTTGTAAGTGGTGGTAACGAAACAACCCTGACTTCCACAAATGCCAGTTCCGCCAGTGTGGCCGAGTCGGATGTGGAAGATGCTTTCGGCGCAGGGCATCGGATTCGCTTCACCTATACATTCTCCAATGGGGGCACGCTCGGACAGGACATCTATTTCTATACGGGTGTGCCCTATTTGGTGACCCAAGTGACCGTGCGACATACCAATGGAGACGTGAAGTCGAACGCCATGTACCCACTGCGCACATCGGCTACGGCCACTTTCATGAACGGCAGTTCGAACTCGGACAACCGCATGTTGTGGGTGCCTTTCGACAACGACGAGTTTGTCAATTACCAAAGTCGCAAGCTCTCGACCACGCACGATTCACACAACGTGATTGCCGTATTCAATGGATCTACACGTCAGGGACTGGTGGCCGGTGCCGTAGATCACGACCATTGGAAAAGCGTTGTCTCTGTGACAGGCAAGAACAACTATCAGGTTACCAACTTCGCCTTGCGCTCCGGGTTCACCGACTCCTTCTCCCACGACAACAACATGAGTCACGGCAAGGTGCAAGGTACGGAGGTGAGCAGTTCGCGCTTCATCGTCGGATGGTTCGACGACTGGCGCGTGGGCATGGAAACCTACGGACAGGCTTGTGCCAAGGTGGTGGAACCCTGGGCATGGAACGGCTGCAAACCCGTGGGGTGGAACTCGTGGGGAGGTATGCAGACCTTCATCCGTTATGAAAGTCAGGACGCCTGTGTCACCCACATTGCCCAATATCTGCACGACGAGTTGATGTCCAACGGTTTTCACGACCCTAACGGACGCATCGTATTCGGTATGGATTCGTGGTGGGACTTCGTGGGCGACAGCAATCTTCGTCGCATCTTTTCCTATTGCCGTGCCAACGACATGATTCCCGGAGGCTACTACGGTCCTTGGTGCGACTGGGGCAGCGACCCCAACAGCATGGTTGCCACTGTCAATGGCACCACCTATTACTATCGCGACATCTTCTTGAAACAAAACGGAAGCTACAAGCAGTTGGACGGAGCCTACTGTCTCGACCCCACCCATCCTGCCACCTTGCAGAAGATGCGCGAGGGCATTGCCCGCTGGAAAAGTTTCGGCGTGCAGTTTCTCAAGGTCGATTTCCTCTCGCAGGGAGCCATCGAGGCCGATTCGTGGTACAATCCCGACATCCATACGGGCATTGAGGCCTACAACTACGGCATGAACCGCTTTAAGGAGGAAATCATCAGGCAGTTCGGAGAGGGACAAATCTTCATCGACTTCTCCATCTCGCCCATCTTCCCTTTCCATCATGGTCATGCGCGCCGTG
>JAEEGL011984248.1_pt1 | contig 11593 bp, 14 predicted proteins | sample 9134231 | NCBI WGS metagenome assembly JAEEGL01 (sample SAMN16246548, study PRJNA631951) | gut metagenome | biome: gut microbiome; feature: rumen; material: fiber-attached | host: Bos | place: Iran: Karaj | collected 2018-10 | reverse complement strand
GCAGGGGGATGCGGGGTTAGCTGCCTGTGATGAGGGGGGGGCGGGGACACAAAAAGATGTTGTCAAGGCCGCGTCGCTTTGGAAGAAAGCTGCGGAGATGGGTGACACTATGGCGATATTAGAGTATGCAAGATGCCTTGCGGAGGGGATCGGGGTCGATTCCAACCCCAAGAAAGCGGCGGAGCTGGTTGCGATATGCGCGTCGCGTAATCATGTGGATGCCTTGGAGCAGCCGCAGATATCTTCGGCACAACTGCAAATCGCGTCGTTTTATCTTCGCGGGTTTGGCGTCGAAAAGGACGAAGCAAAGGCGCGGGAATGGCTTGACAAGCTGGAGGCGCGTGCAGAGGAAGGCGATTCTCATGCTATTGAAATCTTGACTCAATTCTATCTAGACGGCGAGAAGGGCGTTGGGAAAGATGCCGCGCGTGCGTACAAAATGGCACAGCTCGCGGAGAAGACGGATACGGTCTGGGGATACAAGGCCATCGCGCGTTGCTACAAGAACGGGATTGGTGTCGAAAAGAACACGTCGAAGGCAAAGGAGTATGTCGAGAAAGCCCTTGGCAAGTACAAGAACGGAAAATGCAACCATGACGACCTAAAGAAAATGCTGAAAGAGCTGGAAGGGGCGGAGTAGATGACGGCGATAGATTATGGTATAATCACGCTTGACGAGTGAGTTGTCAACCGACGACGCTGTAAATAACTTATGGGCAAAAAACAGTACCTGTCCGATGAAAAGAGTGACGCGTTTGATGCGTGGCTGTCTGAACGTACGCATTGTGAAATGGAAGATCACCTTTTGAATGAGGGCGAAGTTTTGGCAGAATACCGAGTTGTTGCCTTCCTTTGCCGAGGCGGATGCGGCGAGGTCTACTCTGCCCGTCACGAGAAGCTTGGCTCAATGGCTGCCATCAAGATTCTTTTCAAGGACACGCAGGCCATGCGCATGCGCTTCGAGCGCGAGGCTAAGATACTTGCCGAGAAACGATATCGCGAGTTTCCGCAGTTCATCGCGTATGGCGACCACAAAGGGCTGCCGTTTCTTGTCGAGGAGCTTCTTGTGCCGCGCGATTTGCCAAGCACGGACAAAGAAGTCGCCACGTTCTTGATCAAGGTCGCGACGGCTGTCGGGCGGCTTCACGGCATGGATTTCATACATCGAGATATAAAGCCAGACAACATACTTTGGCGCAAGAGCGTCGAGCCCGTCCTTATCGATATGGGGCTGGCGTGCTCCGATGGCGAAGAACGCAAGTCTGCCACGCCGCTATCGATTGTTGACGGAAAGCCCCTCGCCGTTGGAACTCCGGGATATGCCGCTCCAGAGCAGCTGATCGGAGGAAAGGTCGACGCGGCGACGGACATCCATGCTCTTGGCGTATTGGCGAACGCCTGTTTTTTGAACAACCCTCCGCGCGAATGGAGTAGGATTATACGCCGCTCCGCAAGCACGATTGCCTCGCAGCGATATCGCTCTACCGATGAATTCATCCGTGCCGTAAAGAATCGCCATCGGATTAGGAATTGGTCGGCTGGAGTTTTTTCGGTTGTTGCATTTTGTGCAATTGTTGGCGTCTGGTTTAAAGAAGTTGAGACTGTCTGGTGGAAGCATTCGATGAAACGGTCTGGCAGACTCTACCCTGCGGATTGTTCCTTCTCGATTCTGCCGATTGACAATACTGAATTGATGCCGTTGGATGCCCTTGGCATTGTGGGGTGGGGGATGGGCGAAGCGGACGATTGCCCTGTTGTATTCGTCCAGCGACTTGCATACGACGGTGATTTTAATCTGTACAAAGAACTGCAGAGCAAGCTTGGCGCGACATACGGCGGCAGAACGACGGTTTGCGAGGATGAGGTGACGAACTCCGTCCTGCGGATTGAGATAGACGACTGGCGCGAGGGTGAACACCTGCTCTACACCTACCGGAAGTTATTTGTCTCGGGCGATGTCATCTATCAGGTTTCTGGACAAACGCAAATGCGCACAAAAGACCGTGACCGCGCCAAGCTAAAGTCTGTTGTCGACAGCTTCATGTTGAGATGATAAGAAAGTTGTAAGAAACTAGGCGTATGTTGCCAGTAACAAATGAGAAAGTTCAGGTCGAAATCTTGTTGTGCGCGGAGTGGTTGCCGTTGTCGAAATATGAACCTTGGGAGGTTATGCCATAATGTGGTGTCATTACAGTTCTAAATGTGCATATATATTGTAAAAGGGATTGCTGATTGATGAATGTTAACATGGCGAAGAAATCGGTTGTCGCGGCGCTGGTAGTTGCCGGCATGTCGTTATTTGTGTTTGCACAGGCGAAGAATCCGCAGGCGTTCTACTGCAAGTACTGTGGCCAAAAGGCGTCAAGCATTGCAGCGCTCACGGCCGCCGCGTGCATCCGCCATCCCGACGGTCCGCACAAAGGCAGGCACGCACTCTACGAGGGACGCGCCAAGGACACATACTTCTGCAAGTACTGTGGACAAAAGGCGTTCAGCATTGCGTCGCTCACGGCTGTCGCGTGCATCCGTCACCCCGACGGCCCGCACAAAGGCAATCACGCGCTCTACGATGGAAGCGCCAAGGACGCATACTTCTGCAAGCACTGTGGGCAAAAGGCGTCTAGCATTGCAGCGCTTACTGCCACCGCCTGCATCCGCCACCCCAACGGTCCGCACAAAGGCAAGCACGAACCGGCGTTGTGAATATCCAGGGGAAGTATGACAACAGTAAAACCAGATAAGATAGTGTGTGCGACGTGCCAATCGTGGCATGGCGTCCGTCACTATAATGCGCGGATAGGTCTTGTGGAACTCGATCCGAACTTGCAGAAAGTGTCAGAACCATGTTCTATGCGCTACAGAAAATCAGGTCTTACGCCCGCGACGAGTTGCCGTGGGTTTGTGGATTGGTGTGAAATTTTGTAAGTTAGGAGAAGGAAGGAAACATACAATGAACAAATACATACTCTACATACTCTATGTAATGGGAGCCCTTATATTGATCTATATGATAGTCTATGGAGTGAATTCTTTGGGTAACAGACCCACATCGAGGGAAGACCTACCAGGTGGAAATACGACGATTGTAGAGTAGCATAAAGGAACACACGATGAGCAATAAAAATATGCAGAGCGAATGTCCAAGTGAAAATTTGGCTCAACCCCAACTCGTTCCAGGAACAATACGAGTTGAAGTGATGCATAATTCAAGATGGAGCATGATCATATTTGGGCTTCTACTCGTATGTTGTTGCTGTTTGTGGATAGCATGGCGGGCTTTCGAACGGAGCACGACAAGGATACTTCACCCAGAAAGCAGCCTTTCTGTTCTACAGTTGGAAGAGTCTGTCATCAAAGTTAGTGGCATTGACGGCCATGCGGATGCGCTTGGGTATGTTGGCAAGTCTAAAATAGGCATCAGATTTACGGGTTTTGCTCGCCTTGGAGTTGATCTTGCAAAGACGAAGTTTGACCTTGATCGCTTCCGAAATCACTTGGTTATCACATTGCCTGAACCAAAAGTGACGGAAGTTAGCGTAGAGGACGCGCACATTTGGGAGAGTACAACAACTCCAGCAGACGCACAAAAATTCGATGATTTGGAATGCAAGCTTTTTAACGAAGCCAGGAATGATTTTTATAATGTTGCTAAAGAACCTTTTTATTGTGAGTCAGCAAATCGCCTATCTAAACTTTTGTTACGTAATTACTACAAACGGAATTATCCTTGGTTGGATGTAGAATTCAAATGAGAGGTTTCTTATGACATTAACACCAGTTCTAATGTTTCTAAAACAGAGGCAGATCAAGTGGACGTTGATTGGAATTACCATTGCCTTTATGGGTCTTCCAGTGATTTTCTCCTTGACACCTTACTTTCTGGGTGACAAGGTCAAATCGGGGTCTTATTTGGATATTGTGGATACAAAAGAAATCAGTAGGCTATCAGTACAACGCTTGAACTTTAGCAAGGTCGTGACATCATCAAGCCCCAAAGGTAAAAAGCTTGACGAGGCTGACGTTTACGTTCGTAGAATTATGCGAGGACACGTTACGACCTCGATAGATTTTTCACAGATTACCATAATTAGTAATTCTGACGGGAAGAATCTTGTCAAGTTGCCAGAACTTATGCCGGAACCGTTTATTGATGAATGGATTTTTTATGATTCAAAAGGGACTGGAAAATACAAAACCACCGACCTAACAAAAGATATGGATAAAGAATTCCGGAAAGCGATGATGGATGAGGCTTTGAACCCGGAACGAGTCGCTCGAGCAAAAAAACAGGCGGAGGACATCGTTAAGATGTTGTACGACATACAAGACAAGGAAAAGTTTGAGTTTCAATGGCCGCAAGAGCCGGAAACAGATGCACAAAACAAGGCCATTGAGACGAAGCATGAGTAAACGAGGTGGAATTTTAGCAATTGTTCTGGTAGTCATATCTGTGGTTGCTATTGTGTCGCTTTTGTTTGGCATCCTTTTCTGGGAAACATAGTGGAGGATATTGTTTATGAAGGCTTTATATCTCGCATTGGGCCTTGCCATTGGCATTGGATGGATTGCGTTTAGTGGCAGGTTTTTGTCCTTGGACAGGGCTTCCGCCGTTGATCAGAGTTCTCCAACAGTTGTTAAGGTCGTATATTCACAGAGACCTGCAAGTCAAAGCGACCAGTCTGTTTCACATGGAATGATTGATTCGTGGTTCACGTGGCTTGTGGTCTTTTGCTTGATTGATCTGATTCCCTGTGTTATGGCGAAGCGTATGTTAGCTTCTATTTGCCGGAGGGAAGATGTTCCCGCATCACATAAACTCAAGCTTGTGGAGAACGAGGATGTTATTTTTGATTTTCCTCTCTACATCGGGTTGTTGGGAACTGTTGGCGGGTTCTGCCTAATTGCGCATGATTTTGTCAGTAGTCGAGATGCTGCTTATATTTCAACGATAATAGGTATAATTTTCTCTGCTGCAATGCGCTTCTTCATTCTCCGTCCTGTTAGAATAAGCTTACAGGAAAAATTGTTAAAGACGATCGGACAGCGCAATGAATAAGTCGATTGTACTTGTGATGTGCGACATCTTGGTGTTGTCGGCGATGAGCCTGTCAAATGGCGGTTTCATGACAAGTGTATCAGATGTCCGATATTCCCAAGTTGACGACGATTCTGTTTTTGTGACCAAAGCGGAGTATGACGACATGGAACGCCTGGCGGCGGCGGCAAAGCAAGATGCTGCTCAAGCGCGGAGCGAGGCCGAAGTTGCAAAGGCCGGGGAGGTACGTGCCAAGGCGGAGGCTGAGTCCGCTGAGGGCCGGGCTGCGTCGGCGAAGAGAGCGGCGGATGTGTCGGAGAGCAAGCGCAAGGTTGCAGAGGCGGACGCGGCTCGTGCGCGTGCCGAAGCGGAAACGGCGAAGCAGGGGGAGGTGGAGGCTCGCAATGCGGCGGATGCGGCGCGTAAGGGGGAGGCTCGTGCGCGGAGCGAGGCCGAAGTCGCAAAGGCCGGGGAGGCACGTGCCAAGGCGGAGGCTGAGTCCGCTGAGGGCCGGGCTGCGTCGGCGAAGAAGGAGTCTGTACACTTGCATAAAGAACTGGCCGACATAAAAAGGCGGCAACGAATGCTCAGGGGAGAAATTCCTGCGGGGATTGTTCAAAAGTTACAGTTTCAGATTGCAAATAAAACAGAGCATAGTGTCTTGTATTCACCACTGTTAAGAATAGAAGATCAATGCTATCTAATGTTTGAGATTGATAGGCTTGATGTCGACAATGCGGATGACATTGAAAGCGTTACGACGGAGATTGGTTTTACGAATTCGTTCCGCTCCGTCGCATTTCGATCGAAGAACAATTCAAAATTGTTTTTTGTTCATATGCCACACGCGGATAAGGATTGTGCGATTCGTTGCGGTGTTGAGGTTCCGACATTAGAAGACAATTTGGTGTTTTATGTGATGACAGGGGAGTGTCATGGTAATCCTGTTCCATGCTCAATGAATGCGGAAGGATTGTTTTCTTGTAGCGCAAAAACGGAGACTAGGACGATAGGTCAACGTTTGATGGGCGAGGGACATTCTGTTTATGAAGGTTGTTTTTTGCTATCAGCAAAATGTGGTGCACTATTGGGAATAGTTCGTGGTGATGGAATTTTTGACGGCATCCGCAAATGCGATACGATTAAACCTATGACAGCGTTAGACCTTGTTCCATTGGCTGATGCCTCGGAAGTAGAACCATGATCTTTACGCGGCAAGAGCCATATGTGGGTGAGAAGTACGACGACAGCACTCTGCTTGGAGTGCGGGTGATGGTTGTCGGTGCATCGCACTACTGCGGAGAATTTGATTGTCAGGCGAAGTGTACTTCGCAGTGCAAGAGCTTTGGTAAATATAGGAATTCATGTGGACAGTATTTTGGCGAGCAGTGCCAACTATTCACGATAAATGTCATAAGAAGGTATGTTGGCAAAGATGCGTCCTCTGGGGATGGTGGATGGAAGCGAACGTATACGAAGTTCCTAAAGTCATTGTTCTTGAACTGCAACGCGAGCATTGAAGATTGCAGGAAATTGGTAGAGCATTTGGTCTTTACCGAGTATCTGCAAGGGGCGGAAGGAAAAGATCAGTCAGATAAAAACGATTTGCTGTTTGATGACCCTCGGCACTATGAGGCTTTAGCGGAAAAGATTCAAGTGTTTCGGCCAGATGTCGCCATTGTGTGGGGCGGACGTGCCTGGAAATCAATCTTGAAGTTTGGCAATGGTTTGTCTTTGTCCAAAGATAGACTTGAAGCCAATATTGGCGATTGCAAGGTTGAATTTGTGACGATTCCTCATCCCTCGCAAAGGAGTTATTACGCCCAGCAGCCACAATCTCGATTCGTTGAGGCTGGGATAAGATTGGTGGATGGGCGAGCGCTGGGCTGATTTTTCTTTCTGTCCAAATACTAATGGCGCTGCCGGTGGTTGCGCTGAAAGCAAAAGCGTGCGCGGGAAGTCGGTGGTCGTGAAGAAAAAAGAAATTCATGTAAGAAAGTGGAGGCTCGGGGCCAGTAACAGGTAAAGGAGAAATAAATATGAAAATCAGAAAAGCGAAAATGTTGTTTGTGGTGATGACCGTTGCGGCACTGTCTTTGACGGTAGTCGCGGAGGGCAAGGGGCGGGAGGTTCCTGAAGTATTGGACGGGATTGTGCAGGATAGCACTTTCGACGCGAGGATGTGCTATCAGCGTGGGTTGCGCCTGTATCGCGGCAAGGAATGCGACAGGGATTTGCCAGCTGCGGTCGAAGAGTTCCGGCAAGCTGCCGAGATGGAATATGCGGAAGCAGAAGATATGCTTGCGACATGTTATCACAATGGGCATGGTGTTCAGAAAGATATGAATCTGGCAGTGGCATGGCGTGAGCGGGCGGCTAATCACGGTCACGCGAATGCAATGTTCAAGATGGGGGTGTATCGCCATTCCGGCATGGGAGGCGTGGTCGATGCCTCCGAGGCCTGTTACTGGTTCAGGATGGCGGCGCAGCATGGCGTGGGCGATCCTAATTTTGATTCTGGCTTGGATGAATCGGAAGGCTGCGGGCTGGAGGCATCGCTTGCCTGGATCGTGAACAAGGCGGAAAGTGGCGACACTAACGCAATCTATTGGTATTCACGGTGTTTTGCCAACGGATGGGGCGTGCCGCGCGATAATTCTGCAGAAATGAAGCTCCTGATCGAGGCGGCTTCATTGGGGCATTCGCTTTCAAAGTGCTTGGTAGGACGAGAGATGTGGTATGGGAGGTTGCCCGGTGGCCAAGACATAGGGCTTAAACTTGTCACGAGAGCGGCTGAGGAAGGCTGCACGACCGCATATCTATATTTGGAGAACTTAGAACAGACCGGCTCGCTTTGATGTAAAGGCGAGATTCGCCAGTGCCGGTGCTCACGCCGGGGATAAAACGTGAGGCGGATTTGAAAACGGAATGTATGCTAGTGTGACAACGGGCGAATGTCAAGTGTGTAGTTTTCTTCGCCGAGCATTGGCGCGATCTTTCAGCAGTTTGAGCGATTCCTCGCGGGTGTAGTGGCGGTCGTCGGCTTCGCAAAGTTCGTCCGCTCTGTTAAGTTCGGCAAGCGTTGTATCAGACCATGTCTTGAACTTGTCGAAGCTCATAGTCACCATGCATCCATAGCCATTCTTGGTGAAAATGACAGTATGCCCGTTCTGCACATAGTCCGAAATCTCCGCAAATCTGTTTCGCAGGTCGGAAACTGGTCGAATGTCAGTATCCTGTAGTGTCATTAGCATAATATCCTCTTTTGATGCTATGTGCATTATCATAATTATGATAATGTGGTCAATGGTGCTTTGTGCCATTCTGCCAATTTAGTAAGAAACAATCAGTTTGCGGACAGTAATCTTTAGATGGAGGTGTCGCCGTCGACGCTTTCGCGCGTTTCTGAAGTTGGAAAACAAAAGGAGTAAAACATGTCTGAGAAAGGCAAGAAGAAACATCGGATTGGCAAATGGATAGCATGGTCGGTGTTTGTCACATTTTTTGGCGTTATTCCATGCTGGGTTTTCATCGGTGGCATTGATTGCGCTCCACCGAACGATGCCGATCTAATCATTCCACTACGTGACAAACCTTTTGAGAGCGATGGGAATGGTTGGGTCATGCTCACGAATGTGCTCGCGCAGGTGGATGCAGGTGAGATACCGTTTTGGAACCAACTCGTTCTTGACTGGTATGCTCATCCTGAGTGGAATCATGTTTTCGATGATCCAGACGTGCTGGCTTATTTTACCAATACTGTGACAGGCAGCGCGTATGTCGAGACGTCACTTAAGTCAAATGAGGTGCTGCTGGCAGCAATAGACGCCGCAATTGCCGCACCAACATACGCTCCACCATTAACACCTCATGAAAGCATGATCAACGGTGGGCCATGTCTTCCGTTGTACACTTTGTTTGATGTTCATCGTGGCGTGCTTCCTGCGCGTGTCAAATGCGCAATTGAAACAGGTGACTATGACATAGCGGCTGAATACTATGAGAAGAATTTGCGCTTGGCGACACTTCTTCAGACGCGGTGTGGTAGTTTTGTTGAATATCTTGCGGGCGTTGCAATGCTTGAAGAAGATGTCTCTTTATTGGAACGCGAATTGGACAATTCTGCTATTCCGGCTGAGAAACTTAGAGTCTTTGATAATATGTTGAAAGACCTCCCCGGTCTGTCGCCAGAGGCATTTGCACATGCGCTGAAGTGGGAATATTTCTATGCGAAAGAAGGTCTTAAATTTAAGCCTGTTGAGGTTGTCTTCCCCGGCAAGTCAGGCTTTGCAAAATTACTGCTAGCACCAATTGCGCGGTATGCCTGCCATCCTAACAGATGCCTTTGTGTCGTAGCGGAACGTATACGTAATGCAATTCAATATGAAGTGTTGCCATGTGAGGAAGGTATTTGTTGGCGTCGCAAACTTGGGTGGATAGGAGTTCTTATCCCAAATTGCTATGAAAATGTATGTCTGTCTCGCTATAGTGCGCATAAAGAAAGTGTAAAAAAGGTATCAGAAGATGTTGCATCGCTCCGGCGCAAGATTTCGGAAAGAATTTTCGCGCAGCAGACAAATGCTGAATTCGTTGTAAGCAGCCATTATTTTCCGCTGGTCTTGACAAATGGGTGTTATTACACGCACGACTTGAAGAAGATCATTGCGTTTTCTCCGGAGACGAAGTCCATTGTGGTGGACGGAAACGTCAAGCTCCCGCATTCCATGTCGTCGGATGACTTTGAGAATCTTAAAACTATAGTGGTTCCTCGTGGATGCGAAACCTGTCTTGAAGAGTGGGATTTTGTTTTCCGTGCCCCTGTTGATTTGAAGGAAGTTGTCGTCGCGGAAGATAATCTGGAGATTGGAATCTCTGGAGGGGTTCTGTATGACCGCAAGACGATGCGACTTCTGAATCTCGTAGGCGACAAGAAAACAATCGTGATTCCCAAGGATGTCATCGTCGATTGGAAGAACTGGCCTCGCAATTCTCTGCGGGCGAAAGGAGTTGAACGGCTTCATTTTTGTGGACCGCTGCCAGATTTTCGCTCCAGGAGTGATTCATTTGCTGGGAGGATTGAGTGGTGGTGGGAATATAAGAGTTGGGATAATTTCAAGCGCATTGTGCTGAGGCCTCATCGAGAAGGGATGTTGTCGCATGCTTCGTCGAATCTTGTCGTTACGGTGTCGCATGAGAATGCCGATGAGCGCACGAAATCAATTGTCGAATCTGGCATGTGGGAAGGGCGGCGTATATCGTGGGGTGAGCCATGATAGAGCGCAAGAAACTTTGCAAAGATGCGGTGCGGGATGCGCTTCGAGCTATCGGGCGGTGGCCTTTGCCGAGGAATCCATCGCCACATGACTTCACCGAGGAGGAGCGGTTCAGGATGTTCAGGGCGGTGATGCACGGGCACGTATGGCCGGTCTCGGAAATCATTCGCTACGAAGGGCGACTTGCGTTCAGCTGGACGTATTCGGTCTGGTCGTGGCGACATGGCGGGCGGCGCAAGTTCGCGCAACGCATTCGTGCGGCGGCGGCAGGCGAATTAGCCGACATAGACTATTCTGCCTACGACCTGTCGCCCATCCGCAACCTAATCGGCGACGACGGTGCGCGCTATTGCAAGCTCCTGCATGCGACAGACGTGGAGGAGATGGAGCAGCGCATGAACGGAATGGAAGCGGACTTGGCTGTAATCGACCGCAAGCTCGACGCATTTCGCCGTACTCGCGAGGCGTTCAGCGAACTGCGCTACCGAATCAACTTGTACGACAATTCATACGAAGCCGTGATACGCGGCGGAAAAGGAGGATGGCTATGGACGACAATTGTGCCGTGACGGTGCAGGGAAAGACCGGTTCTGTCGCGCCGTTTGCGTTTGACTTCGGCTCGGAGTTCATCAAGGAGAACCTTCCAGCCAAGAAGCGGACGGAGCTGGCGGTCATCGCGCAGAACAGGCGAATCGATCTTGCCCAGGACGTTGCCGAGCGGACGATTCGCCTGCAGGCCAGTAGCGTGGACATGGACCAGACGCTGAGCAGGGCGAACGAACTGGCCAAATGCAAGAATGATTTCGTCATCCAGTCGACGCACGAGACGGCGAGCGGGCGGACCGAGATAACCGTTCGCCGCCACTCGCCAGTCGTCTGGATTGTGCTTGGCGTTGTAGGGCTGATCTTGGTTTCGTGGCTGTTGCGATAGTTTCTTGTACCTTCGGCAATTCTGCCGTGGATTTGGTATAATGTTGACAAATTCAAAGTTGGAGGGTTAATGTTATGGCAGTCCCAGTAACGTCGGTATCGCTTCTGAAGGTTCTTGGCAAGGACGCGCAGTCTCCGCGCTGGACGGAGTTTGCCAAAAAATACGCATCGACGATAGATGGATATCTCTTCAAGGAATTCAAGGATCTTCCTGATGTGGACAAGGAGGAAGTCGTCAACGATACGCTTATTGTGTTGACGAAGAAATTACCGCTTTACGAGTACGATCCTGACACGAAAGGGCATTTCAGGAACTTCCTTATAGGCATCGTAAGGCGCAAGGCGCTCGAGCAGT
>JAEEGL011925806.1_pt1 | contig 11593 bp, 6 predicted proteins | sample 9134231 | NCBI WGS metagenome assembly JAEEGL01 (sample SAMN16246548, study PRJNA631951) | gut metagenome | biome: gut microbiome; feature: rumen; material: fiber-attached | host: Bos | place: Iran: Karaj | collected 2018-10 | reverse complement strand
TGGGCTGATCCTTACACTCACACCGTATCTCTGGTAAGCGGCAAGAAGCTGCAGATCGGCAAGACTGTTTACTCCAAGCTGGAGTGCACCAAGCAGGCTAAGACCATCTGCCCCGACCTGAACGATGTGACCGAGACTGTTGTAAACTATGACGGACAGGAACTTCGTTATGCTTCCTACGCTCCCGAGAAGCTCGCAAACGATGGCGTGAAGAATGCGCTGATCATCTGGCTTCACGGCATGGGCGAGGGCGGAACCGATATCCGCATCAGCACCCTGGGCAACAAGGTTTCCACTCTGTGGAAGGATGAGATCCAGAGCTGCTTCGATGGTAAGGGCGCATATGTCCTTGCTCCTCAGAGTCCAACCATGTGGATGGACAACGGCACCGGCGAACTTTCCACCGGATCTACCCCTTCCATGTATGAGGAGGCTCTGTGGCAGCTGATCACCGAGTATGTGAATGCAAATCCCGATATCGACACCAACCGTATCATCATCGGCGGCTGCTCCAACGGTGGTTACATGACCATGAACATGCTGCTTCTTCATCCCGATTACTTCGCAGCAGCATATCCTTGCTGCGAGGCATATGCAGATGAGAACATCACCGATGCTCAGATCGAGTCCATCAAGAATATCCCCATGTGGTTCACCCACGCTAAGGATGACACCACTGTTATTCCTGAGGACTTCACCGTTGCTACCTACAACAGACTGGTTGCAGCAGGTGCAAAGGAAGTTCACTTCACCTTCTGGGATGATGTAAGAGATACTTCCGGCCAGTACACCAACGAGGACGGCAGCGCTTACAGCTACATGGGTCACTATTCCTGGATCTACCTGCTCAACAATGAGTGCACCAAGGACCTGGATGGAAGCAATGTACAGCTGAACGGCAAGGACGTTACCGTATGGCAGTGGCTTGCAGCTCAGAGCAAATAATGCTATAGTACAGATACGTAGTACAGTACAGGAGGCTTCCGGCAACGGAAGCCTCTTTTAACAGTGAGTTATCGTTGTTGTTTTGTATTGGAGAGCAATATGGTAAACATTGCGATTGTTGAGGATGAGGAGAAGCATGTAGAGATCCTGAAAGATTATCTTGGTCGATATTCCGAAGAACATAAAGCATCTTTCTCCACCGACGTATTTCATGATGGGTTGGATATTCTGGATGATTATGATTCCGGATACGATGTGGTTTTCCTTGACATCCAGATGAAGCATCTGGATGGGATGACGGCTGCAAAACGGATCCGAGAATATGATCCCAATGTGATCCTGATCTTTATCACCTCCACCGTGCAGTATGCTGTTCAGGGTTATCTTGTGGATGCTCTGGGATATGTGCTGAAGCCTGTTTCCTATGTTCAGTTCGTGCAGCTCATGGACAAGGCCATGACCAAGGTCGAACAGAAAAACCAGAAAAACTATATCGGCTTTTCTACTTCGGAGCGGCAGGTTAAGCTGGACTGTTCTCTGATCACTTATATTGAGAGCCAGCGGAACAACGTCCTCATCCACACTGCGGATGAAGAGTATGTGACTCCCGGCCCCCTCAAGAAATATGAAGAATTGCTGAAGCCTTACGGCTTCTCGAAATGCCACAATGCCTATGTGGTCAATCTTGCTTATGTGTTCACAGTCGATCATGACGAGGTGGTCATGACGGACAAGACAACACTGCCCATCAGCCGTGCCCGTAAGAAGGAATTCATGAGCGAACTTACGGAGGGAATTTTATGACGTTACTGGAGATCCTTACTCCCATCAATATCATGGACACGCCGCGTCTTTTTACGGGTCTTGCGGAGTGGGGAGCCGTGATGGTGGCGCTGTCTACTCATAAACGCAAGATTACCGGCCCGCTCTTCGGCTTGCTTTGTGCACTTTGCTGCGTGATCCAGATGGGCTTCCAGATCCTGGCGGGATTTCCCCCCATTGCTTTCTGGATCCCCAATATGATGATCGCAGTGGGTATCATTTACTTCGCAATCTACTTTGTGGTGGATGCTTCTCCGCTGGAGTGCGGGTTTTATACCATTCAGGCCTTTCTCCTGGCGGAATTTACGGCTTCTTTGTATCGGCAGCTGTATGTGTGGTATGCCATGGCAGTGGAGCCTTCGGCCTTGATGTCTTTCATTTTTATGGCTGTTATCTACACCGGAGTGTTTTTGTTTGATCATCAGGTGGAGAAGAAGATCATCGATCGGGATGTGGCGCTGGAGATCACTTCCAGAGACCTGATCTCCGCACTGGTGACGGGTATCGGTGTTTTCTCTTTGTCGAACCTGAGCTTTGTGTGGAGCAATACCCCGTTTTCCGTGGATTCCTACAACATGCTCTACGTCCGGACACTAGTGGATCTGGGAGGCGTGTTGATGCTGATGAACCAGAAGGACCGGATCTATCAGGGAACCATTTCCAGCCAGACCTTCGCCATCAATCAGCTGCTTCGGCTTCAATACGAGCAGTATAAGCTGTCGGTTGATAATTCCGAGATGCTCCGGAAAGAGATACATGATCTTAAGCATTATCTGTTTGCGTTGCAGAATGAGACCAGCCCTGAGAAGAAGCAGGAAGTCCTTGATGAACTGCAGCAGGAGATCGCGATCCAGGAATCCTTCCAGAACACGGGAAACCAGGTGCTGGACGTGATCCTGACCAACAAGAGCCTGCAGTGCCGCAAGCTTGGCATCACCTTCAAGGCCATGACGGATGGTGACATCCTGACCTTCATGCATGTCAAAGACATCTGCGCACTCTTCGGTAATCTACTGGATAATGCCATCGAAGCAACCCAGCAGGTGGACCTGACGGACAGCAAGCTTATCACTCTGTCCGTTAAGAAAAAGAATAATTTTGTTGTTATCGAGTGTATCAACTGCTGTGACCAGAAGGTGGCACTCACCGGTAATTCCGGTCTTCCCCGCACCACGAAGGAAGATAAGATGAACCACGGCTACGGATTGAAGAGTATCCGTCAGATCGCCGAGAAATACAACGGTTCCATGACCTTCTCACAGGATCGGAACTGGGTCACCATCAAGGTCCTGCTCACCAATAACAGTTGAATATGTGTTAAATGTCCTCGAAAAAGTGCGTTTCATCCACGAAGCGCACTTTTTTTATTTGAGTTTGCTATGATGGTACCACCTGAAAAAATTCACCTGAAAGGAAAAAATCATGAAAGAATTCTGGAATAAAACCTGGGGCGCATTTGCCCGGAAACACCCGAAGGCAGCAAAGTGGGTCAGAGAGGGCGGCCTCTTCGTCATCGTCTCTAACCTGATCACCCTGTTTAAACTGCTCCTGCTGATCTTCCTTCCCGCAGCATTTGTAGGCCTTGGAACCAAAGCGTTTGGATTCCCCGGAATCGAGATCACCATGTTCGGACACACCTTCCCCTGGTACATCATCGGATACGGTCCCGAACAGGGCGGTGCAGCATACTTTGCAGCTTACATGATCGCAATGGTCATCGGCGAAGTGATCAACTTCTTTATCCAGAAATACTTTGTATTCCGTAACTATGATAAGATCGGCAAGCAGGCTGTGGTTTATATCATCGCATTCTGCGTGATCACCTGCATCGTGAACTCCATCAACTGCATCTGGAAGGGCGGCATCACCTATGCGATCCCCGAGAACCTTGCATGGCTCAAGGAGATCGGTACCACTGTGCTGAACGGCGGTGTATCCATGGTTGTCTTCTTCTTTGTCAACAAGTGGATCTTCCCTGAGACCAAGAGAGAAGCCGTAGAAGAGAAAGAAGCGGTAAACGAGTAAAAGAATGGTCATGACTGCAAAAGAAATCATCAGAAAACTGAAAATCGAAGAGAAATGTGCTTTGCTTTCCGGTAAGAATGAGTGGATGAGCAGAGATATCCCGAGACTGGATCTGCAGAGCATCGTATTTTCCGACGGCCCTCACGGCCTGAGACGCCAGGGAGATTCCGGAGATCATCTGGGACTTGGCGGATCCCTTCCCGCTACCTGTTTCCCCACTGCGGCAACGGTAGCATCCTCCTGGGATGAGGAGCTGGCACTGGAGATCGGTACCGCTCTCGGTCAGGAAGCAAACTCTCAGAAGGTCAATGTCCTTCTGGGACCCGGCCTGAATATCAAGAGAAGCCCTCTCTGTGGCCGTAATTTCGAGTATTTTTCAGAGGATCCTTATCTTGCCGGCAAGATGGCGGCAGGGTATATCCGGGGTATCCAGTCCAAGGGCGTCTACGCATGCCCGAAGCACTTTGCGGTAAACTCCAGAGAGTACCGCAGAATGGCAATGAATGCTGTGGTGGACGAGCGTACCCTGAGAGAGATCTATCTCACCGGATTTGAGATCGCGGTGAAGGAAGGCGGCGCAAAGGCCATCATGTCTTCCTACAATAGTGTAAATGGGGACTATGTAAACGAGAATCAGCATCTGCTGAAGGAAATTCTTAGAGAAGAATGGGGTTTTGACGGTCTTGTGGTAACCGACTGGGGCGGAAGCAACGACCATGTGGAGGGCGTAAAGGCCTGCTCCAATGTGGAAATGCCCACACCCGGTCTGGATTCCGCAAGACAGCTTCTGCGGGCTTTGGAAGAAGGCCGCATCACAGAGGCGGAGATCGATGCTGCAGTGCTTCCCGTTGTGGAGGCAGCTCTCTATGCAGCAGCGCAGGAGCGGGAGAACGGTATCCTGGAGAAGGAGCATCATCATCTTGCCCGTAAGGCAGCAGAGAAGAGTGCGGCGCTTCTGAAGAATGTAGACAAGATCCTTCCTCTGAAGGAAGGCACCAAGGTGGCCGTGATCGGTGACTTTGCCTTCGTGCCCAGATATCAGGGCGCAGGTTCCTCTGTCGTAAATTCCACCAAGGTGGAGAGCATCACGGATGTAATTGGGGATTACAAGCTGGATGTGGTTGGACAGGAAAGAGGTTATGTGCGCACCGGCCGCAAGGAAGATCCCGAGACTTACAAAAAGGCGCTGGAGCTTGCCGGCAAGGCAGATGTGGTGCTGTATTTCTTTGGTCTCGATGAAGTGAGCGAGACGGAAGGCGGCGACAGACTGCACATGAACATTCCGGAGATCCAGATCAAGCTCCTGGAGGAGATTTATAAGATCAATCCCAATGTGGTTGGTGTCCTGAGCGCAGGCAGCGCTGTCGAGACTCCCTGGCTCGGAAACTGCAAGGCTCTTTTGAACGGACTGCTCACCGGTCAGGCCGGCGGCAGTGCCATCATGAATCTGCTGACGGGTAAGGTGAACCCCTCCGGAAAGCTTGCGGAGAGCTGGCCCTTCAGTTATGAGGATTGTTCTGTTGCCGGATATTCCGGAACCGCAAATACCAACCTGGAGTACCGGGAAGGCATCTATGTGGGATATCGTTACTATGACAAGGCAGAGCTGAATGTCCGCTTCCCCTTCGGATACGGCCTCAGCTATACCGATTTCGAGTACAGTGACCTGAAGATTACCGAGAAGGGTGTTACCTTCGCTGTCACCAACACCGGTTCCGTATACGGTGAAGAAGTGGCAGAGCTTTATGTGGGACTGGCAGATTCTGCTGTGTTCCGTCCTGTGAAGGAACTGAAGGGATTCCGCAAGATCGGTCTGAATCCCGGAGAAACCCGCGAGGTAACCATCGACTTCGATGACAAGACCTTCCGGTTCTACAATGTGAAGACCAATGCCTGGGAGATCGAGACCGGTGATTACACCATCTCTGTCGGATCCTCCTCCCGGACCCTTCCTCTTTCCGGACAGCTCAAGGTTCAGGGAACCATGCAGGAGAAGCCTTATGATCTGAACAGCCTTCCTTCCTATGCATCCGGAAAGATCCTCAGTGTATCCGATGAAGAATTCCGTACTCTCTATGGCAGAGATCTGCCTGTGGAGCACACGGGCCTTCTGGAACTCAACGATCCCTTCTGCAAGATGGGAGATGCAAAGTCCGGTCTGTTCCGGCTGATCAGTAAGATCCTGAAGAAGAATGTGGAGAAATCTATGGCAAACGGTATTCCGGATCTGAACTCTCTCTTCATCTACAACATGCCCATCCGGGCACTGTGCAAGATGGCAGGCAACTTCATCTCCATGGAGATGAGCGAAGCGGTCCTGACCATGGTAAACGGTCATTTCTTCCGTGGATTCGGCCGGTTTATCGCCGGATTCTTCCGCAACCGCCGGGAGAATAAGAAATATGAAAAGCTCCTTGAAAGCTTCAAATAATCTGTAGCTTTTATATAAATACCCCGTCTGGGATTCCGGTCCCGGGTGGGGTATTATATTGCATGAATAAATATTCAGCGATTAACGTAAATAGAACACGAACTATCTGACAAATGCGGTTGAAATATATATTTTATATGATAAAATCTAGGTATGAGTAAACAAGCGCCCGGCGCAGACGCCGGAGGAGGGAGAGAGTATGGCAAAGAAATGGAAGAAGATCATAGCCATTTTGACAAGTGCATTTGTCTTAAGCGGCATGATCGCCGGAGGACATGCGCCCATTACGGCACATGCTGACGGGGAGGTTGAGATCACCATTGAAGGTGACTTTAATGACACTACTAAACAAGCAACCTATACAATTGGCGAGGCAAATGTTGTGGTGCAGTTCGCGTCGGCAGCTTTGGATGGCCGTGTCATTAAACTTGCAGGCGGCGCAAACAACACGGTTTTGAATGGTTTGAAAGATGCTGTTACATCCGTAAGCGGCTATGATCCGGATACGATGGAATTCGTAATCGAATCAAGAGAAGAAGGCAAGCAACCCTACGAATGGTTCCATTGTAATCTGACTTATACCGATGGAGTCTTCGCTCGGGCGGACGGTGGTGATGGCGGTATTTTGGCAGCCGATTGTGAGTACCATCTGAGTGTTACCGAGAAGCAGGGAGGACAACCCGGCGGTGAACCCGGACCGGAACAGGGCAATTACGTAGCTCATATCGAGATCACAAGTTCTGATGGAACGAAAGATATCCGACCTTGTGTATATGAGGACTTCTATCCCCATGAAGCAGACGATACTGTTCATTGGGACTATTCGGCGATGAAGTCCTGGCAGTTCTGCTCCATTGCTGTCAATTATGGGCAATTCGAAGGATTTGTGGACGGTGATAGAAGATATTCCGAGAATCCAAACGACTCGGTTGATTGTTTTTACAATCCCAATGAGGATGAGAGCAAGATTGATGTGACCTTCTCCTTCAACTGGAGCTATCGGCCCGAGGAGATTATCCGTATTAACGATATAGAATATGAAGTAAAGAAATATGTGGATTTCGACAACGAAATCTCCTGGCTTGACGCGTTTGCGTTCGAATATCGAAATCAGGATATTCAGGTCACCATTCCGAACGTTCCCGCAAACATTGACGATGAAGGTGTTGCAAATCTCTCCATCGTGTTGGATCTTCGTCCCATCGAGGAGCAGGAATGCTATATCGGCAACTTCCTTTGGAGCAGCAACCCGAATCCCAATAACCCGGACGATGATCAGTACATCGGACATTCCGATCTGGCACTGATCAGTGCAACCTATCCGACAAGAGAAGGACTGGATGGCACTACGTTCAAGGAGGAAACGCTGGTAGCAGATTCCCGCTTGAACAAAGAGGAGAAGACTGCTAAGTATATCACTTATGGTGTAACGGATGGCGACGGTGAGATGGTTCTTCCCATCGGTACTAAGGTTACTATGCGAGTTGCTCCGGAATTCGGATATCAGGTCACCGCATTCAAGATCAATGGACAACCCATCGAACAGGGCGAGTATGTACCCGGAACCGATGTTGCAGTCTACACCTTTACCATTGAGAGCGCAAACTTCCACCTGGGCGCAGATGTGGTTAAGGTTGATAACGAAGTGAAATCTGCCAACACGGACACTGTCTCCGGCGGAAGCGTCGCTCTGGGACAGGGTGATGACTCCATGAAGGTGGGTACTGCAAAGCTGGAAGTGGAAGATGCTACAACTTCTGATAAAGATATCAGCGGATTCGCGAATGAAGCTGGAGACGGTGTAATCTCTGATTACATTGATATTTCCCTTTATAATACAGTTTACAAAGGAACCTCAGCAGACAGTTGGGATACAGAGATCCATCAGCTGCAAAAGGAAGCTACCATCACTCTGGCACTGGAAGAAGGATCTTCTTATGAAGCACCTTATATCATCCACCAGAAGAGCGATGACGATTACGAGATTTTGGAAACCACCTATGATCCGGAGACCAATACCATCTCCTTTAAGACGGACAGCTTCTCCAAGTATGCCATTGCAGATAAGAACTATCCCACAAAGAATCTTGACCTTCAGTGGGACGAAAAGGGCGGCAAGGGTTACTGGTACGAAGGCGGCGTCAGACAGGGAACCTTAACGGATCCGAAGGGTGTCATCGGCGATGGAACCGTTCGCGGCCGTGAGATCTACGATCCCGGAACCAACGCATGGTATTGGCTGGATGCTTGCTATGATGGCGCAGCTGCAGTAGGTAAAGAAGTGTGGATGCCTTACATCTACCAGGACGAAAAGAACTGGGATGAAGATACCATCCGCTCCAATGCAAATGATGCAGATGAAGGGCTGAGAGATTTCATCTACGATTGCATGAAGGCAGGTACCGGAAAATGGGTACGCTACAATGAAAATGGTCAGATGCTGAAGGGCTGGGTTACCATCAAAGAAGGCAGTGATTTGGCGAAGGTATATGGAGATCAGGTAGGCAACACCTACTATTATGACAACAAGACCGGCGCTATGGCCAAGGGCGATATCACCATCGACGGAGTCCTGTATCACTTTGATGAGATCACCGGAGTGCTGAAGAAAGAATAAATAAGAACAGGCATAAGAGGATTGAATAGAGGGAAGCCCTCATTTCCGGAAGGAAATGGGGGCTCCCTTTTGTTGGCGGCAGACAATGGATATGGATCATTCGAGAATCTTTTTCTGATTCCGGTATTCCTTCGGGGTCATGCCAACATGTTTTTTGAAGGTGCTGCAGAAGGCGCTGTCGTCCAGAAAGCCGGCAGAGTAGGCAATCTCCGATACACTTTTGTCTGTGGAAGAAAGATAGTATTTTGCATAAGAGATGCGGGTTCTGATCACATATTGATGAGGCGGGACACCGGTCTCTTTTTTGAATGCCCGGGAAAAATAATAGGGGCTGAGAGAGACCAGTTCTGACAACTGTGTCAGGGTGATATCTTCCGTGAAATGTTCATTGATGTAACTGATGGCCAGGCGGATGGGATCGAGGGTAGGTCCTTCATCAGCAGAGGGTATCTGAAACAGAGCGGTGAGGATTTCCAGAATCTCAAGGCTTAACGCAGCTTCCTCCACCGGTTCGGCGTCCGAGAAATACGAATACATCCGGGAGAACCGTTCTCGCATGGTTCCGGGATGTTCGGGCAGGAGAACATTCCCTCTGCGGGAGACCAGTTGTTCATAATACTCCCGGCAGGTGCCGCCATCAAAGTGAAACCACAGGACGTGAGTATCGGAGAGAGCGGTATACTCATGGGGCGCATAGCAATCCAGAAGGACGACATTCCCCGGTGTTGCCAGCATTGCATCGTTCCCGGTCCGGATTTCCATGGACCCGCTATCCACAAACATCAGCAGGAAGGAATCAAAGCTGGAACGGATCTTGTGATAACCGGTCTGATATTCGAAGTCTCCAATGATGGTAGGATAAAAAAATAATGTTTTTGCGAGATTGGCCGGCGTGTTGAAGAAATATTCACAGCCAGGTTTTATCAGCGGTTCGGTTGTGATCATAAGCTTATTCCTCACATTTCAAATGAGAGCAATTTATTTATATTATAGGACAAGTTTCTCCATTGCTCAAGAGAGATCGGGATCTTATGATGAAGATAAGATTGGAGGTATCTCAAATGAACGAAGTTAGAATATGGGAAGAAAAGGCGGTCATTCCGACCTATGAAGTCGGAAAGCCGGACAAAAATCCCCTGTTTTTGGAAAAGAGAGTCTATCAGGGCAGCACGGGCAAGATTTACCCCTACCCCAATATTACGGAGATCAGCAGGAAGAAGACGGACCATGCCTGGAAGGCAGTCTGGTTGGAGAATGAGTATATCAAGGTCATGATCCTGCCGGAGCTGGGCGGACGTATTCAGAGGGCTTACGATAAGACCAATGACTATGATTTCGTCTATTATAATCAGGTGATCAAGCCGGCACTGGTGGGCCTTACCGGACCCTGGATCTCCGGCGGCATCGAATTCAACTGGCCTCAGCATCATCGTCCCACTACCTATTCCCCCGTGGATTATCGGATCGAGGAGAATGCGGATGGATCAAAAACCCTGATCACCGGGGATGTGGATCAGATGTACGGCACCAAGGAAGTGACCAAGTTCACTCTCTATCCGGGGAAGGCATATATCGAGATCACGGGACAGCTCTACAATCGGACACCCCTGCCCCAGACCTTCCTGTGGTGGGCAAATCCGGCGGTGTCTGTAAACGACTATACCCAGTCTATTTTCCCTCCCGATGTGCACAGTGTCTATGACCACGGCAAGCGGGCGGTGTCCCGGTTCCCCATCGCCACCGGTGAATATTACAAGCATGATTACAGCGAGGGTGTGGACATTTCCCGGTACAAGAATATTCCCGTACCCACCTCCTATATGGCGGAGAAGTCGGATTACAACTTTGTGGGCGGATATGATTATCAAAAGAAGGCAGGACTTCTTCATGTGGCGGATCATCACGTCTCCCCCGGCAAGAAGCAGTGGACCTGGGGCTGCGGTGATTTCGGGAAAGCCTGGGACCGGAATCTGACGGATGAGGACGGCCCCTACATCGAGTTGATGACGGGCATGTTCTGTGACAATCAGCCGGATTTCACCTGGCTGAAGCCCTATGAGGAGAAAGTCTTCAAACAGTACTTCATGCCCTACAAGGCAGTGGGACAGGTGAAGAATGCAAGTATCGATGCAGCAGTGAACCTGGAACTCACGGAGGAAGGCATCCATGTGATCGTCTATGCCACCGCCGTGAGAGAGCATGCTCATATCGAACTGTACTATGAGGGCAAGAAGATTTATGACACAGAAGTCAGATTGTCACCGGTGGATGTGTATGATCAAGTGATCCCGACAGGCATTTCCGATGTGGATCCCTACAAGCTTCTGGTTCGGGTGACAGATGCAGGAAAGGAACTGGTATCTTACCAGGCGAAGGATCAGGGAATCCCGAAACTGGCGGAGCCTGCCAAGGCAGCAAAAGATCCGGAGGAGATCCGGACAAATGAGGAACTTCTTCTTACGGGTCGACACATCGAGCAGTATCGCCATGCCACCTTCCTGCCGGATCCCTATTATCTGGAGGGATTAAAACGGGACGAAGGGGATAGCCGAATCAACACGGCTTATGGCATGCTTCTCCTTCGCAGGGGACAGTTTGCCCGGGCGGAGGGGTATTTCCGGAAAGCGCTGGAGCGTCTGACCGCATGGAATCCCAATCCCTATGACAGTGAGGCGTATTATGATCTGGGACTTGCTCTGTTCTATCAGGAAAAGTATGAAGATGCATACGATGCCTTCTACAAGGCGACCTGG
>JAEEGL011655393.1_pt1 | contig 11593 bp, 9 predicted proteins | sample 9134231 | NCBI WGS metagenome assembly JAEEGL01 (sample SAMN16246548, study PRJNA631951) | gut metagenome | biome: gut microbiome; feature: rumen; material: fiber-attached | host: Bos | place: Iran: Karaj | collected 2018-10 | reverse complement strand
CATTGGTAATTCTAATGGTACTTCTGTTATTTCTAGCATATATCCTTGATTGTTTATATATACATATGCATTTGCAAATTTTAACATATATGTTGGTTGCCTTTCTTTTATATCTAGTGTAACTATTCCTTTTATACTTCTTTTTATTTTTACATCTTCTATGTATGCATTTGCTTTTATTGAATTTCTTATTACTTTATCTGAATAATTAAACATATTGTTATTAAGTTCTAATGTTGATAGCTTAATTATTTCTTCTGATAGAATTTTGTTATTATTTATTACTTTTATTTCTTTTATATTAAATACAGATGAATGCATAAATAATATGGTTCCAATTATTAAAACAAGCAAAAGGCCTGTCCATTTTACTATCTTCAATTTTATATTTTGCTTCTTTTTTCCTTTTTTATTTTTTTCTTTTTTTACTCCATTTTTTACCTTTTTAACTTTTGCCTTTTTCTTTTTATTTTTTTTATTATCTTCTTTTTTTGGGGTTAAACCTATTATTATTTCATTATTTAAATCTATTCTTGAGTTACTTTTTTCATTTTGTTTTTTCTTTTTTTTCATAGGTTCACCCCCTTTTATTTAGTACTGTTTTTTTATTTTAGCACCAATTTTATTTAGTTTTTGGTCTAAATCTTGGTATCCTCTTAAAATATATTCTATATTACTTACTTTTGTTTTTCCTTTTGCCACAAGGCCTGCAAGCACTAGTGCAGCGCCGCCTCTTAAATCTGTTGCCTCTACTTGCGCATTTGATAACTTTTTAACTCCTTTTATTATAGCTATTCGTCCTTCTATATCTATTTTTGCACCCATTCTTTTTAATTCATTTATATATCTATATCTGTTTTCAAATATATTTTCTACAACTATTGATGTTCCTTTAGCTGTTGATAGCATGCTAGAAAAAATAGATTGCATATCTGTAGGAAATCCTGGATATGGCATTGTTTTTATATCTACTGCTTTTAATCTTTTTGAACTTTCTATTAATATTGTATTTTTTTTAATATTGAATCTACACCCTGCTTCTTCTAGCTTTTTTATTACTGGTATAATGTGATTTGAATTTGCGTTTTTCACTTCCAAATTTCCAGATGTTGCTGCTGCCATACATAAAAATGTGCCTGTTTCTATTCTATCTGGCATTATATTATAGTTTACCTCTTTTAAACTTTTTACTCCTATTATTCTTATTATATTTGTTCCAGCACCTTGAACCTTTGCTCCCATTTTATTCAAAAAATTTTGCAAATCTTCTATCTCTGGTTCCATTGCTGCATTTGATAAAATTGTTTCTCCCTTTGCTAAAGCAGATGCTAAAATAATATTTTCTGTTGCCCCAACTGAAGGAAAATCTAAATGAATTTCATTTCCTTTTATTTCATCACATTTGCATTTTACATATCCTGCTTCTTTTTCAATACTTATTCCTAGTTTCTTTAAAGCTTTTAAATGTAAATCTATTGGTCTAGCACCAATATCACATCCTCCTGGATATGAGAATTTTACATTTTTAAATCTAGCAAGTATTGCTCCTGCAAGTACAACAGATGATCTCATTTGTCTCATTAAGTCATCTGGGATTTCATGGCAATTCATTTTGCTAGAATCTATTATTATTTTACCATTCTTTTTATCTGTTTTGCAACCTAAAATTTTTAATATTTTTAAAGTGATCTCGGTATCGTGTATGTTTGGAACATTATATAATTTACTTGTTCCTCCATTTAATATACTTGCAGCAATTATTGGAAGAGATGCATTCTTGGATCCAGAAATACTTACTGTTCCCTCTAACTTGCTTCCTCCTGTAATTATGTAGCTTGACATTTTCTTCATCCTTTCAATGTAAAATATTTTGCTATATTTTATGAAAGGTTTACAGAAATTGTGCAAAAAAAAAGAATTTGATTTCCAAATTCTTTTTTATAATACTTCTGTTGCTTTTATTATGAATCGTTTTTTATTATCATTAGTACATGTAATTAAAGTAATCTCTTTTTTTCCATCCGTCAATTGCGTTGTACATGATACATCATCTGGCTCTACAATGTATTTATCATACACTTCATATTCTACTGTGTTTCCTGTTAAATCTTTTATTTCTATTGTGTCTCCATAATCTAAATATGAAATCTTACTGAAAAACTTGCTATTTTTATAATTATGTCCTACAATACATAGGTTTCCAACTGTATTAGGGTCTGCTCCATGGAATTTGCATACAGATATTTTTAATAGTGCATCTATATCATCAAAATTATCTGGTAATATTATTGGGTAATTTACATCTATGTTTGGTATGTTTATTTCTCCTATTACAGTATATTCTATTCCATTTTGTGCAACTATACTTTCTTGTTCTGGTGCTACTAGTTCTACTTCTGGTTCTGGTTCTAGTTCTTCCTCTTCTATAGGTTCTTCGTCAAATACTGCATTTAGTACTATTATTATTGCTTCTTCCTCTTCTTCGTTTACTTTTTTTTCTTGAACTGGATCTATTCTTTTTTCTATTGTGCCATAATTTATGCTTTTTAATAATTCTTTAGATACTGCTTCACTTTTATTTCTATCATATTCTGCATATATAGCATAAGAAGATAAAATGCATAACAAAAAAACAGATAAGAAAAATTCAAACTTGAATAATTTTTTCTTTCTTTTTAATCCTGGTGTAACATATACTTTTTCAGAAATTAAAATTTGATTCATTATCTATTCCTTTCTTGCATAATAACTTGATTTTATTTTATCATATATTTTTTATAATTTCAACCACTGAAATTATACTTTTTTGAGGTGTTGATGCTCCTGCCATTATTCCAATTTTTTTAAATTTTTTTATGTATTTAATATCTAATTCTTTTTCGCTTTCTATAAGCATACTACTATTACAATTTGTTTTTGCTATATTATACAATTTATTTGTATTAGAACTATGCTTTCCTCCTATTATTATCATTAAGTCTACCATTTTAGCAATTTCATATGTTTCCTCTTGTCTTATTTTTGTTGCATTACACACTGTGTTTTTTACTTCTATCTTTACGCAATCACTTATTAATTCCTTTATTTTTGTAGAAATAATATTAAATTTCTCCATACTAAATGTTGTTTGAGATATGATTAGTATTTTTTTTGTTTTAGAGTTATTAAAGTCATTAATAGCACTATTTATATCTTCTTCTTTTTCTATTATATGTGAGCTTTTGCCACAATAACTTGCTGTGCCTATTGTTTCTGGATGGTTCTTTTGTCCGATTAATATTATATAATATCCCTCTTTTGCATATTTTTCTGCGGTGTTATGTATTTGCATAACTTTTGGGCATGTTAAATCTATTATATTTAATCCAATCTTTTGTGCTTTTTTATATATTATTTTTGGTTCTCCATGCGCTCTTATAATTATATTTTTCTTTGCTCTTTCTATATTATCTATAAATGTTAGTCCTTTACTTTCTAGCTCTTGAGTTACTTCTTTATTATGGACCAACTCTCCCAAACAATATAGTTCTTTTCCCCATTTTAATGCTTCTTCTGCTTTATTTACAGCATTTTCTACTCCAAAGCAAAATCCTGCAGTTTTACCTACTATAATTTCCATTCAAAAATCCCCTTCGCATGAACTAAAGGTGAACTAAAGGGGTCTGTCCCCTTTAGTTCATCATATCTAATATTTCTTGTTTTAATACTTTTACTATATCTTCTTGTTTTACTTTTTTTATTATTTCTCCTTTTTTAAATAAAAGGCCTTCTTTTATTCCTCCTGCTATTCCTATATCTGCATGTTTTGCTTCGTTTGGTCCATTTACTCCGGCATCCCATTACTGCAACTGTTATTGGTGCCTTTATCGTTTGTAAAAACTCTTCTATTTCATTTGCAATTGGTATTAAATCATATTGTATTCTTCCACAAGTAGGACAAGCAATTAATGTTGGTGCATTTTTATATAAATTGCAATCCTTTAAAATTTCTTTTGCCACTTTTATTTCTTTTACTGGATCTGCCGAAAGTGAAACTCTCATTGTGTCTCCTATGCCTTCCCTAAGTATAGTTCCAAGTCCTATACTAGAACTTATTGTTCCACTAAACTCTGTACCACTATGTGTTACCCCTAAATGCAGTGGATAATTAATTGAATTTGCTGCTTCCTTATAGCTTTCTATACATAAATCTAGTGATGATGCTTTTAATGATAGTGCCATATCATAAAAGTTTAAATCTTCTAGTATTTTTATATGTCTTAATCCTGCTTCTACCATACCTTTTGCAGTTGGTTTTCCATCTCTTTCTAAAATGTCTTTTGGAAGTGATCCACTATTTACCCCTATTCTAATTGGAATTTTTCTTTCATTACAAGCTTCTACTACTTTTTTTACTCTATCTACGCTTCCTATATTTCCTGGATTTATCCTTATTTTGTCTACTCCAGCTTTTGCTGCTTCTAATGCAATTCTATAATCAAAATGTATGTCTGAAACTATTGGTATATGAATTTTTTTCTTTATTTCTTTTATTGCTTTTGCATCTTCTAAGTCTAAACATGCCACTCTTATAATTTCGCAGCCAGCTTCCTCTAGTTTTAAAATTTGTTCTACTGTTTTTTCTATATCTTTTGTTTTTGTATTTGTCATTGACTGAATTACTACTTTGTTTTGTCCTCCAATTTGTACATCTCTTACAAATATTTTTTTAGTATCAGTTCTTTTTACCATATTACATACCTCGTTTCTTAGTATATTGTATCATATATTTTGTATATTTTAAATAGAAATTTATTATATAGAATTGTAATATTTCGAACAATTATAAGGATGTTCCCCTTTTGTTTTGATAAACCTGTGCAAAAAACATTTCCTAGAATCGTTCTTTGTATACTTAATTTTAGCTATTTTCTTGTATTAGTACCACTTTTATGGTATAATTATATGTGGGAATTGGAGGATTTTATATGAGTGAAAATGTAAATGCAAAAACTCAAGAAGACTTAAAAAAGCTTGAAGAAGAAGCTTATTTTGAATTGTGCCAAATTATTGCAGAAGCACTTCAGCTTCAAGATATTCAAGTTTTAAATAATAGGCTTTCTTATTGGAAAAGGAAATACAAAAAACTTTTAGATGGTTCAACTCCAAATTCTGCATTGATACAAAAAATAAAAGCTTTACAAAGTGATCAATATATAGGTTATATTGTTGATTTAATACTTAAACGAATTTCACTAAAAGAACATGTAAAAATTGAAAATCAATCTAAAGCCATTAGCAAACTTTATTCAATAATTAAAGAAACCAATGATTTGGATACTCTAAAAAAGAAAGTAGCAGAATGGCAAAAAAAATATCCTAGAGAAAGTTTTATGAATATGTATCAAAGGAAAATAGATTATTATACAAGTGCAGAAAATATGAAAAATAATGCTTTTAATCAAAAACAGGCATTTGATGATTTGGTATATATTATAAGAATAGGCGGAACCGAAGATGAACTTACAGATTCTATTAAAAATTGGAAAGATAAGTATTCTATAGGTGATAAATATAAAATTGATGATTTTATTAAAAATCAAACTGAAATTAAGCGTTATTTATCTGAAGAATATTTATTATCTATTGCTAAAAATCCTCATACAATAGAGGATTCTGTCAAACCTGTTAATAACTCTGTTAATACAAGTAGTCTTTCAAAGCAAACTGCAGCTTTTGCTTCATTAATAGCAATAGCCTTTAGACCAAATAATATAGATAAGATGTTTGAATGGGTTTATAAAAATAATGGAATTGTATTTAATGATGAATATAAAAAACTAATTTTACAAGCTACATATTTGGATTATTCTCCTACATATTTACAACAAATCCATTTACCAAAAACAAATTTATCTACAGGTTCATTATCTATGGATGAATATATTAATATGGATTTAATTAAGCGTTATGCTGTAATTAGTTATTTTAATTTATTACTTCCCCCTGAAAAAAGACTTCCAAATGATTATTTTAAAAAGCATTTAAGAGAAGTATATTATAAATCTGAACAAGTAAAACATACTAGTAAACTAAGTATTTCTAACCAGAGTATAGGAAAAGAGTCTGAAATTACCGAAGTTACTTTTTCCTCTGTACAAGCACAAAGTAATTTGGATTCCTCTGAAGATAAATCAATAGAACCTGTTTTAGAGAAAAAATCTGGAGATGATGAAGTTACAATTTCTACTACTAATAGTGAAAAAGAAATAGAAATTTCTGAAGATAAGCCTGTTGAGCTAAAAGTAGATGAAACTCCTGAGTTTACTAGAGTTACTGTTTCTGATTCTGAAGATAAAAAAGATATAGAAGTTCCTGAAGCTAAGCCTATTGAACCTGAATTAGTAGAAGCTCCTAATTTCACTGAGGATACGCCTTCTAATCATGAAAGTCAAAATGAAGTAGAAATTTCTGAGAATAAACTTAATAGGCCTAAATTAGTAAACGCTCCTGAACTTACTGAAGTTACAATTCCTAATGCTGAAGATCAAAATGAAGCAGAAATTCCTGAGAATGAACCTAATAGGCCTAAATTAGTAAACGCTCCTGAACTTACTGAAGTTACAATTTCTAATGCTGAAGGCCAAAATGAAGCAGAAATTCCTGAGAATAAACCCAATAGGCCTAAATTAGTAGACACTCCTGAATTTACTGAAGTTACAATTTCTAATGCTGAAAGTCCAAATGATATAAAGCATTTCGAATCTGAAGCTATTGAAAGTGAATCTTCTGTGCCTACTACAACTACTGTTACTCCTACTCAAAGTACAGATGATTTAGAAACTTATAAAATTAAATATGCTGAAACTAAACCTGTAGAAGAAACTTCAAAAAAAGAGAAATCTACTGAAGTCACAGAAGTTACTTTTTCTTCTACACAATCTAATAATCAAATAGATGAAGATGCTATGATTCCTTTGTTTTTTGCTGCAATACATGATTATAGTACGCAAGCTTCTTTAATAGGAGAAGTAGACGAGAGTATAACTAAATATGCTAATAGAATAAATGATAAAGAAAATGAAAGTATCGACATGGATTTACAAAAAAATAATCAAAACTAGATAAAAATGACCTATTTTTTAATAGGTCATTTTTATTAATGTTCATATATATTTCCAATATCTTTTCTATAATCTAATTCTTTATCTATATTACCTTTTATTGCATCATATACTCTATTTTTTGCCTCTTCTAATGTATTTGCAAATGTTGTAAGTCCAAACAATCTAGAATTGCTTACCGATGAATATAAGTTTTTATCTATGTTTTTTGTATTTGCAAAATATATTTTTACTCCTTTATTTTCTATTTCTTCTGTATTAACTGTAAATTTTAATGGTTCTTTCCTTGATTTAACTGCATATTCTTTAGTTACAATATATAAAGTAAAAGTAGCTGTTTTTCTGAATTTACAGTTTTCTTTATTTAATGTTTTATTAAATATGTTTTGCATTACATCTACAAATGGAGTTTCTAATGAATTTAATACATTTAATGCTTCTGGATCTCCAAATCTTGAATTAAACTCTATAAATTTTATTCCATCTTTTGTTTTGAAGAATCCTCCATATATAACACCATTAAATTCCAATGAATCTTTATTAATATATGCTAATGTATCTTTAATAAGCTTTGCACATTCATCTATATCTTTTTGCTCTAAAAATGGTAGTAATCCATTTTCAAAACTTAAGCATCCCATTCCTCCTGTTCCTGGTCCTTTATCTTGGTCAAATCTGTATGGATAATCAAAGGTTGTTGGGGTAACTACAATATTTTGTCCATCTGTTAGAGCCATTACAGTAAATTCTCTACCTTCTATTTTATCTTGAACTATTACATTTCCAGATTCCATCATGCATTTTTTTGCATATTCTAGTCCTTCTTGTTTTCCTTTAAAATGGATTCCTCCAACTTTTACACCTTTTCCTCCTGTTAGACCTTCTGGTTTTATAACAAAGTTATCACTTTCGTATCCATTTATTATATCTTCTAATTCTTTTTCATCTTTTATATTATAGTTTTTTATTATCATTTCTGGTGCTAATTTACTTACAATGTCTAGTGCATAAGTTTTACTCCATTCTATTTTTGCACCTTTCGAAGTTGGGCCAAATGTTTTTAATCCTAATTCTTTTGCTAAATCTATTAGTCCATCTTGTAATAAATTATCACTACTTATTACACATGTATCTATCTTATTATCTAATATGAATTTTTTTACTAGTTCTTTATTAAACGGATCATCAACAATGTATTTCCCATTAGATCTTTTTACATATTTGATAATAGTTGGATTTTCATATGCACAAACTGTATAAAGCTCATAATCGTTACTTATATATTCTGCTAAAACTGCTTCTCTTCCGCCATTTCCTAATAATAAACACTTCTTCATTTTTATTTATCTCCTTTTAGCTTATTTCTTTTTTACATTTTATCAATATAAAAATTTTTTTTCAACTTTTTAAAAAAATATATTGACTTTTTTATAATGTAATTGTAAAATAATTTCCATAAGGGCGAACATATTTTTGTTTGTTCATTAGGGGGGGATATTTATGAGTATACTCAATTTTAAAAGCAATTTAAATTCTAAAACATATTTAACAGTTAGTGTTTTAGGAAGTACTTTAAAACTTAATATTAAATATTTAGATATACCTGCCATAAATTTAGATAAAACGGATATAGAAATAAATTTATCTTTACCAAAAAAATATAAAAACATGGACAATATGGAAATAATTAATTTAGCGATTCAAAAATTATATAATAAAATTGCAGAAACAGAAATTGAATATGCAATGGAAAATGCAAGATATATTTTAAATTTTGCACCAAATGATTATTCTATTAAAAGATTAGAAAACGAATTTTATAGGGTTTATAAAAATACAATTATAATAAACCCTGATATCGTAAGATTTAATAGAGAAGTAATTAATACTACTGTCTTACAAGCATTTTGCAAAACAAAATACAAATCTAATTCTATAGCTTATAAAAAACTTTTAAACGAGGCTTTAAATAAATATGAAATTTGCAAGATTAAAAATTATCCTAGTTCAAGAATTTTAAAAGTATCATAAAATTTTATTATTTTTTCTCTTTACATAGGGAAGTTTGGAATTACTCCATTCTTCTCTTGTTTTTTTGTTGTCACCAAAATGTAATAAAACTTTAATATTCCTGAAATATTCTTTTGCCTTTTATATTGTATAATAATTTTGTACAAAAGATTTAAAAGGAGATTTGTTGTCTTGAGCATTGATTCAAAACTAAAAAAAGAAGGTATTGAAGTTACAAAAGAATTAAATACCAAAAAAGTTAATAAAATAGCAATTAATGTTGCAAGCAAATTGTGTCTTGCTTATCCAGAGCATAATTTTAAGCGTAATGAGCTTATAGAGTCTATTTCTAAGCTTAAAATGTATGTTGCGAATATGCCTCAAGATTGTTCTGGCGCCAAATATGTTTTTGAAAATAACTCTATTTATTTTAATAAAGTTTTATCTTTAAGTGAAATGTCTAATTTGGCTGTACATGAATGTATACATTTTTTGCAATTAGCTTATACATCAAATTCTAATATGGGATTGTATAATATAAATTCTGGTTTTGGTATGGCATTAAACGAAGCTGCTGTTCAGCTTATGTCTTCTGAAGCAAACCTTTATGAAAATGCATCTGAAACATATTTTGGAATATCAATTAATACAATAAGCCCAAATTATTATCCTTTAGAGTGTGCATTAGTAAAACAGCTTACATATTTTACAGGAACATATCCTTTGTACCATAGTACTTTATATAGTGATGATATATTTAAGAATACTCTAATGCTAAAAACTAGTAAAAAAATTTATAATGAAATAGTCAAAAATTTCGATAAATTGCTTTCTCTAGAAAATGATTTAAATTATTTCGTTATAGAAATGCAAGATAGTAATAAAACAAGTACTATAAGAGCATTAAATAATGTTATAAATAAAACAAAAATAGAGATTACAAAAGTGTTTTTTAAAACTCAAGACTTAATTATTGAAAGCTGCTTCAAAGATGAATTTAACAGTATCAGAAATTTAGATGATATAAAAACATTTAATCAAAAATTGTATAATTATAAAAGTATGATAGGATATTCGGATAGTTATACTTTTTATAATGAATTCTACAGAAAAATGATGAGTGCTATGCAAGAAAAAAGAGAATATATTGAAAGATACGGTGAAATTAATCTTTATGAAAATATTAATAATAGTTTAATGATTGTAGAAAATAGTAAAAGCTTATTCTCATTTATCAATAAATTTGTTACTAAACTAAAGAAATTAGCTAAGCTAAATAGAAATACAAATGAAGAATTTAATTTTTAAAAAAGGATTTTAGGGACTGTCCCTAAAATCCTTTTTATTTTTGAATTTCTTTTAAGTCTTTCCAAAAATCAATTTTTTTACTTTCATCTCTTAAAAGTGCTGCTGGGTGAAATGTTGGAAGTATTCTTATTCCATCTTTTTCAAACCATTTTCCTCTGCTTGCAGTTATTCCGTATTCTTTTCCAAGTACATTTTTTAGTGCTACACTTCCCAAAAGCACAATGATTTTTGGTTTTACCAAATTCATTTGACTTTCTAGATATTCTCTACAGTGATTAGCCTCTTCGTCTTCTGGATTTCTATTGTTTGGAGGTCTACATTTTACTATATTTGCAATATATACTTCTTCTTTTTTTATTCCAACTCCTTCAAATGCTTTGTCCATCAATTTTCCAGCTTTACCTACAAATGGAATACCTTCTTTATCTTCGTCTGCTCCTGGGCCTTCTCCGATAAACATTATATCTGCATTTTTATTTCCTTTACCTATTACTACATTATTTCTTCCTTCACAAAGTTTACATTTTGTGCAGTTATTACAGGCTTCTTCTAGATCCTTCCATGTGTTATACATTATTTATCTCCTTTTATACAAATTATTGAAGTACTCCTTCCAGAATTTTCTTTTTCTACTCTATATGAATGTGTTAAGCTGCAATTGCATACTGTGCAAATTCCACTATCTATTATATTCTTTTTTGGTATTCCACATTTTTCTAGCATTTTTTTATTTAAATATACTGTATCTATATAGTATTTTTGTACTCCTTTTTCTGTATTTCCTTTTGCTACAAATTTATTTTCTTTACAAAGTTTTTTGAATTCTTCTACAAATTTATTTTTTATATCTTCTCCTACTTCAAAATGGCACCTTCTAATTGTAGGTCCTATTAAACATATTATGTCTTTTGCATTTGAATTAAACTCTTTTATCATTTTGTTTACTGCTTTACTTACAATCTTTTTTAAAGTTCCTTGCCATCCAGAGTGTATATTACCAATTACTTTTTTATTTTTATCATATAAAAATATTGGTGTACAATCTGCATATACAAGCGATACTATTTTATCTTTCTTGCTTGTTATTAGCCCATCTACATCTAATAATTCTCTTGGAAATATTCCTTTTTCATTTTTTATATTTACCACATTTTTTGTATGTGTTTGATATG
>JAEEGL010721092.1_pt1 | contig 11593 bp, 10 predicted proteins | sample 9134231 | NCBI WGS metagenome assembly JAEEGL01 (sample SAMN16246548, study PRJNA631951) | gut metagenome | biome: gut microbiome; feature: rumen; material: fiber-attached | host: Bos | place: Iran: Karaj | collected 2018-10 | reverse complement strand
TGTAATATGCATGTCTGACTTTTTAAGGTGGCTATAGTGCCGGGGTTCCACCTCTTCCCATCCCGAACAGAGAAGTTAAGCCCGGCCGCGCCGATGGTACTGCCCACAAGGTGGGAGAGTAGGTAGCCGCCGTCTTTTACCCGTGTGGACAGCTTCCGTGCTTCAGGCATGGAGGCTGTCCCTTTTTTTATTACCAATCTCTCATCTTACACATTACTAATCTCTCACTTCACACATTACTAATTTCTCTTCTTACACATTAATAATGTCTCTACTTATTCATGTTTGTATCCATTCTTTACCCTATAACGACCATATTCTTTGAAAATGTTACGCTGTTTGATAAAAAAGTAACGATTTTGTTGGTTACCATAAAAATAATCTTTAACTTTGTGTCTTTTAACGAAAAAGATTAAATTATAGATACATGAGCGAACGATTATTTATTTTTGATACTACATTGCGAGATGGCGAGCAAGTGCCTGGATGTCAGCTCAACACAGTTGAGAAGATTCAGGTGGCAAAGCAGTTGGAAGCATTGGGAGTGGATGTAATTGAGGCTGGATTCCCTATTTCTAGTCCTGGCGATTTTAATTCTGTGATAGAGATATCAAAGGCTGTTACTTGGCCCACTGTTTGTGCATTAACTCGTGCAGTAGAAAAAGACATTGATGTAGCGGCAGAATCATTGAAATATGCCAAGCATAAGCGCATTCATACTGGTATCGGTACAAGTGACGAACATATCAAGTATAAGTTCAACTCAAACAGAGAGGAAATCATAGAACGCGCGGTGGCAGCGGTTAAGTATGCCAAGAGGTATGTGGAGGATGTAGAGTTTTATGCAGAGGATGCAGGACGTACCGACAACGAATACTTGGCAAGAGTGGTAGAAGCCGTTATCAAGGCGGGAGCTACAGTGCTGAATATTCCTGACACCACAGGCTATTGCTTGCCCATGGAGTATTATGAAAAAATCAAGTACCTCAAGGAGCATGTAGATGGCATTGACAAGGCAATTATCTCTACCCATTGCCACAATGATTTAGGTTTGGCAACTGCTAATACCTTGCATGGTGTGTTGGCTGGTGCCCGTCAGGTAGAGGTAACCATCAATGGTATTGGAGAGCGCGCAGGTAATACTTCTTTGGAAGAGATTGCCATGATTCTCAAATGCCATAAAGCTATTGGTGTGGACACCAATATCAATACTACCAAAATATATCCTACAAGTCGTATGGTCAGTGGATTGATGAACATGCCTGTGCAGCCTAACAAGGCAGTAGTAGGTAGAAACGCTTTTGCTCATTCAAGTGGCATCCATCAAGATGGTGTGCTGAAGAATGTTAATACCTATGAAATCATGGATCCTAAAGACGTTGGTTTGGATGACAACTCAATTGTACTGACCGCCCGTAGTGGTCGTGCTGCATTGAAGTACAGGATGAGTGTACTGGGTGTGGATGTGACAGATGAGAATAAAGTAGATCAGATTTACGAAGCATTTTTGCGTTTGGCAGATCAAAAGAAAGAAATCAATGATGATGACGTGATGATGCTGGCAGGTGCTGATCGTACGGCGTCTCATGCTATTAAGCTTGACTTCCTGCAGGTGACTACTGGTATGGGTGTTCGTAGCGTAGCTAGTATTGGCTTAGACATTTCTGGCCAGAAGTTTGAAGCTGCAGCCACAGGTAATGGTCCGGTAGATGCTGCCATCAAGGCCTTAAAGAAGATTATTCTCAAGCAAATGACATTGAAGGAATTTACCATTCAAGCTATCAGTAAAGGTAGTGATGATGTGGGTAAGGTACATATGCAAGTGGAATATGATGGCAGTATGTATTATGGCTTTGGTGCTAATACAGATATTGTAACTGCATCAGTAGAAGCCTACATTGATTGTATCAACAAGTTCAAAATCAAGAAAGCATAATAATACTATATGAATACTTTATTTGACAAAATTTGGGATACCCATGTGGTACAACAGGTAGAGGATGGCCCTACACAACTATATATTGATCGTTTGTATTGCCATGAGGTCACTAGTCCACAGGCATTTGACGGTATGAGACAGAGAGGTCTGAAATGTTTGCGTCCTGCGCAGATATTTTGTATGCCAGACCATAATACACCAACGCATGACCAAGATAAGCCTATTGAAGACCCTGTTTCTAAGAAGCAGGTAGATACCCTAGCGCAAAATGCAGCCGATTTTGGATTGACCCATTTCGGCATGATGCACCCTAAGAATGGCATCATCCATGTAGTAGGTCCAGAGAGAGGTCTGAGTTTACCAGGTATGACCATCGTATGCGGTGACTCACATACCTCTACCCACGGAGCAATGGGAGCTGTAGCATTCGGTATCGGTACCAGTGAGGTAGAGATGGTAATGGCTTCACAGTGTATTCTTCAACAGAAGCCTAAGTCTATGCGTATCAATATCTCTGGTACTTTAGGCAAAGGTGTTACAGCCAAAGATGTAGCCCTGTATTTGATGTCAAAGATTTCAACCTCTGGTGCTACAGGTTATTTTGTGGAATATGCAGGTGATGTAGTGAAGGACTTGTCTATGGAAGGACGTCTTACCTTGTGCAACCTCTCTATTGAGATGGGTGCCCGTGGTGGCTTTATCGCTCCTGATGAAAAGACTTTCGAATATATCAAAGGTCGTGAATATGCACCTATTGGCAAAGCATGGGACACTGCTGTAGCTCTATGGAAGACGCTGAAGAGTGGAGATGATGCTGTGTTTGATAAGGAACTCTATTTCGATGGTACCGACATCCAGCCAATGATAACTTATGGCACCAACCCAGGCATGGGCATGAGCATCACTGATAGTATTCCAACCTTGGAAGGAATGGGCGAGGCTGCACAAGCTTCTTTCATGAAATCTATGCATTATATGGGCTTTGAACCAGGGCAAAAGCTATTGGGACATCCCATAGATTATGTTTTCTTAGGTGCTTGCACCAATGGCCGTATTGAAGATTTCCGTGCATTTGCTTCTATAGTGAAAGGCAAGAAAAAAGCCGACAACGTGACAGCCTGGTTGGTTCCTGGTTCTTGGGCAGTTGACCAGCAAATCCGTATGGAAGGCTTAGATGTTGTGCTGAATGAAGCAGGTTTTGAGATTCGCCAACCTGGTTGCTCTGCTTGCTTAGCAATGAATGATGATAAGATTCCATCTGGAAAGTATTCCGTTTCTACCAGCAACCGCAACTTTGAAGGTCGCCAGGGACCAGGTTCAAGGACTCTATTGGCCAGTCCACTGGTAGCGGCTGCTGCTGCTGTGACAGGTGTGTTAACTGATCCAAGAACTTTAATTTAAGCGCATTATGAAACAAAAATTCAATATTATTACCAGTACTTGTGTGCCTCTTCCTTTAGAGAATGTAGATACCGACCAGATTATTCCGGCTCGTTTCCTGAAAGCAACCGACAAAAAAGGCTTTGGTGAGAACCTTTTTCGTGACTGGAGGTACGATAAGCAAGGTAATCCCATCAAAGACTTCGTGTTGAATGATCCCAAATATGGTGGTGTGGTATTAGTTGCAGGCAAGAATTTCGGTAGTGGTAGCAGTCGAGAGCATGCTGCATGGGCGATTGCCGATTATGGTTTCCGTGTGGTGGTAAGTAGTTTCTTTGCTGATATCCACAAGAACAACGAGCTCAATAACTTCGTTTTGCCCGTAGTGGTAAGCGAGCAGTTTCTGCAAGAACTGTTCGACTCCATCAATGCCGACCCCAAGATGGAGGTAGAGGTGGATCTTCCACACCAGACCATCACCAACAAGGCTACTGGTAAGAGCGAGCAGTTCGAAATCAATGCCTATAAGAAACATTGTCTGATGAATGGACTTGACGATATCGATTTTCTCTTGGAAAACAAGGATAAGATAGAAGCTTGGGAAAAGAAGCATGAAAGATAAGTTGCTGCGTGAAATAGAAATCATGGACACCACCTTACGAGATGGTGAACAGACTAATGGCGTGTCGTTTGTCCCTCATGAGAAGCTGATGATTGCCCGTCTGTTATTGGATGGCGTCAAGGTGGATCGTATTGAGGTGGCTTCTGCCCGTGTATCAGAAGGTGAGCATGAGGCTGTCACCATGATTTGTGAGTGGGCAGCACGTCACAATCATCTACAGCAGGTAGAGGTGTTGGGTTTCATCGACGGACAAACTTCTGTTGATTGGATTCGGACTACCGGGTGCCGTGTCATCAACATGCTGTGTAAGGGCTCTGAGAAGCATTGCACTTACCAGCTGAAAAAGACGGTTGATGAACATATTTCAGATATCAAGCAGACTTTGGAGTATGCCACCTCGCAAGGGTTAGAGGCCAATGTCTATCTCGAGGATTGGAGCAATGGCATGAAGGATTCCCCAAAATATGTTTATGCTTTGATGGATGCACTTTCCCAAACCAATATCAAGCGCTTCATGCTGCCTGACACTTTGGGTGTTTTGAATCCCCTTCAGACTTACGATTTCATCAAGAAGATGGTGAAGCGCTATCCTGATGCTCATTTTGATTTCCACGCCCATAATGATTACGACTTGGCAGTGAGCAATGTGCTGGCAGCCGTGTTTGGCGGTTGCAAGGGTTTGCACACTACTATCAATGGTTTGGGAGAACGTGCAGGCAATGCGCCACTTGCTAGTGTTCAGGCTATTTTGAAGGATCATTTCAATGCTGTCACACATATAGATGAAAGTCGTTTGAACGAGGCAAGTCGCATCATCTCATCCTATTCTGGCATTCCTGTGGCACCTAACCGTCCTATTGTGGGCGAGAGTGTTTTCACTCAGGTAGCAGGTGTACATGCCGATGGAGATAACAAGCGCAACCTATATTGCAATGACTTGCTGCCCGAGCGTTTTGGCCGTAAGCGTGAGTATGCATTGGGCAAAAACAGTGGCAAGGCAAATATTCGTAAGAACCTTGAAGAATTAGGTTTGGACCTCGACGATGTATCGATGCGTAAGGTAACAGAGCGTATTATCGAGTTGGGCGACAAGAAAGAGTTGGTTACACCAGAAGATTTACCTTATATCGTTTCTGATGTCTTGAAGCATGGAGTGACCAATGACAAGGTGAAACTCAAGAGTTATGTCATCAACTTGGCGCATGGTCTGAAACCTATGGCGATGCTGAAAATCGAGATAAATGGGCAAGAGTTTGAGGAGAGTTCCAGCGGCGATGGTCAGTACGATGCTTTTGTGCGTGCATTACGCAATGTATATAAAAAGACTTTAGGACGCAAGTTCCCCATGTTGACTAATTACGTGGTAAGCATCCCCCCTGGTGGACGTACTGATGCTTTGGTGCAAACCGTTATCTCTTGGAGCTTCGACAACCGCGAGTTCCGTACGCGTGGCTTGGATGCTGACCAAACTGAGGCGGCTATTAAGGCTACAATCAAGATGCTTAACATGATAGAAGATGAATATGAGTCAGGCAAAGACCTGTACGAAACAGAAGATAATGATTAAAATAGAAAAGATATGAATTTCAAAATTGCTGTACTGGCCGGTGACGGAATCGGTCCTGAGATTTCAAAGGTTGGTGTTGACGTTATGAACGCTGTTTGTAAGAAGTTTGGACACCAAGTGACTTATGAATATGCCATTTGTGGCGCAGATGCTATCGACAAGGTAGGCGACCCCTTTCCAGAAGAGACATTCCAGGCTTGTATGAGAGCTGATGCGGTGTTGTTCTCTGCGGTGGGTGACCCTAAGTTTGACAACAATCCAACGGCTAAGGTACGTCCTGAGCAGGGCTTATTGGCTATGCGCAAGAAATTAGGACTGTATGCCAATATCCGACCTATGCAGACTTTTAAGAGCCTGTTACATAAGTCACCATTAAAGGCTGAGTTGGTGGATGGAGCAGATTTCATCACTATCCGTGAGCTTACAGGCGGTATGTATTTCGGTGAGAAATATCAGGACAATGACAAGGCTTTTGATACCAACTTTTATTCACGGCCAGAGATTGAGCGCATCCTGAAGGTGGGCTTCGAGTATGCCCGTAAGCGCAACCATCACCTTACCATTGTTGATAAGGCTAACGTGCTGGCATCTTCTCGTCTGTGGCGCCAAATAGGGCAGGAGATGGCACCTCAGTATCCTGATGTAAAGACCGATTTCATGTATGTAGATAATGCTTCCATGCGTATGATTCAGGAGCCTAAGTTTTTTGATGTTATTGTAACAGAGAATACGTTTGGTGATATCCTTACTGATGAAAGCTCATGTATCAGTGGCTCTATGGGCTTGCTGCCTTCAGCATCTACAGGCGAGCATACCCCAGTTTTTGAGCCTGTACATGGTTCATGGCCACAGGCAAAGGGGTTGAATATTGCCAACCCATTGGCACAAATTCTGTCAGATGCCATGATGTTCGAGTATTTCGACCTTAAGACTGAGGGTGCTTTGATTCGTGAGGCAGTAGATGCTTCTATCGAAGCCAATGTGCGCACCCCGGAAATTCAGATTGAAGGTGGTGCTAAGTATGGCACAAAGGAAGTAGGTGCTTGGATTGTTGACTATATTGAAAAAGCATGATGACAAAATTCTTATTGATTTTGTCATGCTGTATTTTAGGGGTGTCTTGTGCAGAGGATAAATCCTTGCCCAAGGCACCTGACTATTCTGACATGACGCAGTGGTACATATCCGACCGCAGTGCGGAGGCTGATATGTTTTATGTCATTTCTACGGAGATAGGCGATTATACGTTGGAAGATGGTACAATTCGCCATTTGGCAGATACCTACCTCGAGCAGACACGCCAGCCCATGTATGGCGAGATGTTGGGCGTTGATACCCTCATCAGCGGTAAGCTGAATTATTATTCTCCTTATTACCGCCAGTGTTCGTTGCATTCTTTTGCTTCCGATAGTGTTTCCTTTCGTTTCAACATCGCTTTGGACGATGCGCGTCGTGCTTTTGCATATTATTTGAAGAATTACAACAATGGGCGTCCTTTTGTATTAGCTGGCTTCAGTCAGGGTGCCATGATTGCCCGTGAGTTGCTGAAGGAAATGGACGAGTCTGTTTATCAGCGCATGGTGGCAAGTTATCTAATTGGGATCAAGGTCTCTGACAATGATATGGCAGCCAATCCCCATATTCGTCCTGCCCAGGCAGCTAACGATACAGGCGTCACCATCTGTTACAACAGTATGCGAGGCGAGGATGCCAACTACCCTGCTCAGGAAGGAACTAATGCCATAGCGATCAACCCTGTTAACTGGAGTACGAATGCAGAGGTGGCTTCGCTCATAACAGAGCCATCTCCTTTAAAGCCTGTACAAGAACAGATGAAAGACACTATGAAGGTGCAGCTCGATACAGCTTCCAACCTCTTGCTAGTTACAGGCTACTCTGCAAACGACTATGTCTTGCCACTCATCGGTAACCAAACAAGCTATCACACCCGTGAAGTCTGGCTCTATCGCGACCAGCTGAAAAAGAACATCCAGCAACGAGTAGAAGTGTATTTAGGACAATTTTAATAAAAAACGAAAAAAATATGGGAATTTAGTTTGTTAGTTGGAAATAAAGTCTTTAATTTGCATACTAAATCGAAGTCTAATTAATTAGAAGTATTTGGTATGGTTAAAGAGAATAAAGAGCTGGCAAAAGATAAGAGCAAAGAGATTCGAAAGATACAATCTCAAATTCACGCTCAGAAAGACCAGAAGAGCCTGATGGATGTTCCTTATCGCAGAATGATTAGTACGTCTATGACCAAGAGTCTGAGTCAGGAAATCCTGCAGATGTTGGAAGTAAAGAAAATCTATCGCAATGCTAATTATACAGCCAAGGATATGGCTAACGATTTGCAGACCAACACACGTTATCTTTCAGCTGTGGTTAATTCCCATTTCAAGAAAAGCTACTCTTCCCTGATTAATGAATACAGGATTAAGGAAGCCGTGAAATTATTAACCGACAAACGACACAGAGAAAATACCATTGAGGAAATTGCTTTGCTGGTGGGCTTTTCTAACCGTCAGTCTTTCTATGCCGCTTTTGAAAAATATGTGGGCGTACCACCCCGTGCTTTCCGTAAGAAGTTTTTCAACATATAAGACTTATTGCCCTGTTTGGTTTGTTGCATGACGAATTACCTCGTGCTTTTGGTAGTCATACAGGGTGATGCTTCTCAAGTGATAATAGGCAACCCAATAGTTTTGCAGTGATGCTATTTGGTTCTGGCGCGCAGTTTGCCAGTGCGTTTGTGCCAGTGAAAGGTCGTTCACATTCGCCTGTGCACGTATAAACCGTTGTAGGGTAGCAGTATATGCATCCTCCGCTATGGTCAAAGCCTGCCGTGAAGTTTCTACAATGGCCTGCCGTTCATTGAACTCACTTACACTTGTCAGCACATCTAGTTCTGTTATTCGAGCTGTTTCCAAAGCCGATTGTTCAGCTGCCTCCACCATACTCTTAGCCGCTTGGTAGGCATTCTTGCGTTTACCCCAATCCTTGAGAGGGATAGACAGTTTTACCGTAGCCATATCCTGTGAATAGGGGCGACGGTAAGCATCTGCAAAATTGTCTGCCACCTGGTTCAACCCCACACTGGCATCAATACTAACACTAAGGTTTTTCTCCACACGGGCACGTTCGGCCTCCCGCTTTGCCTCCAATGTTTGTTGTTGTGCACTCAGGTACTGTGGATTGTTCTCACGGGCATAGCTGATGGCATCGTCTGCTGAAATCTGGATATTCGCTAAGGTAGAGGGAATGATCAGCTCAATGTTCGTACCACGTTCCATCCCTAGGTAAGAAGCTAACTCTTGCATCGCACGCTTGTGGGTGATACGGGCATTGGCCAAAGTGTTGCGAGCATTTGTTTTCTGAAGTTCCAAGATGCTTAGTTCTGCCTTCGAGATACTCGCAATGCGATATCTACGTTCAGCGATTGAATAAATGGTGTCGCAAGAAGCTAGATACTCCTCGCTCATCTGCAACAGGTCTTGCGCCAGAGCCAAAGCGAAAAACTTTGAGACTGCTTCCACTGAAGCATTCTCAGTATTGTAAACCAATGTCTTTTCAGCCAAAGCCAACTTCAAAGGCTCAATCTTCTTATTCCACTTCAAAGCATTGAAACCTAGTAAATCCTGCCGATAGCCAATAGAGATGGGCACAGTCATGAACTGGGTATTATTGAAAGCTCCGAAGTTGCGTAAATATCCTAGCTGTGTAGAACCATAAAACGAACCACCCCATGCTTCAATGGGTTGAGTAGCCTGAATTCCAGCTTGTGCATAAAACATCTGTTGCTCACGATAGACATCCACATCTTCCATGCTGTTGTATCGGCGAGTCATTGTTCTCTCATATTCCAGGGGGATGGCCTCTAGCGACACCTGTACCTTCCTACTCGCTTGCCATGACAGGAAGTTGAATAGCGAAGCGTCATATACGCTTTGGTACTTCTTCACTGTGTATGAACTATCGGTTGCAAGTTTGATAGTACGATCGAGGTCGAGGCGAACACTACGTTGAGCATTGACGACTGACAATTGACCATTGACCATTACAATGATTAAAGTCAAAACAAATCGTAAATATTCTTTCTTTTCTATAATCATCATTATAATAACGTTTTTTTGTCAATCATCAGTTGTCAATTGTCAACATTCAATATTTCTATGTTCATCCCATCAAACAAATCCTGCGTTTCCGTCAACTTAGCACGCAGGGTAATTGCACCTTGTTGATCTACCACCGGATTAACTTCGTTCACAATTGCTTGATACACTCTGCCCTTATAAGCAATAGGAGTAACTTGGATGGCTGTGCCTACGGGATAGTTTGAGAGATCTGTTTCCATCACCCTGAACTCCACCGCCATATCCTGTGTAGAGATGATGCGGCAAATAGGTTGTCCGGGCTGAGAAATTTCGTGTGCCTGTGCCTTCACATTTGCCACGATGCCATTAAAGGGAGCCGTTAGCACGGCTGTCTGCAGCTCATGTTCAGCACCTGCCAGTTGCTCTTTCGCCATCTGATAACCCGACTTTACCTCGGCAGTTTGGCGAACTTCTGCAGGCACACTCTCAGGCTTATCAGGGTCATAGCCTTGTGAGATGATTACATCCTTCAACTGAAGTTCTGATTGGGCTATTTGTCGCTTTATCACCTCGATGGCATTGTTCAGCTTGAACATATCCAATTCGGCTATGCGTTGACCTTGTCGCACCAGCTGGCCATTCTTTACCAACATTCTCAAAATAGGCAAACTGGTCTGGAATGACAGGTCAGCATAGCGTGTAGCAACCACCTTACCCAACATAATTCCTTGTGCCTGAATTTCGATGATAGGAGCTTCCTTCACCACCTCTTTCACCACAGGCTCCTCCTGTTGCAGTTGAGTTACCTCTTGCTTCTGCTGTTGTCCACTCTGACAACCCAATAGCAAGCCTCCCGCCAATGATATAATCCAATATTTATTCATTCTTTTGTTGTTCATTATCATAATTGTCTTAAACTCATCTCATAAAACAGTCCCTTCTTCTCCATCAGTTCTTCAAAGTTACCCTCCTCGGCAATCTTGCCTTTGTCCAACACGATGATGCGGTCGCAATGCCGAATGGTACTTAGTCGGTGCGCAATAATCACACGTGTGCAAGCTAACTGGTCAAGGTTGTCGCTCACTTGCTTCTGACTAATGTTATCCAGTGCACTTGTTGCCTCGTCGAAGAAGATGATGTCTGGTCTTGAAATAAGGGCACGGGCAATCAGGATGCGTTGCTTCTGACCACCAGAGAAGCCACCACCACCTTCTGAAACCACAGTATGTAGCCCCATCGGCATCCTGCGCACATCCTCCTCCATGCTTGACATTCGTAGAGCCTCCCAAGCGTCCTCGTGGGTTGACCACGGAGCTGTGATAGTAATGTTGTGGAAGATATCGCCTGTAAAGAGACTACCGCTTTGCAGGCAGCAGCCGATCTTTCTGCGCAGACTCGTCTTGTCGATTTTCGCAAGGTCGTATTGGTCATAGAAGATACCACCAGAAATAGGTTTTTCGAAGCCAAGTAGCAGACGCATCAAAGTTGATTTACCGCAACCTGATTTGCCCACAATGCCCACATACTCACCTGGCAGGATATGCAAGTCGATATCGTTCAGCACCATCGGACCATCGTTCGTATAGCGGAATGACACATGACTAATGTCGATAGAACCCGTCAGGAAATCCACCTGAGGTGCCTTGGCCTCGATTTCAGGCACAGCCTCCATGATAGGTTTCACACTATTCAGCAAAGGTTTCAATTGTGAGAAGCTCACAATCACGGTACCCAATTCATTAATTGATGCCGCCATCATACCATAAGCCGAGTTGAAGGCAATGAAGTTGCTGGGCTCAATGCCGTTACGCATAGTAAACCAATAGAGAATCCCTGTACCACCAATAGAAAGAAGAGCCAGGATGGCAGGAAGAAGTCTCTCCATAAACTTGGGGTTGTAAATCACCCTTGCCTGCAGGGTATATCGCTCCAACCAACGTGTGAAAGCCCTGTTCTCTGAGCCGGTGAGTTTGATTTTTTGGATACCA
>JAEEGL010000509.1_pt1 | contig 11593 bp, 10 predicted proteins | sample 9134231 | NCBI WGS metagenome assembly JAEEGL01 (sample SAMN16246548, study PRJNA631951) | gut metagenome | biome: gut microbiome; feature: rumen; material: fiber-attached | host: Bos | place: Iran: Karaj | collected 2018-10 | reverse complement strand
AGCGTTAAAAAAGAAATTCTCGCGCAAATTCGGCGGAATCCCATCCGCCGAATTTGCGGGGCTGTTAAAAAGTCAGACTTTTTAAACAGCCCCCAAAAACCGCCTGTTTTCCTGCGATTTCTCAGCGAAAACAGACAAAAAATCATCTCGGCAATCTGCACACGCGAATTGTGCGGTATTGCCTTAATTAACAAAGAGAGAAAAACGTTATGATGATTTCAACGCGCGGCAGGTACGCGCTTCTTGTTCTGCTCGATATAGCCGAACGTCAGAGCGGCGGGTACGTTCCGCTTAAGTGCTCGGCGCGGAGGCAGGATATTTCGAAAAAATATCTCGAACGCATAGTCAAGCTGCCCGGGATATCCGGGTTGCTCGAGGCAAAAGGCGGGAAGGGCGGAGGATACCGGCTGTCAAAAGATCCTTCCGAGATCTCCGCGGGTGAGGTCATTCGTGCCGCGGAAGGTTCCATTTGTCCGGTCACCTGCCTCTCGGACGGCGGCGTTCCCTGCGCGTACGGAGGATCCTGCGCGCTTATGCCTCTGTGGAAGGGGCTTGAGTCGGTAATCTGCGGTTATCTCGACGGCGTGACTCTTCAGGACATCATCGACGGAAAAACCGCGGAGACCGCCGGATGCGGTCCGGTCGATAAAAAAATATAAAAGGTAAACACGAAATGGACAAGGCAAGAAAACTTCTGAAGGAAAGATCCTTCTCCGGTGAGAGGGCGCTGTACGGACAGTCGCGGATCAGAGTAGAGGACAGCGTCTTTCACGACGGGGAGTCCCCTCTCAAAGAATGCCGTGACGTCGAGCTTTCAAACTGTCTGTTCCGCTGGAAATATCCTCTCTGGTACTGCGACGGCGTCGTCGCGGACGGCTGCACCTGGTTTGAGATGGCCAGGGCTGGAGTCTGGTATTCGAAAAACCTGCACGTCACCGACTCGTCGATCGAGGCGCCGAAGAATTTCAGGCGCTGCGAAAATCTCACGCTGGAAAACGTGACCTTCCACAACGCGGAGGAGACCCTCTGGAACTGCCGCGGGGTGACGCTTCGGAACGTCACCGCGGCAAACGGGCCGTATTTCGCGATGAACTGCCGCGACGTAGACGTGACCGGGCTGTCGCTTGACGGAAACTATTCTTTCGACGGCGCAGAAAACGTTGTTATACGGAATTCCCGCCTTCTGACGAAGGACGCCTTCTGGAACAGCCGGAACGTGACCGTCATCGATTCCTTCATTTCCGGCGAGTATCTCGGCTGGAATTCCGAAAATCTGACGCTTATCGGATGCACCGTAGAAAGCAATCAGGGGATGTGCTATATCGACGGGCTGAAAATGACCGGATGCAAACTGATAAACACGACCCTCGCCTTCGAATACTCGACGGTCGAAGCGGAGCTTTCGGGAAGGATCGAAAGCGTGTTCAATCCCGCCGGCGGAAGCGTCTCCGTCGGAACGATCGGCGAACTCATACTCGAAAAGGACAGGATCGACCCCTCGAAGACCGTCATAAATTGCGATAAAATCGAAAAGAAATCCGACAGACCGGAGTGGATATCATGAAATACGACTTCGATACGCTGCGCGACCGCAGAAAGACCGACAGCTGCAAATGGGACGTCGGTGACGGCGAGCTTCCGATGTGGGTCGCGGATATGGACTTTGCGACGGCTCCCGAGATAATCGACGCGATGCTCGAACGCACGCGTCACGGCGTGTTCGGTTATACCCGTTTGACCGATGCCTGGTACGACGCGTACGCCGGATGGTGGCAGCGCCGACACGGGATGACGATGGACCGCGACGCGCTTGTATTCTGCACCGGCGTCGTCGCGGCTATCTCAAGCATCGTCAGAAAACTGACGACACCGAACGAAAATGTCGTCATACAGACGCCGGTTTACAATATTTTCTTCAACAGCATACTCAACAACGGCTGCCGCGTACGCGAGAACCGGCTCGTTTACGAAAACGGGGAGTATTCGGTCGATTTCGACGACCTCGAAGAAAAACTCTCGGATCCGCAGACGACCCTTATGATTCTCTGCAACCCGCACAATCCGGTGGGGAAGATCTGGGACAAGGGAACGCTTTCGCGGATCGGGGAACTGTGTCAAAAATATCACGTAACGGTTATTTCCGACGAGATACACTGCGATATCACGCTGCCGGGAAGGGAGTACGTTCCTTTCGCCTCGGTCAGCGAGACCTGCCGCCAAATAAGCGTCACATGTATAGCGCCGACGAAAACCTTCAATCTTGCCGGACTGCAGACAGCGGCCGTATACGTTCCCGATCCTTTTCTTCGGCACAAAGTCCGTAGGGCGCTCAATACGGACGAGGTCGCGGAACCGAACGCCTTTGCGACGGTTGCGGCGATCGCCGCCTTCGATCACGGCGGCGAATGGCTGGACGAACTGCGTGAGTATCTGGCGGAAAACAGAAGAGCCGCGGCGCTCTTCATTCGTGAAGAGATACCGCAACTGAGACTGATCGAAGCGGAAGCGACCTATCTGCTCTGGATCAACGTCGGGGCGGTCGGGAGCGGCAGGGCGGTCGCCGATCACTTAAGGAAAACGACAGGTCTGTTCGTGACCGCCGGAGACGTTTACGGGAGCGGCGGAGAGGATTTTCTGCGCGTGAACGTTGCCTGTCCGCGAACGCTGCTCCGGGACGGCCTCGGCCGCCTTCGCGACGGAATAAGGTCTTTCGTGAGAAAATAAAGATGAGCGGTTTCGGAATAAACGTTTTTGATTTCGGCGCCAGGGGCGACGGAGTGACCGACGACACCGGTGCGATCCAGGCGGCGATAGACTTTGCCGCAAAGCGCGGAGGCGGGAGAATACTATTTCCTTACACGAAAGGCGGTTACCGGATAGCGTCGCCCGCCCGCGAGGAGTATAACGGGAAGCCGCTTCGCTCCCAGCTCGTCATCCCTCCGGGAGACGCCAATATCTTTTTCGAGGGTGAAATGCCCTGCAGGATGCTGAACGCCTATATCGTCAGGGATCCGGATTCGGTGAAAAACGGTTTTGAACCGACGCGGTTCGCGGCAGTCACGGGGTTTGTTCCCGGTTCGGACAACACGCGGATCTTCTCCGACTGGGACGCTCCCGAGGAGCACGACGGGACGGCTCGGACCTATTCCATCCTTTCCGCTCCCGAGGGAACGAGCTGCAAAGGAAAATTCAGCGCACTTCAGTTTTCCATTGCCAATCTTGATTTCAGGGTCCCCCTGCGTCACGAAAAAATGTATCCGACTCAGACGGCGGTAAATCTGCAGAACGTCAGCCGGGTCAATATTTCCGACTGTCAGTTCTCGATTTCCGAATACGTCGGCGATACGGTGGAGGGAAAGGAACTTCAGCCGAATCCCTGCCACGCGGCGGGACTCGTGCTGTCGGGCGATCAGAACGACGACAACGTCCTGCGAAACGTTTCCGTCCAGGGCTTCAGATACGGGATCGTATCGGGCGAGCACGTCGTAGCCGATTATATTTATATACACAACTGCGAGGAGGGACTGACCTTCCACGACTGTTCGCACCTGTCGGTGATAAATCATATCGTCGCACAGCACAACGCCGTGATTATCTCCACGACGGATATCGATCTTTTCGGCATGCCGAAGGGCAAATGCAACGTCTGGATCGGGTCGGTCAATTTCGAATGCGGTACCGGCCTGCGCCCCGCGGTGTCGCAGCTGGTCTGGGGCGTCCGGGACAGCGACGGGCGTCTGCACGGTTCTCTGCGCTGGCACAAGCCCTGGGGAAAGAAGGAATTCCCTGCGTTGTGTTCCGAAAAGTTTACGATAGAAAAGTTTTGAACGGAAAAAAGGACTGTTCGCTCCCCGCTGACGGGGGAGGACGAACAGCCCTTTTCGTTTATTCGGTGCTTTCCAAATTGTCTTCCTCTTCGCTCCCGGCGGCGGTTTCAACGCAGAAGCCGCGGTGCCCGCAGTTCGGACAGGTCAGCTTGCGCGCGGCGGGAGTGTGCGCGGCGAAAACCGCTTCAGAGAATTTCGGCTGGAATTTGTTGTGGCACCTGGGGCAGATATACGCGGTTTTTTTGAAATACCAGCGGCTGAAGAAAACGGCGTAGGGTATCACGAGAACCGCCCATACCGCGAAAAGCCACCAGATCCCCGTCGTGATCCAGAGAATTATCGAACCCCACTGAAGAACCGCGAAGGGCAGAACGGCAAGCAGCATAACGGCGTGCAGCTTTTTCAGTTTCTGTTTGTTGGTCATAACGTACGCCATGTCGGCTATCGATTCGACCGAACTGCCGCCGAGCTTTTTCATCCCGTTTTTCAGCGCGGCTATCTTTGCAAGGTTTTCCTTCTGCTTTTCGACGTCCCGCTTCAGTTCCTCCTCCCGCTGATCGAGCAAGAGTGAGATCACGCTGTCGGAATCATCCTCTGACAGCAGTGCGGAAACGGCGTCGATGGACAGCCCGAGATCGCGCAGAAAGCAGATCACCCTCATCCGTCCGAGATCCTCGTCCGAGTAGAGACGTCTGCCTCCCTCCGACAGCTCGGTCGGGACCAGAATTCCTCTGGTATCGTAATACTGCACCGTCCTGACGGTGACTCTGCAAAGCTTTGCGATCTCTCCGGTCGTGTATTTCGACACGGCTCATCACCTCCTTTTCGCCGATATTATACTTCATTACGCCGCGTAACGAGCAATACCTTACGCAGGGAGATTTTTATTTTTTTTCGATTTTTTTATATGCACGCGGTGAATTCACCGATATTTCCGACGGTCGACCTGACCGTGTGGGCGTCTTTGCCCAGAATACCGTCGTCCGGGTATCCGGCGTCGATGCCGAGAGAGCGCAGACGTTCGAGATACAGTGCGGCGTCCTCGACACGCTTGAAGGATTTTTCAAAAACGCAGGGGAAGGAAAGAGGAGACGGCTTCGGGGCGTTTCTGACTGCCGGAACTATCCTTTCGCGAATATCCCGAAGCAGTTCCTCTCCGTCACGGAAGACCGCGCTGTTGCGGGACAGCTCGGTTTTCGTGACGACGGTCGAAATGCCCGGGACGGCGCGTTCCGCCTGGGAGCATGCGATATTTCCTCCCGCGAAAAAGCAGGAGGAAATCCCGAAGGCGGCGGCGATATACGCGTCCATATCTACTTCGCCGATATATCTGCCGTTCAGTCTGTAAAACTGAACCTTTTTGCTGTTCATGGTGTGCGCGAGAACTCCGCCGAGCGTTCCTTCCATCGCGTGGTATCCGAAAAAGCAGACTGCGTCGAACCGTCCCGCGGCAAAGGCGAGACGCGGTCCCTCGGGATGCAGAAGTTCGATGCGCGGGTCGAGATCGTCCGGGTCGATATTGTTTCCTCCGCCGTGGTTGTCCCAGAGCGCGACCGTCGCGGCTCCGGCGTCAAAGAGCGCGTCCGCGGCGGCGTTGAGTTCCCGCGGCGCCTCGCGCCTTGCGATCTCCCACTGTTCGGTCCCGCGGTGAAGTCCCTCGTAGGGCACTCCGACGACGTTGTTGACCCCTTCAAGGTCGCAGAGCAGAAGAATACTTTTATTCATTATCGAAGTCCTCCGGTATATTGAATCTGTGAAACGTGATCATATTGCTGTCGTGAAAACTTGCAGCGCCGTTGTCGGCAGTGCGTGACAGAAGCAGGACGGTCTTTCCTTCGATAATAAAAGAAGGATACTGGAAACCGGTCAGACGTCTGTCCGAGCTTTCGCGGTCGATTATCCGCATTATCTTCCGGTAGGAAACGCCGTCCGGCGAGCGGTACATCGAAAGCACGTTGCGGGCGCTTTTTCCGTCGGAGCCGAGCTCGTTCCCCGCGGCGTAAAACAGGCCGTCCTCTCCGCGGACGATCTCGAATTTGGAATGCGCAAACGGAAGGTCGACAGTCCTTACGAACTGCAGACTCCTTTCGGGGCGGGAGACGTCGGCGCGCATGAGAAGACCGGTCCCCTCCCTGAAACGGTAAAGTAAGTAAAGCTCTCCGTCGGTCCCGACGAACGGGTTGCCTTCGATGGAGCAGGCGCGACCCGGACCGGCCCGGGAATCGCTGTAACGGAGGGGCTCGGACAGAGTCCAGGAGGCTGGATCGAGCGGATCCGCGTCGACGGGAGCCGACAAAAGGCAATCGCAGAACCCGCCGTCCTGCCAGGATCCGTTCTCGACGGCAAACCAGATCCTTCCGTTCGTCACCGCGCAGACGCAGGGGGCGCGGTGGAATCCGGCTTTAAGGCATCCCGGCCCACGCTCGATGACCGTCGGAGTATTCCAGGTCAGGCCTTCGTCGTCGGAGGTTCCTATCAGAAGGTCTCCGTATTCGGTGGACGTGGAAAGCATACAAAGCTTTCCGCCAAGCAGAAAGAGCTTTCCCCAGAAGCAGGGGAAAAGATCGCAAAGGTAGTCCCAGGTCGCGCCGTTATCGTCCGATTTGAAAAGAACGGTCAGACACTGGGGACTTTTCGCCCGGTAAACGTCGTGGGAGGCGAGCAGTCTGCCGGAGGGCAGACGCAGGATGGACGGGGAGCAGCAGTATCTGCCGGAGAAGTCGAATGAAGGATCGTCGGGATGGATGTAATTTATCACGGACGATACCGGTTTTCCCGTCCGGACGAGACGTGTAAGGCTTCGGTTTCCGTCAGGATCTTCAATATAAAACTCGTAATCCGACAGGTCGTCAAGGCCCGTGATACGCGCCTTCCCGCCCGATACGGGAATCGCTTTCCACTCATCAGAAAAGCGGCGCCGCCGGAAAAGGCGGCACCCGCTTTCGTGATCCGAAATATATTCGACGGAAAAACCGCCCTCTGACGGACGGAGGGCGCAGATGACCGGGCGGGTGTCCGTCCGGTCTCTGAACTGTACGTAGGGTCTGTAACTCCACTTCAGCTGCGGCATGTCAGATATCCTCCGCGTCGATGACTTTTATCCCGTTTTCGATCAGAAGGGAGGCGAAAACGCCGTTCCCGGGTATGAGTTTTCCGCTGAAAGTGCCGTCGTAAACCCGGTTCACACCGCAGGACGGGCTTCTTGACTGAAGTATCGCAAGGTCCGCTTTTTCCTCAAGAGCGATCTCGAGACATTTTCCGGATCCCTCCCGGAATTCCCGGTCCTTGTTTTCTCCGATCCTGTTCTTGACGATGCCGTCGACTATTTCGCAGGGAATTCTCGGGACGGGCAGACCGCCTTCGAGCTCGGGGCAGACCGGTATGACCTCGTGCCCTTTGACAAAGTCCAAAACCCTTTCGCTTCGGTTGTCTCCTCCGTCGTATTTGCACCTGCGTCCGAGCAGGCAGGCGCTGACAATTATCTTCATAATCCGGAAAAAAGAAGGGCGCGGCAGGGAGAGCCTTCGGATCCGGCTATATTCAGCGGAGCCGCCGAAAGAAAATATCTTCCTTCGGGAACTCCTTCGAGGACGACGCCCTCGAGCAGCACGACGCCCGCCCCCAAAAGTATCTCGTGAACCTTCTTCGGAGCGTTCTCGGGTCCTACGGTCTGGCTTTCGTTGCCGATCAGGAAAAGCCCGGCTCCGGCGAAAACGGCGGCGGCCTGTTCGGTCACGACCGCTTTCCCGGCTATCAGGATCCGCGGAACACCTCCGGCCCGCGACAGCACGTCCGTTGCCTCCTGCGCGCCGAGAGCGCCTTCGCAGCGCGCCACGAAGCATTCGCCGGCGAATACCTCCGCCGGTATCCTGTCGACAGTCTTTCCTCCGTCGATAAAATGATACGGCGCGTCGATATGCGTCCCGTTGTGGACGCACATGGAAAGAGCCGAAAGATTGCATGAGCCACCGTCCTGTATCGAGGAAAGCACCTCGCGGCGGGGAGACGGATCCCCCGGCCAGACGGCGCAGGAAAGAAGCTCCTGAGTTATGTCGATTATCTTCATATCATCCGCCGTTCAGTTTTCCGGGGCGTATTTTCTAACGCTCCGCACGGAGAAGGGAAGAAGTCCCGCTCCGTATTTTTTTGCGCCCGCTTCGAATCCGATGTAAATTTCCCCGTCACGGTATTCGATGTCCTCGCTCATGTGAGGCGTTTTTACCGAGCCGGCGAGCCGTTTCGAGTCGAGAATATAGGTCGGCAGTTTGTATCTTCCGATTCTTGTTTCGGCGTCCGGCTCACCGTCGACCGAGTAGAAGTACATCCCGGAGGACTGAAGGCCGCCGGAGCATGAGAGAGCCATTTTCCCCGATCCCGCGAACGCGGCTCCCTGGACCTTGTCTTTCACCGAATATGCGCGCAGGGGGGCGTCAGAAAGGACGCCGAATTCCGCGTCGTCCGAAAAAGCGTAAAGGAAGATCATCGCGGCGTGGAGGGACCCGTCGGGAGTCGTGATCTCGTGAGAAGCGTCGGTCTCGTATCCGTCGGCGTGATATTCGCCGACGAGCAGTCCGTCCGGTCCCGACGAACAGAATGAGGAGCGGCAGGGCACTTCGAAGTGACCGATAAAGCCGAGAACGTCCCCGTCCTTCGCGTTTTCGACGTCTGACGAGTCGAGAACGAATATCTTTGACGCGTTGCTGATATAAACGTATTTACCGCGGGCGGTTATCCCGCCGGCGTGGCCGGTGTACCGGCTTCCGTCCTCTTTGTTCAGCAGTATCTTTACCGCTTTTCCGTCATCGATCCGGTAGATTCTCGATGGCTCGCTCCCGGAGGAGTATCCGCAGATCAGCACCTTTCCCGAATCCGTCAGCGTGACGCCCTGCGGGATGAAATCGCGCCAAAGGTCGGGAATCGTGCAGACTTTTTCGGATTTTTTGTAAAAACCGGGATAAAAGACCGGTGCGGCGAGAAGGGAAACCGCGAAATACAGGGCGATAACCACCGCGACGCAGATCAGTACCACCGTCAGCGTCCTGCCTTTTTTCTTTTTGTTTTTCATCCGAAGGCCCCCGCGGTCACCAGCTCCAGCCGGTGTGTCCGCCGCCGTCGACCCCGTTCCTCGAATAGACCAGCTCCGGTTTTCCGTCGGCTCCGGCTGCGTATCCGTATGTGCCCTCCGAGCCGTATTTTATAAGATTGGTCTTGTCGGTCACGTACTGCGTCGCGTAGTTCATCGTGTTCTTCATTGTTGAATTCTTGACGGATCCCTTGGGCGACTGCGGGACGAATACCGCGGTGGCGCGGATCTTGTTGTAGAGGGTCTGTACGTTGTTGTAAACGTGGTGCGCCATCTGGACGATATCCGAAAGGAATACCGAATCGGAGTTTATGGCGACGGCCCTGTTCTGTCCCGGCTGGTTGATATCGCCGAGGAGCATGAAGCGGAGTCCGTCAAAGTCGAAGCGCGAGAGGGTCGAGGAGTTGTTGAAGTCGGCGTTGATCTTTGTGTATCCCGTCTTGGGATCGACAAGATCCTCGTGTGTGTAGATGCAGTTTATCGTAAGATCGCAGAGGGTCACCGTTTCTCCGTTGTGTATCTTCAGATACTTGACGTTCGGATTTACGTAATTCTGGATATAACCGATGATCTTCTGGTAATTACCTTTGTGACCGGAAAGAATTCCGTCCTCGGTGTAAACGCTTGGGAAGTTCCAGATCAGTCTTTCGAGATTTATGGACGAGCCGTATTTCTTGAGGAAAAGGCAGAATCCGGCGCCGTGATCCGAATGGCAGTGTGTGATGTACCAGGCGGCGACGTCGATCTTTCCCGACGTCTTCCCGGTGATCTCGCGCATGAACGCCATAAGTCCGTCGATCTCGTTCGTGTCGAACTGCTGGTATCCTCCGCCGTCGATGACGATCAGCTTGTTGTCGGCGAGCTTGATGACGTACATCATTCCGCAGTTGATCTTGTTTTCGGTGTTGTTGACACCGTCCGGGCTCATCGGTATGCCGTACTGATAGACGACAGTGCGTTCGCCGGGCTGTTTTTCGTAGGTGTATCCGAAAGTGCTGATCAGTTCTCCCGTGCGGTCGAGAATGATCCTGACTTCCTTCGTGTTCTTTGTGAAGTAGGTGTAGACGTTATGCTCGCCGTCGGTGAAGAGCGCGAACTCGTTTCCGTCGCGGGTGAGAGAGTAGTCTTCGGTATATCCGTACAGCCGGAGTTTGTCAAGATAGGAGTTGAAATTCGCCGAAGTGGTCGACGAGGCGATCTCAACGAGAGATTCGTCCGACAGCGGCAGAGACTTGTCGAAGGGCGCCTGAGAGGACAGGTACAGGCGGTCCATAAGCGTGCCGTAGTCGAAGGAAGGAATTACGCCTATCTTCCAGCGGGTCCCCTCGTTGCTCTTCAGGAAGCCGCATTCCGAGCATTTTTCGTCGTCGAGTCCCGGGATGCCGAGAGAGACGAAAAGGTGTCCCCGGTTGTTCTCCGACAGTTCTCCGCAGTAAATGCAGCGGTTGGGGTCGGCGCAGGTGCCGGCACCGCGGAAGGTGTGTCCCGAGCATCCCGACGAGGTCGACGTAAAGATCGGAGATTTGGAAGGAGGAGTTTCGGCGGTTCCGGTCCAGACGATTATGTTGTCGACGTAACCGTTCTGCTTGCCTCCCGTCTTGAGGACTATCGCGCCTCCGAATTTCGACGGGTCAAGATAAGCTCCCGCGTTTCCGGATTTCGAGTATTCCGAAACGAGCGTCCATTTGCCGGTCCCGGGGTATCCCGCGGTGTTGACCCGCATATAGACCTTGTTGCCGTTCTGCCAGTCGACGACGTATCTAATGGTCACGCTGATACCTTTGAAGACCTGGGTGTCGGCGTTATACGTCTTTCCGAGGAGTTTCGTTACTATCGAATTTGCGTTTGTATTGGCGGCGTAGTTGACGCCCGAAGCGTCGTAGGTGTACCACGAACCGTCGGCGTGGACCTGGTTGTTTGCCGTCCCGTGGTTTCTGAAGTGGAAGGAGTTGTAAACGGGACCGCTGTAGTCGCTGACGAGAGCGATGTAACGGTCGGCAGCCGCGGCGTCGGCGTAGGTGATATCGTACTGGTAACTGTAGTTGCTCTCGTGGTATTTGCCCATGAGAGAGGCGGGGATGACCATTACGTACGAGTCGGCGCCTTTATCGGTGTTGTTTGAGATATACAGACGTTTTCCCGAAGAGTCGGAAACGATGGAATATTTCGAGGTGTTTCCCTTGTACGCGCCGTCGGCGGTGGACTGGAGCGTCCATCCGAGCGCGGAAATTACCGACGCGCTGTCGGTGCTGGCTTTGTATTTTTCAAAATCCTCGCGGAAGAGAAGAGTTGCGGCTTCGGGATCATCGGCTCCGCAGCGCGTGCACTTTCCGCCTGAGAAGCTGTGCCCCAGGGCGGCGGTGTCGGTGCAGCCCGAGAGGGTCTTTCCGCAGACGCTGCAGCGGGTACCTGCCGCCTTTCCCTTTTCGGTGCAGGTGGCCGGGACGGCGGCAACGTTCGAGGGAGTGTGTCCCGTCGCAGGGATCGTTTCGACAGTCGTGGCTCCGCAGGAGCACGTGAGCGTCCGCAGGCCGGTCGTCTCGCATCTCGGCGTGATCGATACCGTCGGATTGCCGAACTGATGGACGTGCTCGGTGACGACAGGTTCTGTCACCGGCTCGGTTTCGGGCTCCGTAAGCGGTTCCGTAACGGGCTCGGTCACGGGTTCTGTTTCGGGCTCGGT
>JAEEGL016030619.1_pt1 | contig 11594 bp, 13 predicted proteins | sample 9134231 | NCBI WGS metagenome assembly JAEEGL01 (sample SAMN16246548, study PRJNA631951) | gut metagenome | biome: gut microbiome; feature: rumen; material: fiber-attached | host: Bos | place: Iran: Karaj | collected 2018-10 | reverse complement strand
GCCCGCTGTGACGCTTTGCTTTTTGCGCCCTTTTTATGCCGCTTCCCAATCTACATCTTTTTTCTCTTGGGGCTTGACTTTTAATAGTTAGTCTTCACAATCCCCCCATGCGTGTCCAAACTATGCCGCATGAGTTTGTCTACAGTCTGACGCCCGTCCTGTTTTTTGCAGGACGGGCGTTCGTTTCTGTTATTCGGCGGTGCCTTTGTTCTCGCCGCCGGGCTTGCCTTTGCCCCGGGGACGGCGCCGGCGATTGCCGCCGCGACGCCCCTCTTTGGCGGGCTCGCCCTCCCCCTTCGGCGCCTTCTCGGCCTTGGGCGGCTTTTCCTCTTTGGGCGTCTGCGCCTTGGCGGCCTTGTCCTCGGCCTTCACGGCCTTCACATGGCTGTGCCGCCGGCCGGAGCTCTTCTTGTGCTCCTCCTGGGGCTTCTGCTCGGGCGCGGGCGCCTCCGCCTTCTTCCGGGCGGGCCTGGGCTGCTTCTGCTTCTTCTCCCCGGCGGGCGCGGCCGGGCTCTCCTCCTGGACGGGCGCCGGGCTCTCGCCCTTGCCCTTGCCCCGGCCGCCTCTGCGGCGGCGGCTCCGGCGGTTCTCCTCCTGGGGCTCCTGGACAGGCTCCGTTTCCTGCACGGGCTCCGGCACCGCCGGGATCGCCCAGACGTCCTCGGGCTCCTCCGTCTCCTCCGTCTCCTCCGGCACATAGTTCAGCACATGGGGCGGCTCCTCCCCGTCCCGGGGTCTTCCCCCGGGGACGGCGGCAAGCTCGTTGGCCTTGTAGAGATGCAGGGTGTCGTCCTTATCCGCATCCAGCTTCACCTTCACCGTCTGGCGCAGGAGATTGACCTGGGCCGCGGTGCCGTAGCCGTCAATGGTCTCCACAAAGGCGCCCTGCTTGGGCACTTTTTTGATCAGATCCTCATAGGCCTCCTGCTCATAGCGCAGGCAGCACATGAGCCGCCCGCAGCTGCCGGAGATCTTGGTGGGGTTCAGGGACAGGGACTGGATCTTGGCCATCTTGGTGCTGACCGGCTGGAAATCCTCCAGAAACTGGCTGCAGCAGTAGGGGCGGCCGCAGATGCCGATGCCGCCGATCATCTTGGCCTCGTCCCGGACGCCGATCTGCCGAAGCTCGATGCGGTTGCGGAAGATGCCGGCCAGATCCTTCACCAGCTCCCGGAAGTCCACCCGCCCGTCGGCGGTGAAGAAGAACAGGGTCTTGTTCCCCTCAAAATTGCACTCCACGTCCACCAGCTTCATCTCCAGGCCGTGCTCGGCGATCTTCTGCTGGCAGATCTGGAAGGCCTCCTTCTCCCGCTTCTTGTTGAGTTCCGCGATCCTGAGATCGTCGGCGGTGGCGATGCGCGCCACGGGGCGCAGGGGCTGCACCACCGCGGTGTCCTCCACCGTGTGGTTGCCGTGGCTGCACTCGGCGATCTCCAGCCCCTTGGCGGTCTCCACGATCACCCGGTCGCCGGTCCTGATATTCAGGCCGTTGGGGGCGAAGGTATAGCTCTTGCCCCGGTTTTTAAAACGAATACTGACTACTTCGATCAATGTGGTTCTCCTCTGTTTTCCTCGTCGGCGATGGCGTCCACCGCCAATAGTCCAAAGATATGCCGGGCGCCGGTGTTGACCTTTGCCATGGCTCTGCAGCGGTTCAGCAGCGCATGGAGGCGCAGCAGCTCCTCCAGACGCAGGCCGGGAGTCTTGACCCTGCCGGTGATCCGCTCCGCCGCGCAGGCGGCGGCGCAGTCCAGAAAGGCGCTCAGGCGCCGGTTGTCCATGTCCTCATTGGCCACGCACCAGCGCAGCAGCGCGGCCAGATCTCCCTGGGCGCAGAGCCGGAGAAAGTCCTCCGCGAGCTTCCGCAGCTCCGGATCCAGCTCCTCCTCCCCCGTCACCGGGCTCCAGACGGCGCAGCGGGAGCGCACCGTGGGCAGCAGCAGGGAGGGATTGGTGACGCACAGAAGGAAGTACACCCCCCGGGGCGGCTCCTCCAGCAGCTTCAGCGCCGCGTTCTGGGCGGCTGGGTTCATCGTGTCCGCATCCTCGATGAGATAGACCTTCCGCTCGCTCTCGTTGGGCAGCACCGCAGCGTCCGCCGCCATGCTGCGGATCAGATCCACGGGGATCTCCTTTTTGGGTCGCCCCTTGTCGTCCTCCGGGCGGCGGATGTGGATGATGTCCGGATGGATGCCCGCCTCCGCCTTCCGGCAGGCGCGGCAGACGCCGCAGGGCCTGGCCCCCTCCGCCTGGCAGAGCAGCGCGGCGGCAAGCTGGGACGCGTTGGAAAGGCAGGCCTCCCGATCGGCGGCGGACACGATGGTGGCGTGGGCGATCCGCTCCACCTGCTCCCTGTTCATCCGCTCCATGGGCTCCCCCCCTCTCTGCATGACAACTGAGTTATTTTACAATTTTATTTTTCCCTCGTCAATCACAAATCCGCAAGTTTTTGAAAAGCCGGCAAAAATTTCGCGCAGCGCTTGTGTTTTTCGACAATTCTTGCTAAAATAATAAAGTCTATGCGTTCAAGCCTTCCTGCGGAGCGCGGGGGCTTTCCGAATATCTGTTTTCTCAGGAGATTTCCATGAAAAGACTATTGCTGATCGTATTTATTCTTCTGCTGAGCTTCTTCGGTCTGCTGGCCGACAGGGGGCTTATGTTCCTCGGGCCGGCAGACGCGCCCGGGCAGAGCGTGCAGGCGCCGGGCGCAGCGCCCGCAGCGCCGGAGCCCGGCGAGAGCGAGAGCGAGGGCGAGGACGGAGAGGAGGCGCCTGCGCTTCCCGCCGTGCCCCCCATCCTCTTCTCCGGCGAGTATGCCGACAAGCTGCAGATCTCGGAGCTGATGCCCAAGAACAAGGCCGCCGTCCGGGACGGCACCGGCGGCTATGCCGACTGGGCGGAGCTGGAGAACATCTCCGGGGAGACGGTGTCCCTGGAGGGCTGGTCCCTCAGCGACAAGGAGGGCGCGGCCCGCTGGAGCTTCCCGGAAACGGAGCTCAAATCCGGCGAACGGCTGCTGGTCTTCTTTGACGGGGTAAACGGCCCGGACTTCTCCCTCTCCGAGGATGAGACGCTGTATCTCTACTCGCCGGAGGGGGCGCTGCGGGATCAGGCCGCCTGCGCCGGGGCGCATTCCGACCGCTCTCTGGTGCGCCAGGCGGACGGCAGCTTTGCCGAGACGCCCTGGTTCAGCCCGGGACTGGAGAACAGCACCGCCGGTTATGAGGCCTGGTGCGAGACCCAGCCCGCCGGGGAGGGTCTGGTGATCAACGAGACCGCGGTTTACAACCGGAGCTTCGTGGCCCAGGGCAACTGGGACGCCTGCGACTGGACGGAGATCAAGAACGTCTCCGACGCTCCCATCTCTCTGGCCGGCTGCTCCCTCTCCAACAAGAGCGGGGAGCTGCGCTGGACCTTCCCGGAGGATCGTACCTTGCAGCCGGGGGAGCTTCTGGTGATCTGCTGTCACGACGATGAGGAGGACGGCAGCATCGGCAGCGCCCTCAACACCGGCTTCGATCTGAGCGCCGCGGGGGATCAGCTCTACCTCTACGACGCAAATGGCGTCCTGCTGGACGCGGTGGCCCTTCACGACATCCCCATCGGCTGCAGCATGGGCCGCATGGACGGGCAGCCCGGCCACTTCTACTTCTCCGACCGCACCCCCGGCTCCAACAACGCCCAGGGCTACCGCCGGGTGACAGAGCAGCCCCTGCCCGCCGAGCCCGACGGGGTCTACAACCAGGTGGAGACCGTCACCGTGGAGCTCCGCTCCGAGGGTGAGATCCACTACACCACCGACGGCACCGTGCCCACCATGAGCTCTCCCCTGTACACCGAGCCGCTGACGCTGAGCAGCACCACCGTGGTGCGCGCCGTCGCCCGGGAGGAGGGCGCCCTGCCCAGCAACGTCGCCACCTACAGCTATATCATCAACGAGAATCACACGCTGCCGGTGCTGAGCCTGGTGGTGGACGACATGGCCGAGTTTAACAACATCTGGTACAACAAGCTCAAGCACCACGACGTCCCCTCGAACCTGGCCCTTTACGACGGGGAGCACAGCTTCAACCGGGCCTGCGATCTGAGCATGAAGGGCTACACCAGCCTGGATCTGCCGAAGAAGAGCATGGGCGTCAGCTTCAAGGGGCGCTACGGCGGCAACCTGGAGGCCAACGTCTTCGACAACGGCATCACGGAGTATTCCTCTCTGGCCATCCGCGCCGGGCAGGACTACACCTTCTCCATCTTTCGCAACGAGCTCTTCCAGCAGCTCTGTCTGGAGGCCGGGGACGCCTGCCTCACCCAGGCCAGCAAGTACTGCATCCTCTATGTCAATGGCAGCTATTACGGGATCTACTGCCTGAAGGAGGACTTCTCCAAGCAGTATTACGCCTCCCACGCCGGCGTCAGCGTGGACAGCGTGGTGGCCAACAAGTGCCCTGTGAGCCTGGATTCCGAGTTCTATCACGAGGTGCTGGACTTCATCTACCACAACGACCTGACCATCGAGGAGAACTACCAGTACGTCTGCGACCATGTGGACATCGACAGCCTCATCGACTGGTTCCTGCTGGAGAGCTACTGCGCCAACACGGACATCCAGGGCAACACCCGCATGTACCGCTCGCCGGAGAACGGCAACAAGTGGACCTTCTGCTTCTATGATCTGGACTGGGGCTTCTGGTACGCCCAGAGCGACTTTACCATCATCATGAAGGAGATCGGCAACGCCGGCAACCAGATGCCGCCGCTGATCAAAAACCTGCTGAAAAACCGCTACTTCCGGGATCGGGTGCTCTACCGCTTCGCGGAGCTGAACCGCACCGTGCTCTCCAACGAGCATGTGCTCTCCCTCATCGACGAGTATCAGGCCCTGCTGGAGCCGGAGATCGTGCGGGAGCGGGAGCGCTGGTATCTGCAGGCCGACCAGTGGTACGTCCGGGTGGACGAGCTGCGCAGCTTCATCACCGCGAACAACTGGGAGCAGCACAACGTGGATCAGATCTGCCGCTTCCTGAACGTGGGCGAGATGGAGCGGGAGCAGATCTTCGGCCGCTGAACCATATTCCACAAAAAAACACCTCCCGCTTCGGCGTTTTCACCGAGGCGGGAGGTGTTTTTGTTTCGATCATATGCCTGCCGAGGAGAGATTCTGTGACTCGGTCTTTTCGTAGAGCGCGGCCAGCTCGTCCAGCGCGGCGGCAAGGCGCCCGGCGCTCTCCTCCAGCCGCGCGATGCGGTTGGCGGCGCTTGCCATGGAGAGCTTGATGCTCCCCGCGCCGAGGAAGCAGTAGGGCAGATTGCCTCCCGCGCTCCTCACGCTCTGCGAGGTCTGGGAGAGCCCCGACCGGATGCTGCTGAGCTCATTGCTCAAAGTTCGCAGGGCCTGGGTTTCGCAGAGAAATCTCTTCCCCGGCCCGCCGGTGGATGCAACGCGCCTGTCCTTGCGGTCGTCGCAGATCTGAATGCTCTTCCTGTATTTGTTGGTCAGCCCGAGAATCACCAGCAGCCGGTGCCGAAGCGAAATGGGGATAAGGTCGAGCCCCACCAGCTTTCGGAACCAATCGGACAGGCTCCAGATCGCGAGTCCGGATTCCGCAAGGAGATCGGTGGCGTGCTCCGCCAGATCCAGCAGAACACACAGATCCCCCAGTCCCGCCTGGTCGAGAAAAGCCCTCAGCTTGTCCCCAAAGGCGGGATCGAGTTCGCTGTACTTCAAGGCGTAGGCCAGAAAATACGCCAGATCGTCCGCGTATTTCGAGTCTCCCAGGGTATCGAGGATCCTGCTCAGCTTCCCCAGCGTGGAATGATCGCCAAGTCCGCCGTCCGCCAGCAGGCCAAACATTTCCAGGGCTTCCGTGCGCTGTCCGTCCGGCATGGAGCGCAGGTAGCTGTTGAAAAACTCATTGAGCTGGGCCATTTGGGGATCTTGCCCGTTGGGGTTGACCACCATGGACCACTCGCCGTTCTCGCCGAACTTCATGAAGGTGTTGGGGCAGTGGTTTTCCAGGAAGCCTCCATCACCCAGATCCTGGGCCTTGTAGAAGGTAGTCTCGCCGATGTCGTTGAGCAGGATGTTGACATAGTCGCCGTCCACATTGTGGTTCTGGATCTTCCACTGGTTCGCCGCGATCTTGTCGGCGTAGGCGTCCATGAATTTATCGGAGAAGCCCTGGCCGTCAAAGGAAATGCAGCGATCCACGGTGCTGTCCATCACGGTGATGTATTTGCACTTGTTGCCGCCCTTGGAGTGGCCGGTGACCGTGACCTGGTAGCGGTCCAGGCCGTATTCCTTGTAGGCGTCCTGATACCAGTTCAGGGCGTTTTGCTGCTGCGCCGTGTCCGTCACATTGCCGCCGACAAAGTTGTCCTTCCACTCGCCGCCTGCCGTTCCGCGGAAGGCCACCACCGCCTCTCCGGTGGATTCGCTGGTGAAGATGGCGCTGAGCCCTCCGCCGCCGCCCTCCGCCCAGTCCGTGTGGGTGGCGGTAATGGTCATGCTGCAGATCTCGGGGTCATTCTGCACCGCGGCAATGATGTTCTTCCAGTCCTTTCCGTTCACATAGGTGCTGTAATCGAAATTGTCATCCAGTTGGGAGGTCTGAATACCGCCCAGCCAGTCGCCCACCGTCTCCCCAACGTGCATGTCCACCGAGTCCATCGGGTTGTTCTTGCCTTTATCGCCGCTCATGTACATCAGCTGGTTGAGCAGCAGCACCTGTTCCGTCGTTAATTCCGCCATAAGTGCTTCCCTCCTCAACCCACGTCAAAGCAGTTGAAGCTGAAATGGGGCAGCGCGCCCCAGCTTTCGTTCAGCCGGGCCGCGTCCTGCCCCTCCATGGGATCCGCGAAGGCGACGCCGTAGCTTCCGTACAGCCCCGCCTCCCGCAGCGCGGCGTACAGCTCCTCCCGCAGCCCCTCCCGGTCATACGCCGCGGGGAGGAAGAGGCGCGTGTTGCGCTTCAGCCTGGGGAAGAGGAGCAAAAGCGCCTCCACCGACCCGTCCGTCGTCAATTCCTTCCCGGCAGGGTTCGGGAACACCGTCAGCGAAAGGGCGGGAAAGCCCGCGCGCTGCAGGGTCTGCTCCACCAGGGCGTCATAGGCGGGCCGGATCCGCGCGGTACACAGGGTATCCGCGCAGCGGCAGCCATCCTCCTCCGGTTCCATGACGACGGTGTACACCGTCTCCCCTTCCCCGCAGCAAAAGCGCAGCTCCGCCCAGGGTGCAAACTGGTTTCCCGGTGTAAAGCTCAGGATCCGGATCTCCTCCTCCGGATAGCGGGCCGCGAGCCAGGCGCTGCCGGCGCGCAGCAGCTCCAGCGCCTGCTGCTGGTTGGGCAGCAGCCGCCCCTCCCGGATCAGATCCTCGCAGGGATAGACTGCGCAAAGCAGTTCGATCTCACGCTCTGTCAATTCCATGTGGTTCACCGTGCTCTCTCCTGTCTCATAGCAAAAAGCCGTCGGCTCTTCCTCTTCTTATCGTATCCGACAGACAATGGCGGTCACGTTGTCCCTGCCGCCCTTATCCAGCGCGGCGTCCACAAGCCGCTGCGCGCATTCCGTTGCCGTGATCGTGTCGCTCATAATGCCGTCGATCTCCACGTTTGTCAGCATGTCGGTCAACCCGTCGCTGCAGAGAAGATACTGGTCGCCGTGTCTCAGCTCCCCCTTGGCAATATAGGGCTCAATCAGATAGTCGTCCGGCCGGATGCCCAGGTGCTGGGTCAGAGGGCCTTTTTTCTCCCCCTCGCGCAGATCGACGTGGTTTTTGGAAAGCTGCAGAAACTCGCCTTCCCGCAGCCGGTAGGCACGGCTGTCCCCCAGGTTGCAGACATAGACATAGTTCTGGGAAAAATAGAGCGAGACCAGGGTGGAGCCCATGTGCTCGGTGCAGAATTCCCGCTGCTTTTCCAGCACAGCCTCATTCATCTTCCCGCACAGATCCTTCAGGAATCGCTTCTCGGGAATGTAGTAGTCCTCAATGATCTGCAGGCTGCTCCTCATGCATTCCGCCGCCGTAAAGGACGCCCAATCCCCGTAGTTCTCCCCGCCCATGCCGTCAAAAACAGCGAGCAGCGTCTCCTGGGAGAGCTCCTTCGTCATGGTGACGGGGTGCTTGAGCCCGGTATTCCCGAAGGCAAGGCAGCGGCCGTTAAAATAAAAATTATCTTCGTTTCTTTTCCGAACCTTGCCCGTTTTGCACAGGCAGGCGGCATCCAAAGTGAAGTACATCGTTGTTCTCCCGCTTGAAAAAGCTCGCTCACGTCTCTCCGCACCGGCGCCCGGCCGGGAAACGCTCCGTTCGTCAGCGCAAGGGGCGAATCACTGGATCTTGTTTTCGTCGTAGAGGCGCTGGATCTGATTGATGAAGGTCTCGCGCTCCTCGTCCTCATAGCCGCGGAAGAAAATCTCGCCGATGTCGTCGTGATTGAAGAGGAACTGGGATCCCTCTCCCATGTTTCCCTCGGGGTAGAGAACGCCAATATAGTCATAGCTGACGTGGTTGGTCATATCCTCCTGACCAACGCCGTAGATCATCAGACGCTTCTCCGCGTCCTTCAGCAGCACGACCGTGCCAATGGGCAGCAATTCAGAAAACTTCATAACAAAACCTTTCCTTTCTCAAAATGCGAAGCCGAATATGCGCTTGTACATCCTGCGGCGGAGGGCTGCGTCAGGCAAAGACTCTTCCCAAGCCTTTGTTCCACCAGCCTCCGATTGCTTTTCCGCCGGAGGAGACGGCCTTTCCGATCCCCTCGACAACCTTTTTCCCCGTTTCCACAACGGCTTTCCCCGTTTCTATGGCAGCTTTGCCTTTTTCCACGATCCCGTCGATAACAGTATCGGAAATAAATTCAGCTGCGCCCTTGCCGGTGAAATACTCAAAGCCCCGGTCGATCGCCCACAAAGCGCCAACGGTGATCGCGCCTGCAACGACCGCCGGCGCGCCGATCGTGCCTACCACAGCTCCGACGGCAATGCCCAGCCCGATCGTAACCGCCGATTCGCCGACCGTTTCCGCAATGGCCCGACCCATAGAGTTGCCTTCTTTATTGACAATAATATTGTCATACCCGGTGCTCACGACCGTCAGCACCGTACCAGCCCATTTGGCAAAGACCGCGATCTTGCCGCTGGTATTTGTCGCATTGCCGACATTATACTTGTCAAACTGCTTGCCAAGAGACTCCCAAAGGGTTTTCGGAACCTCCCCTTGGGGAACCTTCATCAGGCCAAACCAATCAAATCTTGACTTAGAAGTCGCCCTGGCAAAGCCTTCGGCGGTCTTGGCGACGCCTTTCAAAACGCCGAGAACCCTTTTGACCGTATTCTTTTCCATGGCAGGTCCACCGATGGTGGAAATAAGGGTACCAATGAGTCCGGCGCCCTCTACTAGTTTCCAGAGGTCTGTCCATTTTCCCCAGTTGACATTGCTCCAGCTTGGGCCGCTTCTGCCGCCGCCCCCGCCTTCTCCGCCGGACTTGCTGACAGCGTTTCCGCCGGTCTTCCCTGCCGTGATGTTCTTCTCCGTCTGCGCATAGAGCTGGGAAATGCTGCGCAGGCCGGAGGCCATGGCGCCGGCTCTGGTGCGCTGGAGGTTCACCTGCGCTTTCCTGATGTTCAGGCTGCCCTTGATGTTTCTGCTCCCGGGGATCTGCCAGGTCAGGGAGGAGCTAATGGAGCCGAGGGTTTCGGACAGTCTCGCAAGCTCATCCTGCAGCTTCTCCAGCTCGCTTGCCCGAGCGTTCAGAAGCTCCGTATCTACTCGTATCGGATTCATCGTTTTTCATCCCCTTTACGCGTTGCCGGGAGACCAGAGCTGGTCTCCCGGCACGGTGCTTTTCCCCGGCTTACTCCAGGGTGCTGGCAGGCAGGCCTTCCGCGGCGGACTGTGCGGTCTTCTCAGCGCTGCTGTACTGCTGCGCCATGTCGTTCAGGTCCCGCACATGCTCCTGGATCATCGCGTTGATGCGCGTCATGCTCGCCTCAAGGGCGTTGAACTTCGTCTTATAGGTGTTGGCCGCTTCGCCCTCCCAGGTCAGAGAGCGCACCTTCCCCAGCATCGACTGGTGCAGAGAGGTGATCTGCGTTGCCTGTGCGCCGAATTCGCCGGCTGCCGTCGTCAGTTCTTCGGGGGTTACAAGAAGGGTTCCTTCCATGATCTTTATCTCCTTTCAATCATCAAAAACAAGTTGTGTGTTGTGCTTCTGCTTCCTGCGTTCGATCAGTAGCTCCGGGTCGATGCGGTCTGGGTATTCGCCGCTTCCGCCGTCTCGTAGGTGTTCTTGATGGTCTGCAGCGCCTCGATGTACTTGTCCATCAGCTGGGCGAAGGTGTCCCACTGGCCCTTGTCGTTGTTGAACGCCGTGTTGAACGCGTTGTTCGCGTCGCCCTGCCACATACCAGCCAGCTTCTGCTGCGCGTTCAGCAGGTCCGCTACCCGGTTCTTGAACTGCCCGTTGCTCGCCGTCAGCTCGGTGATCGCGCCCTGCAGCTCCTGCGCTGTCAAAGAGTATCTGCTCATGTTTTGTTCCTCCTGTTATGTTTTATTTTGTTTTTTTATCCTCTTCCGCCATTTCCTCTGACGGTTGGTTCCCTTGCTTCTCTCCCGGGCTCTCAGCCCCGGGTATTGGCGATCTCGATCGCCTTCATCTCCGCGCTGTAGTACGCGTTCGCCGCGCTCCGGATCACCCCTGCGATCCGGTTGATGTCCGTGGAGGTGTTGTTGATCTTCTCCTGCAGCACGTCGCACTTGGCCAGAAAGGCGTTCGCCGCTTCCCCGCTCCAGTCCCGCTGCAGATTCCCACGCAGTGCGTCGATCTGCTGCCGGATCTTCTGCAATTGGTTCGAGCAGTCGTTCAGCCGCTCCGCCTGCCGCTTGGCGTTGCCAAAGGTGATGTTGATCGTTCGTATCGCGTCCATCTGTCCCTCTCCTTTACTCCAGCGTGCTCGCCGGCAGCGCCTCCGCCTGGGACGTGGCCTTTGCCTCCGCCTCCGTGTACACCCCTGCCATGATCTGCAGGTCCCGCACATGCTCCTGGTACCGCGCCAGCATCTCCTCCACCTTCCCGATCCGGCTCAGATACAGCTTCCGGTGCGCGTCTCCCGCTTCTCCGATCCAGTAGCCCGAGCTGCCCTCGATCACCGATTTCAGATCGTCGAAATAGCCCTGCATCTTCCTCCGCTCGTTTTCCACGGTGTTGGACTGCGCCCGCAGCACCTCCGGATCCACCTTCAGCGTTCCCGCTATTGCCATTTCTCTTCCCCCTTATACCGAGATCGCCGCGATGGTCTCCATCGCCTTGTTCTCGCAGTTGTCGTACGCGATCCGCGCCTGGTCGAAGCGATCCGCGATGGCGTTCAGATCCTCCACCAGCGACTGCAGCTCCGCATCGTCCACCTGCACCTGGGCCACAAAGGCGTCGTGCGCTTCCCCGACCCACATGGAGCTCAGGGATCCCACCGCGTTCATCATCTGGCTCTTCCCGCTCGCGATGTTCTGGATCAGCTCCGACATCTTCGTCACCGTCTGTGACACCTGGTTCGTGTCCACTTCAAATCTCATGTCCGCCTCTTCCTTCCTTTCTCAT
>JAEEGL015948234.1_pt1 | contig 11594 bp, 6 predicted proteins | sample 9134231 | NCBI WGS metagenome assembly JAEEGL01 (sample SAMN16246548, study PRJNA631951) | gut metagenome | biome: gut microbiome; feature: rumen; material: fiber-attached | host: Bos | place: Iran: Karaj | collected 2018-10 | reverse complement strand
GATAAGATTGATAAGAATGCTTCTTGTGGTACTTCTACACTACCAACTTGTTTCATTCTTTTCTTACCTTCTTTTTGTTTTTCTAGCAATTTTCTTTTACGTGATACATCTCCACCATAACACTTAGCCAAAACATCTTTTCTAACAGCTTTTATATCCGCACGAGCAATAGCTTTATTACCAATTGATGCTTGTACTGGTACTTGAAATTGTTGTCTTGGAATCAATTTAGTTAGGTTATTTACAATAGCTTTACCTCTATTGTACGCGAAATCTTTATGTACAATCATAGATAAAGCGTCAACTGTATCACCATTTAGTAAGATATCCATCTTAACTAAGTCACTTGGTTTATATCCAATTATCTCATAATCAAATGAAGCATATCCTTTAGTTGATGATTTTAATTTATCAAAGAAATCATATACTATTTCTGATAAAGGTATTTCATAATGGATGTTTACTCTTGTAGGAGTTACATATTCCATTGATACATAAATGCCTCTTTTATCTTGGCATAGTTTCATAACCGCGCCTATATATTCACTTGGAACAAATATATTTGTTTTAATATAAGGTTCTTTAATTGATTTAATCTTTTCTCTAGTAGGCATATTAGCTGGATTATCTACCATAATAGTAGATCCATCTGTCATATCTACTTCATAAATAACTGAAGGAGCAGTCGCGATAATTTCTATATTAAACTCTCTTTCAATTCTCTCTTCTATGATATCCATATGTAATAGACCTAAGAAACCACATCTAAATCCAAAACCTAATGCCTCAGATGTTTCAGGTTCAAATTCTAATGATGCATCATTTAATTTTAATTTATCTAATGCATCTCTAAGTAATGGAAACTTAGAAGATTCTAATGGATATAATCCAGAGAATACCATTGGTTTCATTGCCTTATACCCTTTTAAAGGTTCTTTAGAAGGATTTTCTTCTAATGTTATAGTATCTCCTACTTTAACAGTTCTAATATCTTTGATACTTCCACAGATAAATCCAACTTCACCTGCTACTAATTCTTTTTTATCAACTTTATTAGGATTAGTAATACCTAATTCTACTACATCATAATTAGCATTAGATGCCATCAGATGCATCTTGTCACCTAATTTAATTTTACCATTAACTATTCTAGCTAACGCAACTACTCCTCTATATGAATCATAGTAACTATCAAATATTAAAGCTTGTAATGGTTTATTTATATCTCCTTTAGGTGATGGAACTCTATCAATAATAGCTTCAACTAATTCTTTAATTCCTACACCTGTTTTAGCTGAACATAATAATATTTCATCTTCATCAAAACCAATTTCTACTAATTCTTTTTTAACCTTATCAGGATCTGCATTAGGTAAATCTATTTTATTAATTACGGGAATAATTCTTAAATTATTATCTAATGCTTGATATAGAGTAGCTAATGTCTGAGCTTCTATTCCTTGAGCAGCATCAACAACTAAGATAGCTCCTTCACAAGCTGCTAAACTTCTAGATACTTCATATGTAAAATCAACATGACCTGGAGTATCTATTAAATGAAGTATATAATCTTCATTCTTATATTTATAATGTAATTGTACGGCATTTAATTTAATTGTAATGCCTCTTTCTCTTTCTATATCCATATTATCAAGTAATTGTTCTTTAGCTTCTCTTTCTGTTACAGCATTTGTAATTTCTAAGATTCTATCTGCTAATGTAGATTTACCATGATCTATATGGGCAATAATAGAAAAGTTTCTAATGTTTTCTTGTTTCAAGTTTATCACCTATTCCCATAAGCATACCTGCTATTATTAAGTAATATGGCATCACCATATATACATCAATATTAAATAATCCTTGTATATTATAACTTATTAATCCAAATAATAAAAGATACATTAATTCATTTTTGCATTTTTTTGTTTTTAAATGATAGCTTACTATCCATGCTATATAGAAAATAAAACTAAATATACCTGTTTCAGCTATGACATTTAAATAAATATTATGGGCTTTATCATAAATAATAAAGGTAGCTTGATTATTACTTTTACGTATAAAATATACCCTATACACTTGCATATTATCAGGTCCTGTACCTAACCATAAATAATTACCATAATCAATATATTTAATAACTGATTTATATACATCTAATCTACCGGATGATACAGTGTTCATACCACCTATTAAATCAAGTTCACCATTTTTAGGCATTTTAATAACTATATCAGGTTGTTTGATATCACCTATGTTTATGCCAAAAATTCTAAGTATATTAATCATATCAGATTGAAGATTAGTTACAATAACATTTGGTTTATATATTTTATTAACATACGAACTACTTATTTCTACCGTGAAAAATAACGCTATAAATATCAATGAATAAATTAATATTTTTTTTATTAAATCATGTTTTTTAATAATTATATATATAAGTAATATTAAAAATATTAAACCAAAGCTTAAGAATGGGCCTGAAGAATTCGTTAATAGTAAACATATAAACATAATAATTGTAGTAAATTTATAAAACTTTTTATCACTTATAAATAATGATATATATAGTGATAATGATAATAATAGTAATGAGAATGTTCCTAAAAAATTATGATGACCAATAAGTCCATATCCAATATAATGATAAAACTTATTAATTATATTATTATATGGAAGATATACCTGTAATACGGCAAATAAAGTATTTATAATACCTATTATAAGCATTACATTTAATATCTTAAATAAATCATCTTTGTTATTAATATTTTTAGAGTTTACATATAAAAAATAATATACAAGATACATTAAATATCCAGTTTTTCTATTAGTATCACCAAAAAAAGCAGTCCACGGATTAAAAGCATGAATACTAGATATTAAAGCAATAATCATAAATATTGAAATAAAAATAAAATCTATACTATTCTTATGATATTTATTCTTAATATTATAAATAAATACATATATCAAAGGTATCAATAAAAATAAATAATAATTATGTATAGAATCAAATCCAACACCTATAAAATTATTCAAAATTCCAGGTATCATCATAAGTATTAAGATAAAGATAATTAAATATATATTAAATTTATCTAATGATTTCTTATTAACATTTAACTTAACAATATTATTAAATATATTTTCTATTCTCTTATACATAATATCACCAGTATAATTATAACAAAAAAATAGCATCAAAAAAAGTGCCTAAGCACTTATTTTTTTACTACTTACTATTCAGCAGAAGCTCCTGAACCTTCAGTATAAGTGAATGAATCAGTCCATCCAGTTTCTTGACATCCTGAAGCGTTAGTAACTGTACCATTAGAAATAGTTAAGCTTGAACATTTAATTTTATCACCAGCAGGTAATTGATTTGAAGCTGGTAATGATGCAGCTAAATCTTCATCATTTGTTATATGATCATAGATACTTAAGTTACCAGTTCCATCTTCGAATGCTTTTTGGATAATAGCATATTCAATGTTTTTAACATGTCCTTCAACTGAACGAGCGTTTGCAGCTTTTCTAGCAGAAGAGATAATGTTAGAAACAACTGGAGTAACGATTAATGCAATGATAGCTAAAATAACGATTACAGCTAATAATTCGATTAATGTAAATCCTTTCTTATTCATATTCTCACCACCTTATCTTACTACAATACTATAATATCAATAATACTCAAAAAAGTCAATCCTATTATTCCGTTTTTTTAATGTAAAAAAGGAATAACACATTAATATTATTCACTCTTTTCACTAAATTATTCATTTTAGTATCTTATTCCAGATTGATACTACACTTTTCTCACTGAATTTATCTACTTTCTTAATAGCGTTTTTACTCAATTCTTTTAACATATTATCGTCATTTAACATGTTATCTAAAGTAGCAACGTATTTTTCTATATTTCTATCTTTAATTATATATCCATTGACACCATCATCAATAATATCAGCTACGCCTGATTCAGTTTCAAAAGCTATACAAGGTAATCCATATCCCATTGCTTCTAAAAGTACCATAGGTAATCCTTCAGATTCAGATGTCATCGCGAATACTGAGGAATCAAGAATATATTCTTCCATCTCATCTTTTTTCTTATAGCCTGTAAATATAACGCGATCATTAAGATTTTTATTATTTACGATCTCCTTTAATCTATCAAGTTCACTTCCATCACCTACGATATATAATTTAGAATCCTTATTATTTAGCATTGAAAATATTTGAATTAAATCTTCAATTCGTTTACCAGGATGCAATCTTGATATTGTAATTATATTCTTAGTTTTTAATTTACTTTTTTTATTTGGCATATAACTCATATTAGGTACAACCAATACTTTAGTATGTTTATTATTAACTAAAAATCTGTCATAATCATTTTTTAAACTATTCGTAAGGGCGAATAAATAATCAATATTCTTAAATTTAGTTTTAATAGTCTTAATATATTTATGTTCACCATTATGATGTCTATGTTCTTGGGCTATTTTAACACAATCTTTTTTACCATACTTGCTTAAATATGTACTGTAATCAATTCTTGTAGACACTATATAATCACTAGTACTATTCTTTATTTCATTAACCATCATATGTTTTCTTTGATATAAGATTTTTATACTTTTACAACCTTCAATGAATGCTTTTATTAATCTAAAATGTTTAATAGCGTTTATAAACTCATCCCTATTAGGAATATTTTTACATAAATATTTTACTTTGACTTGCTTATTTAAATTACCTAGTTGATCATTTGGTAATTTATAAAAAACAACTAATTCAATATTATATTTATCAGATAATGCATTCGCGGTATTGATAGTAGCTGTTTCGATTCCACCATATCCCAAATGTAACAATAAAAATGTAATCTTTTTCATGCTTTTACCCCCAATATAAATTTAATAGTATGATATAAATTTAAATCAATAAGTCTATATACAATTTTCCTATTTCTACTCATATATTTTATATATGGATTTTTTCTATAAGAACTAAAATTAGTATTCAAATATTCTTTATATTTATTTATAATTTCTTTTTTATCTTTCATTGGGGCATTAATTGTAATTAATCTTCCGATTCCCATTATATATATATGATAAAAAGCAACAAATTCTAATTTTTCATAGTTCTTATTATATGTTTTTTTCTTTTTAAAATATTTAATCATTTCATCAAAAGCATCTAATAATTCAAGATTTCTTTTATAGTTAGTATTATTCATTGTTGATCCAGGCCTAACTAAATAGTTATATAATGGTTCATTTACAAAAGATATTTTATCAGTTGATAAAGCTAATTTAATAGTAAAATCAATATCTTCATACCACAATTTTTCTCTAAAAACCATTTTATCTAATATATCTTTTTTATATATTTTATTCCATACAGCCATACTACCATACAATATATCTAAATCTTTATCATTATATATAGAAGCATAATTAATACCTAATTCATCACCATTTATAGATACTTCCCTACTACCACATACAACTATATCGCTGTTATCAGAGATAGCTTTATTATACATTTTTTCCATCATATCAGGTTCTATATAATCATCACTATCAACATAAGCAATATAATCGCCTTTAGCCTTCGTTAGACCTAGATTTCTAGCAGAACCTTGTCCACCGTTTTCCTTATAGAAATATCTAACTTTTTTAGGATATTTTTTTACGTATGAATCAATTATTTTTTTAGAATTATCTGGACTAGCATCATCAACAACAATTATTTCAATATCCTTTAAAGTTTGATTTACTAGACTAGATAAACATCTATCTATATATTTTTCTACATTGTATACTGGTACAATAATACTAACTTTCATATAATCACTTCTTTTTTCTTTTATTTTCTTCTAAAAAGTATTTATTATTATATAAACCATACATAATAACAAATAAATACATATACTGTTTATTATATATTAATGTTTCTGTGAAATTACCTAATAAGAATAAACCTAATAGTAATAATCCAAAATATTTATATTTATTATTTTTATAACTGGATATATTTATACAAATGATATATCCTAGGAATAGTATCATTCCAATTATACCGACTTCTGCAGCTAATTGTATATATCCATTATGTGGATACATATATTCTCCTACAACATCTAAACATTCAGTATCCTTCAAATAATCTTTTGCGTTTTGATTTACATAAATATATGAATAATTATTAACACCAATACCTGATATTGGATATTCAATAATAAATTGCTTTCCTATATTTTCATAATATTTTCTATATTGTATTGATGAATCATCATTCATGTTATCAATCTCTTCACCAGTAGAATCAACTAAATTATCAACTACTCTAACTCTTAAGAAGTCAGGCATCTTAATTTTTTCATAGATATAGTTAACTGTTGATTGAAATGAATACTTAAATCCTGGAATTAGGAACGCGATGATTAATAGAATAATTGGGAATATCAATTCCTTATATTTTTTTAACACAAGAGCCATAACTAAATATGCAGCCATAATAACAAATAATGCGATTAATCCAGCCCTAGCGAATGTTAATATAGCATTAATACCAGTTAAAAGGAATAATAATATATATTCTTTTTTACCTTCTTTTAATAAATTATATCCCGCAAATGCGAACATTAACACCATATATTTATCATATAATGTAGCTAAATAGAATGTACCATTTATTCTACCTAATATACCTGGATATTTAGCGTTTGATAAAGTATCTAAATTAATACCAAATATATATTGTACAATTCCATATATTGAACATATTAGTGCTGATATAAATAAATGTTTAATTATTCTCTTTCTATCTTCTCCATCTATTTCAATATTAGTAATTAAATATAGTAATAATAGAATACATCCAAAATTAACAATACCCCTAATACTTTGAGTTCCAACACTAATTCCTAATATCATAGTTAGAATTATCCATACGATATTAATAGCCATGAATATTAACATTTTTTTATCTTTTAATAAGTTCTTTAAATTAGTTATTTGATCAAATAACAGTGATAAAACAATTAATGTAGGTAGCATTATTTGGAATAACGCTCTTACATTATTTAAAATCTCATTGGATATAAATACATCCGTTCCACACAAAAGTGTAAGTAAATAAATTGTTATAATAATTATATTTATACTACGTCTTGATGCGTTCATTTTTGTCTTCCTCTCTATTTTATAATTATGCCATGATAGTAGTATTTTTTGTTTTACTAATGATATTAAATCCCATAATATATCTTCTTTCATAATTAATAATGATATAAAATATGTAAATATACCTATTAATATATAAATAATTGTACTTAATATTCTAGCTACAAAATAGTCTTTAATTAAGAATAAAACTAAGCACATAATAGTTGTAGCTATTACAGGTTTAATAACTGTTTTTAATATACTAAAGCAATCAAGTTTTACTAGTTTAACAACAAGATATCCTTGAATTATTGTAACACATAACTCTGCCGCTAATGTACCTAAAGAAGCACCTACAGCACCTAGTTTTCCGATTAAAATAACATTGATAGTTACGTTAATTATTGCACCTATAAAAATACTAATAGTGTATTCTTTTTGCTTATTTAGCGGTATTAAAACAGCCTGGCCTGTTACAGACGCTAAGCCTATAATAAGAATTAATGGTGACAATAATTGTAATAAGAATATACATGGTTCATATTCACTACCTAAAAACCAAGGTATAAACAATGGAGAAACCATAACAAATCCAAGTATCATAGGTAAGCCCATTAAAATAACATACCTAATAGCTCTAGATAATTGTAATTTCACTTTTTCCATTTCATTAGAACTAATTAAATTTGATATTCTTGGTAATAATACTGCTCCTAATGCTGTTATAACCGTCATTGAAGCTTTAACTATATTTTCTGATTGTGAATAAAATCCTACTTCTGTTTGACTAGATAAAACTCCTAAAAAAACTTTATCTACATATGTATATACATAAATTGCCATAACTGGAAGTGCCAACATAAATACTGGTTTTAAATGTTTCTTAATATCATTTTTCTGTAGTTTAACATTTTCAATTGTATTATTAATTGAACTCCATAATAATAATGAATTTAAAAGTCCAGTTAATGCCATTATTAATGTATATGTAAATAAATCTTCTTTAGTCTTAACAAACATAAAAATACTAGCTACAGAAAGTATCTTAATAGTTATCCCTTTAATCGCGATATCTTTAAAATTTTCTACTCCCTGCATTAGCCAAGAAATATCTAATATATTAGCTAAAATATATATGTATTGAACAATATATAATGTTCTATATTGTTTACTAACAATCATAAGTATGATATATGGTATAGTTATGATCATACTCATAATAGTTCTGATTTCAAATATACTTTTAAATATTACAGATCTTTCGTGTTTATTTTTAGCCATCGCGACTTCTTTTTGAGCATACAATGATGTACCTAAAGACGCGATTAAAACAAATACACAAACAATTGAATTTGTATAATTATATACACCTATTCCTTCTGGAGTTAAAACTCTTGATGTATAAGGTAATAATATAATAGGTAATATAATTAATAATAGTCTATATATTAAGTTATATATATAATTTACTTTAACGCTTCTTTTCATTTTGACACCTTCTCAGACCATTCTTTGATCCACTCTAAATATCTATATCCTAAATCTTTAGTAGGTTCAAGCATCATACCTTCAGCCCATTCATTCCATGCATTTATAAATACGTATTCATCATTCTTAATCGTATCCATATATTTCATAAAATGCTTTTTATCTATAGGATTAATTATATAACCTCTTTGTTTATGCCTAGGTGTATTATCCCATTCGAAAAATACACCATGGTATATATTCTTACCAGATTTATAACCTTTTATAGCTAAATCAATAAGTTTATTACCATCATACTTCCTTACAGCTTTAGTACATCCTTTCAAAGATAAGAATGTTTTAGCCTTATTATATAGTCTTATCGGTGTATATTTATTTTTAACATTATAATCATTAATAAACATATCTGGTGCTCTTAAGAATGCTCCATACTTATTATCTATAGCATCTATACTACCTCTATAAGTTTTAATGATATATATACCATTAAATCCATTTTCCTTACATTTTTTATCAAAGTATTTAGTCATCTTATCAAATTCATCAAATTCATTTCTGAATATCATAAATACTGGTTTATTATCTTTCTTTTCATATCGTTCATCTTTAAAAAATGGAAGTAAATAATTAAAATGTTTCTCCCATGATGATTTATCACCATATGTTTGCTCAACTAATAATTCTTTCTTACCATTTAAAGCTTTATACCAACTATGATTAGCCCAGCAAAAGAAGAAAGGTTCATCAATATCCTTCCATTTAAGTAAATTCTCAGCTGGTTTTTCCAACAATAATTTACCATCAAAATAATAATGATAATATAACATACCATCAATTTTATATTTATGCATTAATTCTGCTTGATGTTGCATTGTTTTTTTAAGAAGCATATTATATTTACCTTCTAGAGGTAATTTTGGTTGCATATGATTTTTGTATAGTGGTTTAGCCCCATAAACATTAGTCCATTCAGTGAATCCTTTACCCCACCATTCATTGTTTTCTTTAGTTTCATAAAATTGTGGTAAAAATATAGCAAATTTCTTCATAATACCTCCATTTATACTAGTAAATATCTTTAAATACTCACTATATAATTATATCATAAATTAAGTCCAATAAAAAGAAAAGAGATATAAAATCTCTTATTTTAATAGAAGTTCTAATTTAGCTTTTTCTTCTTCTAATTTTTGTCTATCAGCTTCAACTATATTAGCAGGAGCTTTATTAACATAATTTTCATTAGATAGAAGTTTTTCTCTTCTTTCAATAGATGCTTTTAAATCACTAATTTGTTTTTCTTTAGCTAATTTATCTTCTTCTGTTTCTTCTTTTTCATAGAAAATAGTAGCTTCATAAGATGAATACTTAACATTATATGAGTTAATATCTAAAGATTTAGTTATTATTACATCTTGTAGTTTTAACATCTTAATAATAATTTCATCATCTGTATTAATCATAACTTTAGCTTCTTTAGGAATATTATTTTCTGTTTTAACATTTCTAAATGCTTTAATAAATTCAATCTTATCGTCAACTAATTTAGTTGCTTCTTTATCTATAAATTTCTTATCATATTCTGGATATGTTGAAATCATAATTGATTCTGCCTCTTTAATTGGTAACATTCCATATATCTCTTCTGTTACATATGGCATAAATGGATGTAACATCTTTAATATACCAGTTAATACATAACATAATACTGATTTTGTAGTTAATGAATCACTATTAAATTTAGCAAACTCAATATAATTAGAACAGAACTTATCCCATGTGAATTCATATATTACCGCACCGGCATTATTAAACTCATATTTATCCATAAATTTCTTAGTATCATGAATACATTTTTCATATTCAGATAAAATCCATTTATCTTCACTTGTTAAATTATCAAATGTATATTCTTTCAATCCTTCAATATTCATTAATGTAAATCTAGAAGCATTCCATATCTTGTTAATATAATTCCATGTAGATTTAATTTTTTCTTCATCAAATCTCATATCAGTACCAGGAGCAACATCAGTAGCTAAGTAATATCTTAATGCATCTGCACCATATTCTTTAACCATATCAAATGGATCAATACCATTTCCTAATGATTTACTAAACTTTCTACCTTGTTTATCTCTAATTAAACCATGAATTAAACAATCTTTAAATGGTCTTTTACCTAGTAATTTTTCACCTTGGAAAGTCATTCTATTAACCCAGAATGGAATAATATCATATCCTGTCACTAAACATTGATTTGGATAATATTTTTCTAATAATTTAGTATTATCCGGCCAGCCTAATGTAGCAAATGGCCATAAAGCACTAGAAAACCATGTATCTAATACATCATTATCTTGTACCCATCCTTCTCCCTCTGGAGCTTCCATACCTACATATATTTCATCACCTTTATACCAAGCAGGTATTCTATGCCCCCACCATAGTTGTCTAGAGATACACCAATCATATGTAATTTCCATCCAGTGGTTCATAGTTTTTTCATATCTAGCAGGTACAAAGTTAACTTTTTCATCTTTTTTCTTTTGAGTTTCTAATACACGATCAGCTAAAGGTCTCATCTTAACAAACCATTGTTCCTTAACCATTGGTTCAACCATAACGCCTGTTCTTTCTGAGTGACCTACTTCATGTACTAATGGTTCTACTTCTAATAATAAACCAGATTCTTCTAAATCTTTTAAAACAGCTTCCCTACAATCTTCTCTAGTCATTCCTTGGTATTTTAAAGGAACATTTTCATTCATAGTCGCATCATCATTCATGATACAAATTCTTTCCAAGTTATGTCTATTACCAACTTCGAAGTCATTAGGATCATGTGCAGGAGTAATCTTAACTACACCTGTACCCTTTTCCATATCAGCATGTTCATCTGCAATAACTGGAATTGGT
>JAEEGL014777064.1_pt1 | contig 11594 bp, 14 predicted proteins | sample 9134231 | NCBI WGS metagenome assembly JAEEGL01 (sample SAMN16246548, study PRJNA631951) | gut metagenome | biome: gut microbiome; feature: rumen; material: fiber-attached | host: Bos | place: Iran: Karaj | collected 2018-10 | reverse complement strand
TTTGAATCTATATAGCATCTGTTAAAAATTTTTTCATCTTTCAATAATGAATAAACTGTTCCTTGTTTTATAAAAGAACTCATGTCCAAAAGTCGCTTCTCATTATTGTCAAAAGTTATAACCAGGCGCGAATGATTCTCCGCAGTAACACTGACAGGTTTTTTCCTGCCAGAAGCAAAATACTTTGCTGCTTTTTCATCAAACCCTTTTGAAAGATAATAACTAACTGTATTCGGCATAATTTCACCTCCTACTGTAACGGATCAATAGTGAATAAATCCTGCTTTTTCACAGCAAGCTCCCAATTTTCAATTAATTCAGTCTGATGAAAAGCGGCCCAACCAAGAACCATCTTTAGCTGTTTTGATGGCATTTCACCATCCAGAACTTCAAGATCATTTATAGAAACTATTATTTCCTGACCTGCATAACTTGCATGAAAGTGTGGGGGTATATGGTCATTCCAGTTAATATATATTTTTATTCCTCTGAACATGCTTATCGTTGGCATTTCATCCTCCAGAATATTTCTTAGATTACATTATACCTCAGTTTTATTCATTTTGTAAGTAAACTTACAAAATGAAAATAAACTTATTTCCACGCAAGGCCCCCTGAAATTATTATTCCTGTAAAACTTTTTCATCATAGAATTCAGTTTCTGGATTCCAGATAAGCTTTATTTTTTTATTTGTATGCCGTTCATCTAAATAAATTGATTTTTGTTCAAAATCAAAATGTATTAAATCGTAATTATCGATACCCCGTAAGCGTAATTTTCCATTATATGTTGGGCATACATGCTGGAAATAACCATTTTTAAACTCTTCTATATAAAAAACTGATACAGAATCTTCTTCATGATAATATATAATCTCAAGCTTTCCATTTTTATTGAAATCCGTTATTACGGTATTTCTATACGTATTATCAAAATTGTCTATTTCCTCTATGTAATTGGTATAATTTGACCAATTCTTTTTATAAAAAACATCATAAGCCTTGATTATTTGAGATTTATCATCAATAAGAAAAACTTTTGTATCATTAAACTCTGCATGTTCTTTCTTATGTAAAAGCTTAAAACAAACCAGAATTTCTCTATACCCAGAACCTGTAAAATTCCCCTCATATATAGAATCAATTGTATAATTCCAAAGCTTTTGTGATTTTTCCTCATATTTAATCATTCTTTGCTCAAGAGTTAACTTATTTTTACAAGAAAATAACAGTATAAATATAGGTAAGAATAATAATATTTTTTTCATAACTAATACCTCCTCTTAGAAAACTGAGTCGGACAGTAATAATATTTTATATAAGGAATTTTTGCCGAACCAAAAGCTTGAATTGCATTTTTATTATCTCCTGTTGAACTTTGTTTACCTACATTACCAAAATATGGACCAGTTTCTGCATCATACTTATGTCCAGGTTCAACAGTTGCTATGTGTCCAGGCATTGATAAATCTGGATTTTGCCAACTACCTACCACTGTATATTCCAAGTTTGCCAATTCTTGAGCTTTTTCTGCAGTAATTTCTATTATTCCGCTTTCTTTATCCTGGCTTGCCTTTAAGAGATTATCATACATAGAGTTTGCATTAGTATTTACACCATATGGATCATTTGAGCTTCTTAATGCCATGCTCAATGCATATGCAGTTTCAAATGTTATCCCCAGTGTTGCCATATTACACCATGTTGTATCTGCTGTTGCACCTGAATAGTTATACGGTCCTTTAGAGCCCTGTTGATAATCCAGATCCTCTATTTTTGTTTTCTGCATGTTCTGAAGTTTTGATTTTTCATCTTTGCTTCCAAATATTGATATAAAACTATTTTGTATGTAATTTAATCCTGCTACAATTTTTCCTTCGGGACTGTAATAATGTGAATTTGTTATTTTACCAGCTTCTATCTGATTTTGTATTTTTTCTCGTGAAATAACAGTTCCGGTCTTTTTTTCACCATCTACCACCCATTTTCCATTTTTTAATTCATATCCAGCAGCTTTCAATAAAACACTATATCCTTCATCCTTTTCAATTCCAAGGTATTTTTCAAGTGTACCCTGTTTACTTTTTTTACCATAATAAATAGTTTCTCTTCCATCTTCAAAACTTACCCGATCATCAAGACCATCATCAAGCAGATCCCCGTTATTTAATACCCTCCAGTGGTCCGTATCCCCGACATTCTCCTTCCAGCTGTTCTTATCCATGATTGCATCAATCATCTCACCAGCAAAAGAAGAGTCCCCATCAAGACCAAACATTCTATTTATTTGTGCATATGTTTCAAGACCGAATAAGTGAGCAATGCCTTCGATTCTGTTATCATAAACATGGGTTCCTTTGTGGGCAAGGACTGTTGCAAGCCTGGCAGCAGCTTCTTTTCCGCCACCAGAAAGATTACTGTTAAGAATTATTCTGTTTGTTTTTCTTAAATACTTTCCATAATTATCATCAGGTTCTCCATATTCAAGAGTTACTTCATCATTCCATATATCATTTGACAGAATTACATTATTCATAAGGTCTGTATATCCAAGATAATTTAGTGCATTCAGTGTACTGATTCTTTCGTGATTTCCAAATACTCCGGAAATTTTTGCTGAGGCTATTTTATTTATATCATTTAATCCTGTCATTGCCGTTATAAAGTTTCCAATATTCATATCATATCCACTGGAACTGAATGATGAACTGATTCCTTTTTCTTTGTCAAAAGATAATGCAAATAGACCTTTTTTAACAATAAAATTATCCTTTATATTTTTTAGACCAAACATACTTGTATTAATCAGATTAATATCAGTGTGTCCGCTTAATAAATACTCACTTAACGCTGCCATGGCACTTCCACTCAATTGAGAAGCTGTCTCCAGGGCCTTTGTGTTAAATACAGTTTTTGTTAATACTTCTTTATTACCGTCAGTCAGCAAAAAATCGCTTACTCCTGATGTCACTCCTGTATTTATCCCGGCTCCGAAAACTTTTGCTAAAGTATCTCGACTATAAAGTGATTTCCCGAAATTCGTTAAATTAAATTTCAGGTTTCCAGTTGCATCAATATACACATTGTTAATTGCACTCGAAACTGCAGTCTGACCATAACTTGTTACTCCGGCATTCAAACCGGATAAAATTACTCTGCCGGCTGCATTTTCAATTGAATTAACTGCACTGCTTACTTTATTACTGATACTTCCAGTTCCTTGCGAAACTGCTTGTACTGCAACTTTTTTAGCAAGTTCTAAACCAGCTTCTGATGCGTCCTTTCCTTCTATTGTGATATCCAACAATCCAAAGATAATATCATCCGTAAAGCCAAGCCAGCTTTGCCCTGTTGCATCGCCTAAAATATTTAATGCAATATCAGTAACACCTGCAAGTGTAGGCGCTTCAATAAATCCATCACCTAACCAGAGTTTTTTCTCCTGTGCAGGCAATGAAAGTTGTGTTACACCATAATTATATTGCATTTGATTCCACTGAAAATCAAGCATAATTTTCCCGATTTCTCCATCCCCTTCATATAAAAGATTTTTTTCAGCACTCTTTTTGAAATTCAGATTTTGTTCATCAAAAACAGGAGCATATCCAAGATATTCACCAAACTTTCCGTCACGAACTTTTATTGTAAATTCATTTTCCTTTATATCAGAATTATCTTTCGCTTTCTTTTTTGGCACGACTTCATGTTCAGATATTTCAACAGACTTAACAAGATTTCCGTCTATATCTACTTTTACTGTTTCTATACTTTTTCCGAAAATCTCTTCATCCCAGCCGGCAAGTTTATTCTGTGCATTTTGTAAGGTATTCAGAATTTCAACATCAGAATCATTTTGTCCAAAACTAACTTTTATATCGGGCCTTGCTATTTTAAAATCTTCATATTTATGTACCGTTTGATTCTTTCTCTTTGCTCCAAAATAACTTGCATCAACAGTTACAGTTCTGTCGATTACATCTCCATATCGATAACCATTGTCTGTTACAAGTTTTTTCTCCCAGTTGTGTATCATTAAATTTTCTGTTTCGAGTTTTTTCATATATGAATCAAGCATTTCATCAAACTGATTTTCAACAAGTCTTGCAGCAATTAAGGCTGATTCTTTTTCAAGTTCTGTATTAAGATTTTCTAAAACATTCTTAATATTATTTAGCTTTTCCATTTTACCTGAAATCTTTACATCATATTTTGAAAGCTGAGGCTTTAGTCCGGTAAGTTTTGTTTCATCAAAACTTTCAGTAGTATTTGTAAAAACCATATCAGAAAAAATTTCTTTTTCACATTGCTTTACATATTTCTGTGCGCTTTCATACTTATCTTCTTTTAGTACTTCAAACTCTCTGATGGCTGAGTTGATTTCTTTTTCCACATCCATCCCGCTTGAATCTAACAGTTTTGCGTTTCCTATATTTACTGCATATACATACTGCGTGTTTATCCATTTTGTTTTTTCTTCTACAAAACTGATATAACTTTTATTCCACTGTTCAATTTTATCATTTACTTTTGATATAAATTTTTTCAGCCACTGATTTTTCTCTGCCGTAAGTTTTTCTTCTGCATTCTTCCATTTATTTATCGTATTTTGTTTTTCTTTTTCCAGCTCAGCTTTTATAGTTTTGCAGCTTTCTTTAAATCCATTAAGCACTTCTTCGTTTTCAGTTACTTTTGCATTATACAGCCGTTCTTTTTCATGCTCCTGCAAAACCAGATACTGATAAATTAGATTATCCTGTACTTCATTTATATAATTGTCTGTAGCTAAATTGCAATTTATCTGATTAATGTTTTCTGTTTTCTTATAAAAATCCATTAAATAATTTCTATATTCTTTTTCGTTCCAGAAAAAACTTTCTTCACTGGTTATTAAACCATTTACTTTTTCATCAAGAACTGAATACACTTTTTCTTTTTCAATGAACAGCTTATTTATAAGATAATTATTTATTTCTTTAACAGAAACAACCTGAGATTTTTTTAGTAATGTTTTTAACTCACTTTTTATTATTTCAAAATCTTCTGATGATAAATGTGTTTGTAAAAAACTTTCTTCAAGAGCCTTTAATATCTTTTCACAGGTAAGACCTTCTCCTGAAAAACTTTCTTCACCATACAACATTTTATTTAACTGCTTTTCTTCTTCATTTCTCTCTTTTTCTTTTTCTTCATATTCACTTAATACTGCAAGATGTTCATCTACAGTTTTTCCCCTGTTACTTTTTATATTACTTATAAATTCCTGTATATCCTTCTTTTTATTCTTAAAAGAAACTGCATCTCCTGCATTAACTGCCGTAATAATTAAACTTGCTGCAGCTAATGCCCATCCTACAGGACCTCCTGCTATTCCTCCGATAACTGCCATACCGGTAAAAGTTCCGCCAGTTACTGCATTATCCTGAATAGCACTGTCACATACATCAATCATATCCTCCATGCATTTTTCACAAAGTAAACTTACAGCTATGTTCATTATTGTTCTATTTTCACTTTCTGTTAATTTAATTTTATATTTTTCAAACTTATCAATTTCTGTTTTATCTTCAACTCCGTCATAAATTAATTGAAGATTGTTTAATAAAGACAGTTAAAATAATTCTGTAAAGTTTTTTTTTATGCAGTTTTCCACCAAAATTATTTATACAGCCCTGAACATCACTTCTGTTTAAGATTTCTGAAACATTTTCTTTTGTCAGCATTCCATCCGGATTTAATTCAAGTGCATTTTTATAAATTAAACTTAAAACAATTCCTGACAGTTCATCTTTATTGAATGATTTTTTTATCAGCCACTCCAGCGTTTCTTTTTTTTCAGCATCCTCCTGAACTGCATTATCAAGAATGTTTTCTAAAACAATATTTGTTTCCTGTTCTTTTTCTAATAGTTTGTTAATTTGATTTTCTACGCATTCATTATATTCATTGCTGAAAATTAATGCATTGTAATAATTCTTAAAGGACTCTTCATAGCTCTTAATTTCTTTTTTTACTTCTATCGGAATATCTTTTACTGTTTCATTTTCCTTTTTATTAATAATTTTATCATCTGTTAATTCACATCTTGTCTGACTGTTAAATTCTTCATAAGCCGCCTTCGTTTCAAGACATTTGTGAACTAAGGCTTTTATTATTTCATACAGCTCAAGATTTTTTCCGTATAAAAGTTTTTCTGTATTTAATAGAGTAGTGTTATTTATTACATCTGTTTCGAAAGTCGTTTTTTCAATTTCATTTACAATTTTGATTTTTTCTTTTATCAGTTCTATTGTTTTTTTACTTTCATTACATTTATTTAATTCAATTAAATCAGTTAAATCTTTTTCGCAATGGCTTAATACAATATTTTTTGTGACCAGCAATTTTTCTTCATCCTCTTTTTCTTTAATTAATCTTTTATTTTTTCATACTCATCTAAATATACATAATAATCATCTGCACTTCCTTCTATTGAATTGTTATACTCATCGTAGCTTATTACATCATCTGTATAACTTGAATATATTTCATTCTGCTGATTCTTTTTATTGATTGCATCAATTTCATTTTGAACTTTAGTTTTCCTGTATGTTAAAAAATTCTCTAATGATTTAATTTTATTTATCAAAGCTGATGTATAATCTTTATTCCATTGTTCGAATTTGTTTTTATTTCATCTGTACATTCCCTGAGCGTTTTTATAATTTCATTTTCATTCAGTTTTAAATTCGTTAGTTCATAAAAAATATTTTCTTTTTCTTCTTCGAGTTTTGCTTCTGTTCTCTTTGAGAAGTCCTCAACTAAATTTGTTATTTCCTTTTTTAATATTTCAGAATTTTCTTCTTCACTATTCAATTTTTTAATTTCATTTTTAAATTCATCATTTGTTTTCATTATTATTTTTTCCAAATGATTGTTAGTAAACCATTTTACATATCCTTTTTGTAATTCTTCTGAAAACTTTTCTTCTGCTTTTTCTTTTTCATCGTTATAATTTTTTAAATCTATCAAACTGATATTTTCATTTTCCCATGCAGCCATTGATGAAAGAAATCCTTCCTGAGCAATTTTTTCAAATTGCGCAAAATCGCTTTCAGAACTTGCCCTGTCAAGATAGTATTCAAGATGTTTTTTCCCTTCCTGCATTCTAAAAGAATGCACCTGTGCCGGTAACAGCGACTGCACAAAAAAAGACATAACGATAATGGAAATAATTTGGGCTTGCGTTTGATTTTTCATTTTTAACTCTCACTTTTTTTAACTTTATTTTTTTATGTTCTGATATTAATAATTTTTTTTCCAGCTATCAAGTTTTTTTTTATAAAGATTTTATGGGGAAAATTCTTATGCCGCATTGAACTTTTCTTTTTCCTTTTTACATCTTGGACAGTGCCAGTCATCGGGCAAATCTTCAAAAGTTGTTCCTGGCATTATTCCCTGCGACTCATCTTCAACAGCAGAATCGTAAACATAACCGCAGATTGAACATATATATTTTCCGCTCTTGGTCTTAAAGATAATTTCGCCAACAGAAATTGTTTTCTGGCGGATTTACAAGATCTATCACCTTTTTTGATTCAAGATTTTCGTCACCTTGTGGTGTATGTGTGCTGCAATAAACTGTTGGATTTTTGCTTACAAATTCTCTCACACGGTCAAGAGTTTTGCGAGCTGCTTTTGAATCGTCATATACTACGGAAAGCTTGTTCGTGTACAATGCTTCATCTACATAAGTGATGTCGCCATGAGGCATGTAAAATAGTCCATCATTTTCTACAATAACAATGCTATTGCCGTTGGTGTGTCCTTTAGCCTTGATAAAATACACGCCATCATCGATTTTCTGACTTTCAGGAAAATTATGATAGGAGCCATCGGTAAAATTTACAGGAACAAGATTTGGAATACCTTTAAGTTCTTCAGCTCCCATTTCATCTTGGTTTACGTAGATTTTAGCATTTGGAAAGCTCTTTAATTCACCTGAATGGTCTGCGTGCTTGTGAGTAAGAAGTATCTTTGTAACCTGTTCAGGCTTATAGCCGAGGGAAGAAAAGGCCTTCATATAAGAAGATATGTCTTTTCCTGTAAAAGCAAGACTGTTTTCATCTGGTGATTCTTCTGGAGTCCCAGCAGAAATTCCTGTATCGACCGAAATGACTTCGTTTTCCGTCTCAATAAGATAATTCTGAAGTCTTCCTCAGTATCGGATATTTTTATCGAATTTTTCAACTCCCTCTTCCCAACCAAATGCGAATGGCTGGTGTTAAATCCATCTTTGCGAAATTTAACTGCTTTGATTTTCATAATGTACCTCTTAAAAAAGCTCAAGTGCATTTCCGGAATTGACACTGTTACGGCAATCAGTCTGATAGCGGAAACAGGAGACTTTAACCGCTTTAAGTCGGCAAAGGAATTCGCAAGCTACACGGGACTAATTCCAGGCCGCCATGACAGCGGGCTTTCGGTCGGAAACAGCGTGGGAATAACGAAGCAGGGAAATCAGAACCTGCGGCATCTTCTTGTGGAGTCGGCAAAATCGATAAAGAGGGCGACAGCTTTATCGCACGGCCAGAAATCAAGGAGGCTTCTGGCAAGACAGGAAGGAATGAAGTCTGAAATCATAAACTATGCGGACAGGGCTGCGTTAAGGATAAAGTCTAGGATGAGGAAGCTTGAGATTAGGGGACTGAACTACAACAAGGCGGCTGTCGCATGCGCAAGGGAGCTTGCATGTTTTGCATGGGGAATAATGACGAATCATATCCAGTGATTTTTTTTAATTCGGTATTTTCAGGATTTATCAGGAAGGGAACGAAGTGATTCGGGGATTGCAGTACATAAACAACCATCTTCGAAACCAGTTTTAGGACATTTTCTGATTTTCAGAATCTGATTCCTGTTAACATAGCAGAAGGGTTCTACGGCGGATCATTGACCTGGAGCGGGCCTCGGCCTATGCACGAATATCATAGTGGTCTCTACCGGACAAGCCAGGACACTGTTTCCTTCCTGTTTTTTACATATTGACTTTTGGCTCACCATATCAACTGGTTGTACCGCAGCGGGCTTGACCCGGCATCCGCTTGAAGCGCTTGTTATGTGATTATTTTTTTTTCAAACAAGATTCTTACAAAATCACGTCTTGAATACAGAATTCTTACGACTCGTATAATCTCACCTTCAATTCGGTAGAATATTGAATAATTATTGGCAAGAACAAATTTGTAGTCTGTATGGAAGTCAACATACCTTTCCACAGAAATTCCTGCTTCTGGAAAGTTTGCCAAATCTTCATAAGTTTCTACAATCTTGAGAATCGTATTTTGAGCGGCAATATGATTATTAAGCTCATTTTCGATGTAATTTTTTATTTCCACCAAGTCCTCTGCTGCTTGAGGTGAGACTTTTACTTCGAACATCAAAGTCCTACCATTTTTCTAACATCTTTTGTATCAAGCCAGCCATTTTTTTCAGCAGACTCTTCACCTTTTTTTAATTCAGAAAAGAGTGTTCTTGTTGCTGTCAGTTTTTCATAATCTTTTATTGAAATGACAGCATAGCAGCCTCTACCATTTTTTGTAAGGAAAACAGGGGATTCATCTGCTACATCCTGCAAAACTTCATTGTAATTTCGTAAATCTGAAACAGGTTTAATGGATATCATATGCCCCTCTATTATTCGTAAGATTTTACGAAATAATTATCATAAAATTAACTAGAATTGTCAACTACAGTATCTAGAGAACTTTCGGAATGTAGTTTTACTTTAGATTTCTGCCAATTCAATTAATTTTTGAAGATGAATTTCTATGCAGTCAAGACAATCTACGGGACAGTTATTTTTATTCAAAAGAAGAGGAAGTTCCGTGCAACCTAGAATCAGAGCTTCAATGCACTGTTCCTTTTTCATCTTTTCAATTATAGCGATGAATTCTTTTAGAGTTGATTCCTTTATTATACCAACTTCCAGCTCTTCATAGATTCGTTTCGCAACAAGCTCCCGGTCTGATTTTCCAGGAACAAGAACTTCTATGCCTGCTTCAATCAAGTCTTTTTTCATATAATCTTGTTCCATAGTGAAGATTGTGCCTAATAGACCGACTTTTTTATAACCTTTTTTTGTGATTGCTTCACAAACCGATTTTGGAATACTTACCAACGGAACCTTTGTTTTCTGAACAATCTGCTCATAGACAATATGCATTGTTGCAGCGGTTAATGCGATTACTTCCGCGCCAGTTGCCTTTAGGTTCTCAACTTTTTCAGACAAATAATCAGCTAATGAATCATATTTCTGATTAGAAACATAATTCCATGCTCTGCGAAAATTCACGCTTTCAATTGCAATGTCTGGCATCTGCTTACTGTTTGTCAGTTTATCAATCCGGCTGTTCAACTCCTTGTAATACATCAAAGTTGATTCTGGTCCGGTGCCACCTACAAGACCTATTTTTTTCATCTTATCCTTCTCCTAAAAGCGCCCCCGGTGCGGGCGCCCACATAACAACTGCTTAAGCGGTGGCGCGGTCTGACCGCGACATCCGCTTTGAAGCTTTGTTAGGTTTTATTTGTCATCATAGTGGTTTTTGCACTGTATAATTTTTATAAGCCCATCCTCAATTTTATATACAAGACGGTTTTTCTCGTCTATCGTTCGTGACCAATATCCGCTCAAGTTTTCTTTTAATGGCTCTGGATGACCGATTCCGTCATTGCCGTTTCGCTCAATATCCGCAAGAAGCTGATTTATTTTCTTGAGCGTCTTTTTATCCTGCGTTATCCAATATGTATAATCTGCCCAGGCATCATCTGAAAAATCTTTGTGCATTCTTATACCTCGACAAGCTCATGTATTGAATGCTGCCCGTTCTCCATCTGCATTTTTGAATGTTCCAACGCCTTTTTGTTTTTTTCAGAATAAAATGAACTGTCCTGAACAATCTCAAACGGTATTTTATGCTGAATCAAAGTTTGCTTCAAAAAAATACGTATTGCCGTTGTTGTATCCATTCCTATGGATTCAAAAAAATTATCTGCATCATATTTTAGAGATCTATCAACTCTTGTTTGAATTACTGCTGTTCTCATATATACCTCCACATTTACAATATAATACAAAAGTAATGAAAAAGCAATAATTTAGAACTCTTTATGAAAAAGGCGGGCTTGCCCCGCCGTAAAAACACAGACAAGCCTGACTTGTCTGTGTTATCGAAGTACTTATGCTTCAATAAAACTTGTGTGCATTGTCTTCCACTTTTTAAGTTTTATTGGAAGCCAAAATCCATAAATTCCGATTGTTATAATTGTCAAAAGGAACCATTTTATCCAGTTTCCAAATAACTGAAGTGCTGTTCCGTCAAACTGCAAGCGTTTACCGTTTATTACAGTATGCTTAACTTCCCAATTGTACAGCATTGTAAATGCCCATGGGTAACAAATTCCTAGCGTACACACTGTAATAAGTGCACCTAAAATTTCCCAGCCAATAAGCTGAAGTAAACCACCGTCAAAATAAGATTTTGACTCTTCCATAAAATCCTCCTAGATTTTATTTTTTTGAGAATAAATGTTGGAAGATTTACCTTACTAACAGC
>JAEEGL013093164.1_pt1 | contig 11594 bp, 6 predicted proteins | sample 9134231 | NCBI WGS metagenome assembly JAEEGL01 (sample SAMN16246548, study PRJNA631951) | gut metagenome | biome: gut microbiome; feature: rumen; material: fiber-attached | host: Bos | place: Iran: Karaj | collected 2018-10 | reverse complement strand
GGCGGCATTGTTGAGCAGGGAAGCCGTGCGCCGCCACTGGGTTGCACCTTGGGCATAGGTGGTGCTCCACGTCGGACAATAGCCCGCCGCTGCATACTGGCTACTGCTGGAAGGGAAGTGGCCGTCGGCGGTTTTCCACAACAAGCCGTAGGTTATCTCATTACCCACCTGCACGTAATCGGGCTGTGCCCCTTCCGCTATGAATCCGCTTACGACGGACAGCGTGTAGTCATAGAGCTGTCGAGCCAGTGCACCGTCGCTATGGTCGCTCCAGGAAGCAGGTATGCGCTGGGTGGAAGGGTCAGCCCACGTGTCGCTGTAGTGGAAGTCGAGTAGCAACTTCATTCCGGCCTCCTTCACGCGCTGCGAGAGTGCCAGTGCGTATGCATAATCCTGGCAAACGGCAGGGTCGGCAGACTTGTCAGGATTCACAAACAGACGCACACGCACAGCGTTCCATCCCTTGTCGTGGACATAACTGATGAGGTCGGCAATGGCCTTGCCTTTCTCGTCAAGCCACTGGTCGCCAGCACTCTCGTATGCCGGCACCAAACTCAAATCGCCACCGACCAATCGATCTGAAGGTTGAGAGGTGAAAGATTGAGAAAACGAGAAAACGAAAAAGTAAGGAAATGCTGTAAGGAGCAGGAGGATGAGGATGCGTTTCATATCAAAGGGTTATGAAGGTGAGTAAAGTGATTATTTTTTGAAGTAAACGCGCTTAACGCGGTTGGAGACGCTGGTCAGAATCTCGTAAGGGATTGTCCCCGTCGTGTCGGAGAGCACCGTGACAGAAAGGTCGCGTCCGAAGATGATGGCCTCGTCGCCCTCGCGGCAAGGGATGTCTGTCACGTCAATCATGCACACGTCCATGCAGATGTTGCCCACGTAGGGTGCCTTCTGTCCGAGCACCATGCAATAGGCGTGGCCGTTGCCCAGATGACGGTCGAGACCGTCGGCATAGCCAATGGGCAGCACGGCTATGCGGCTATCGCGTGTGAGATGACCACGTCGGCTGTAGCCCACAGTTTCCTCCTTGGGTACGTCGTGAATCTGCAGAATGGTTGTCTTTAGCGTCGATACATTATTGATAATCCGGTTGTTGCGAGAGTTGATGCCATATAGGCCCAATCCCAGGCGCACCATGTCCATCTGGCGTTCGGGGAAGTGCTCGATGGCTGCCGAGTTGCAGATGTGGCGCAAGATGCTGTGGAGTGGGAAGGCCTCTTGCAGGGCGTTCGAACCCCGCGTAAAGAGGTCGTACTGACGTGCAGAGAAATTGTCGAAGTCGTCGCTGTCGCTGCCTACGAAGTGCGAGAATACACTGCGCGGAAGTACAGCCGACTGACTCTGCAGCCGCTGGATAAGTTGGGACATGTCCTTCACAGGGTCGAAGCCCAGACGATGCATACCCGTGTCGAGTTTGATGTGGACGGGGAAACCTTTGATGCCCTCGCGCTCAGCGGCACGGATAAGGGCGTCGAGCAAACGGAAGGAATAGACCTCCGGCTCCAGGTTGTAGCGGAAGAGCGTGCGGAAAGAGGACATCTCGGGATTCATTATCATGATGCCCGTCGATATGCCTGCCTGACGCAGTTCGACACCTTCGTCGGCCACAGCCACGGCCAGGTAATCGACACCTTGATCCTGCAGCGTACGCGCCACCTCCACACTACCAGCCCCATAGGCATCGGCCTTGACCATACAAATCATGCGTGTGGAGGGCTTCAGCAGCGAGCGGTAGTAGTTGAGGTTGGCCACGATGGCATTGAGGTCAACCTCCAGTATGGTTTCGTGGACGCGCTCTTCAAGTTGAGCGACAAGGTCCTCGAAATGGAACGAACGGGCACCCTTGATGAGGATGAACTCGTCGTGAAGTTCAGCAAAGACATGACTGGTCATGAGCTCAGCCGTATCGGGGAAGAAGTAGCACCTTGCCCCCGTGTTCTTCGCCATCTGGGCAGCTTGAGAGCAGATACCCTCCCCCACTCCGATGAACGTTTGCACGGCGTGTTCGCGCACCATGGCGGCCACTTGAGCATAGAGTTGCGCGTCGGGGATGCCCGTCTGCAGCATGTCACTCAGGATGAGCGTGCGGCTCTGGCCCTGCCCTCCGAGGTGGGGAGTATAGTCACCCTGCGACTGTGCTGCACGGCGCGACATAAAGTCAAGTGCTATGCGCAGGGAATCGGGGTCGTTGTTGTAGGAATCGTTGATAAGGACGCAGCCGTCGCGACCGTTCATCACCTCCAGTCGCATGGGGATGGGTTCGAGACCTGCCATGCGCTCACTGACGGTCGCCTCGTCGAGCCCTAAGTGGCGACAGGCGGCGGCACAGAGTTGCTTGTCGAGGTCCCAAGGCGATGTACCCTCGGGCACGCTGACGGGTATCAACTGCCCCTTAAAGTCAATTTCGTGGATGCAGATGTCCACCACGCGGTTTCCCGTGGGATAGATGAGCGTATCGACGTGGCGGAAGAGTTGGAACTTTTCGAGGCACTTCTGCTTGTAGGAAGAGAAGTTCTCCTGATGAGCCTCGCCAAGCCCTGTAAACAGACCTATGGTGGGTTGTATGATGGCGGCCAAGTGCTCCATCTCGCCAGGTTGTGAGATGGCAGCCTCGAAGATGCCAACCTCCGTTTCTTCGCCAAGGGTCCACACGGACAGGGGGACGCCTATCTGGCTGTTGTAGCTTCGGGGCGAACGACTGACGACGTGGTCGGGCTGGAGCATCTGGGAGAGCCATTCCTTGACCATCGTCTTGCCGTTGGAGCCAGCGATGCCGACGACGGGAATCGAGAACCTGCGCCGATGGCTGGCCACAAGTTGCTGGAGTGCCACGAGGGTATCGGGTACGCAGAGCAAGACGGCATCGGGCATCGGTTGTTCGGGCAGGCGACTGACAACAAAGGCGCGCACGCCGCGCTGATAGAGCTGGTGGACGTAGCGATGGCCGTCGCCACGTGGAGTGACGATGGCAAAGAAGAGGGTATCCTCGGGCGAGGACAGGCTTCGGCTGTCGGTCAACAGCCAACGTATAGGAATCTCGACGCCGCCCACCTTGCGAGCAGCGACAATGGAAGCTATGTTTTCGGTTGTATATAACATGAGTTGTTACGAGTTAATGCTATTTCACTTTTAATTCTTAATAATTAATTCCCAGCCTTTAATTTGAGACGGCAAAGCCGTCACCTACGGAAAAGCTAAGCCCTAATTCTTCATTCTTCATTCTTAATTCTTCATTCTTAATTTCTATCAGCGGATAGTCGTGACGAAGGCACTCAAGCAACTTCTGGGTTTGCTGTCTGAATGCCTCGTATGTGGGTGATTCGGGATGCAGGGGACGATGTTCGAGCGCTTGACGGACGGGTTGCCAACGCTCCAGCCACCGACGGGTATCATCGGCCATCCATGCCTCGGAGAGCCGCTGCCAGATGTATCGCACAGCTGCATCCGAGGGGTGGAGCATATCATCGGCATAGTAGCGGTAATCACGCAATTCGTCCATCACGATTTCGTAGGCAGGGAAATAGCTGACCCACTCGGGGAAGGCTGCACACAATGTCTCTATACCCAGGAGCAGGCGTGCCTTACTCAGCTGACTTTCGTGCATACCATATTTCTGATAGCGGAATGGGCTGACCGTAAAGACCACCTGCAGGCATGGATTTTGCCGATGGAGTTGCTCCAGCACGGCGCGAAGCTCATCGACTATCTCTTCCACCTTCAGTTCCACCTCCACAAAGTCAGCTCCTGGCATCTGGTGGCAGTTGGCCACATGCTCGTAGGTGGGACGATAGACGTAGCATCGGCTGGTGCCAAGGGTCAGGAAAAGGTTATCGGCTTGGAAAAGGGATTCGTGCAGTTGGCGTAGGGCTTCGTCGGTGGCCGACTGACATTCCTCAAACGTCAGCCGCGAAAGCGAAGAGTCGCCAAGCCACGTGTGCCACATACCTTTATTATATATGTACGCGCGCGAGGAGTCGCTTTGCTCTGTCCGGAACAGACGGGCAATGCTCAGCGGGTTGTACATCACGCCGAGGGGATTGACCAAGGCGCGAAGACGATTCGTGGCGAACTGCCGTCCAATGTGCTCGGCAAAACAAGAACCTACGAATACATTACGGTCGTACAACCCAATAGCACGCAGGGGCTTGCCTACCTCCACGGGCGTGCGAAACAGTGGAAATGCGGCTTTCTCCGACATCATTCTGCGCTTTTTGACTGCAAAGTTAGTGAATTATTGCGAAGGATTCTACGTTTTTCTTCTTATTTTTTACGCTTCGTAGCTTCCTGAGCGCACGCTCGTGCCCCTTCCAAGATACTATCGCTCGAAAAAGCTCAAATGTATTTGGCTTTTTGCTCGCTTATTCGTATCTCTGACCGTATGTCGAAGATACTATCGCTCGAAAAAGCCCAAATGTATTTGGCTTTTTGCTCGCTTATTCGTATCTTTGCACGATGAATTTGCTTGAACAGATACAAACGCCTGCCGATTTAAGGCAGCTGAACATAGAACAATTGCCACAGGTCTGCGAGGAACTGCGCCAATACATCATACACGAACTGGCTGACAATCCAGGTCATTTTGCTTCCAGTTTGGGTGTTGTGGAACTCACCGTGGCACTGCATTACGTATTCAACACACCAGAGGACCGCATCGTCTGGGACGTGGGGCACCAAGCCTACGGCCACAAGATTCTGACAGGGCGACGCCTCCAGTTTGGGACGAATCGCAAGTTGGGTGGACTTAAACCTTTCCCCTCGCCCGAGGAGAGCGAGTACGACACCTGCACCTGTGGACACGCATCCAACTCCATATCCGTAGCCCTCGGTATGGCCGTGGCCGCACGACAGCAGGGCAAGGAACGCAAGGTCGTGGCCGTCATCGGCGACGGAAGCATGACGGGAGGATTGGCTTTCGAAGGACTGAACAACGTCTCCAGTTCGCCTAACGACATGCTCATCATACTGAACGACAACGATATGTCGATAGACAGAAGCGTGGGAGGCATGGGGGAATATCTCCACAAACTGCACACAAGCTCGACCTACAACCGCCTTCGCTACTCGGCTTCGAAGTTGCTCTACCGATGGCACATACTCAACGACGACCGCAAGGGAAGGGTGCTTCGATTCAACAATGCCATAAAATCCTTGCTGACCAACCAGCGCAATATGTTCGAAGGCTTGAACATCAGGTATTTCGGCCCTGAAGACGGGCACAACGTCAAAGAGCTCGTCCGCACGCTGCAACGTATCAAAGAGATGTCTGGGCCTAAGATGCTGCACCTCCATACCGTGAAGGGAAAGGGATTTGAACCTGCTGAACGCGATGCCACCTTCTGGCACGCACCTGGCCGATTCGACCCCGAAACAGGCGAAATCCTACGTGCCGAACAAGGCACACAACCGCCTAAGTTCCAAGACGTCTTTGGAGAGACGCTGCTCGAACTGGCCAAGCAGAACCCACGTATCGTAGGTGTAACGCCCGCTATGCCCACAGGATGCAGTATGTGCATCATGCAAAAGGCTATGCCCGAACGCACGTTCGACGTAGGAATCGCCGAGGCCCATGCCGTCACCTTCTCCGCCGGCATGGCCAAGGACGGGTTGCAACCCTTCTGCAACATCTACTCTTCCTTCTCGCAACGCGCCTACGACAACATCATCCACGACGTGGCCATCGGCCATCTGCCCGTAGTCCTCTGCCTCGACCGCGCAGGGCTCGTGGGCGAAGACGGCCCGACGCATCACGGAGCATTCGACCTGGCTTTCCTGCGCCCCATACCAGGACTGACCATTGCCTCGCCCATGAACGAGCATGAACTCCGACGGCTGATGTACACCAGCCAACTGCCCAATCACGGCCCCTTCGTCATCCGCTACCCCAGAGGTCGCGGTGTCATGGCCGAATGGCGTTGTCCCTTGGAGGAAGTGCCCGTAGGGAAAGGGCGAAAACTGAAGGACGGCGACGGACGTGTGGCAGTGCTCACCATAGGCCCTATCGGCAATGTGGCCGCCGAGGCCATAGCCGAAGTGGAGCACGAAACGGGGATGCACATCGCCCACTACGACATGCGTTTCCTGAAGCCTCTTGACGAGGAAATCCTTGCACAAGTAGCACAGTGCCAGCGTATCATAACCATCGAGGATGGGGTACGCACGGGTGGCTTGGGCAGTGCCGTACTGGAATGGATGGCCGACCACGGCCATAAGCCTGAAGTCGTTCGTCTCGGATTGCCGGATGCCTTTGTGGAACACGGTTCACCCAACGAATTGTACAAGATTGTGGGCTTGGATAAAGGACGTATTATGCAGGAGTTAAAGAAGAGTTAACGAGGAGTTAAAAGGCAGTCATCATGAAAATCATCATCGCAGGCGCTGGAGCTGTAGGAACACACTTAGCTCAGCTGTTGTCAAGAGACGACCAGGACATCGTGGTCATCGACGAAAGCCAAGAAAAGACTGAGGCACTCACGAACTCAGGCAATTACGACCTGATGACCATAAACGCCCCAACAAGCAGCATTGCAAGCATGAAAGAAGCTGGCGTGGCTCACGCCGACCTGTTCATTGCCGTGACGCCCGACGAGGCACGCAACATCACTTGTTGCATTCTGGCTCATTCGCTCGGTGCAAAAAAGACGGTGGCCCGAGTGGATAACGCCGAGTACGTGCAACCTCAGTACCGCGAGATATTCTACGGCATGGGCATAGATTCCATCATTTATCCCGAGGTGCTGGCAGCCAACGAGATACTGGAAGGGCTGAAGCACTCGTGGGTAAGACAGTACTGGGAAATACACGGCGGAACGCTCATCATGATGGGCATCAAGCTGCGCGAAACGGCAAAGATATTGGGCAAACCCTTGCGCGACCTCTGCCCCCCCGAATCGCCCTACCACATTGTCGTCATCAAGCGAGGCGAAAAGACGATAATCCCCGGCGGTAACGACGACCTGCAATTAGGCGACATCGCCTACTTCATGACCACAAGGAAATACATCACTCTGATTCGGGAGTTGGTGGGCAAGGAAAGCTACCCCGACGTGAAGCGCGTCATGATTATGGGTGGCGGACGCATCTCCGTGCAGTTGGCACACAAAAAGCCCGACTGGCTTTCCATGCACATCGTGGAACAAAGCGAGGAGCGCTGCCTACAACTGAACGAGCTCTTAGAGAACGACGACATCGTGGTCATACGCGGCGATGGACGCGACACAGAGACACTGGTCGATGAAGGCATTAAGAAGTGCCAGGCCTTTGCCGCCCTCACGCCAAGCACTGAGGCAAACATCCTTGCGTGCCTCGCTGCCAAGCGTTTAGGCGTAAGGAAGACCGTCGCCCTGGTCGATAACATGGATTACGTGGACATGGCGGAGAAGCTGGACATCGGCACTATCATCAACAAGAAGACCATAGCCGCCAGCCACATCTACCAAATGATGCTCGATGCCGACGTCACCACGGTCAAGAGCCTGACCATAGCCAATGCTGACGTGGCTGAATTTGTGGCACTCGAAGGTTCCCTCATTACGGAGAAAGCCATCCGAGAGCTCAAATTGCCCCAGGGCGTGGCTTTGGGTGGTCTCATCCGCGATAAGATTGGTATGCCCATCAATGGTAGCACAAAGATTCAGGCGGGCGACAGCGTGGTTGTCTTCGCCATCGACCGCCTGATAAAGCAGATGGATCGTTACTTCCGCAAGCCAGAAGAAAGCATCATCTCTAAGGTCATCAGCAAGCTGTCATAGGAGCAATAGCCGTCAGCCGACGTATCGTCCTTCTTTCTTCCTTTTACTCCACTTTAACGTCCTTTTAACTTCACTTACTGAATCGTAATGCTGTTCAGTAAGTCCAGTTTGCCGTCGTCTATAAGTTTGACGATGAGCTCGCCAAAGAGCGTATTTTGCCAGGCAAACCACTTGCGGGTGAAGTTCGTGGCATCGTACTTGTGGAAAGATTCGTGCATGAAACCCGTGCCAGCATACGTAGTCATCAGCATCTCGATGCAATGCTTTATCTCCTGATCGTCGGTACTGGTGAAGGCCTTCATCATGATGCTCATCGGCCAAGGCATATCGTACCCAATGTGCGGGCCTCCGATGCCTTCGCCTGCCTTTCCACGGAAGAAGTAGGGATTGTCCTCGCTCCATACGAAGCGACGCGTATTCTGGTAGATGGGGTCGTTGACGGACACGTCGCCCAGATACGCCATGGCAAGGAGCGAAGGTACATTGGCATCGTCCATCAATATCTGGTTGCCAAAGCCGTCAACCTCAAAGGCGTAAATCAAGCCATACTTGGGATGCTGGCATACGGCATACTGCTGAAGAGCGTGACTCACTTCGTCGGCCAAATCGCGGCATTGCTGAGCCAGGTCAGAGCGATGGTTTACGTATGTCAGAATCTCGGCAGCATGGCGCAACTGCGTGACGGCCATGAAGTTCGAGGGCACAAGGAAGAGCAGCGTCGTGGCATCGTCCGAGGGACGGAAGGCCGAAGCTATCAGCCCTACGGGACGGACAGGAGCTCCCCAACCGTTGTTGTTCATCGTATCGAGCTGACGCTCAGTCTTGCGCTGGAACTGATAGTTGCCATTTCCTTCCTTACGCTGTTGGTCGCGGAAGGTGGCGAGGATGTTCTGCACGGCCTTAATCCAAAGGTCGCCGAATATGCTGTCGTCGCCAGTGACAATCCAATACTCGTAAGCCAGTCGCAGGACGTAGCACAGCGAATCCACCTCCCATTTGCGCTCATGCAATTCGGGAATCATCTTCGTCATGTCCTTCATCCAACTGCCGTTCGGGTTGGGTTCCTTGTTGAAGGCATTGGCGTAGGGGTCGATGTTGATGCACTTCAGCTGTCGGAGGATGACGCCTGCCAGCATACGCTGCAAGTGCTTGTCCTTCGGAGCCAGTTTCACATACGGGAACACCTGGGCACCCGAATCGCGGAGCCACATGGCGTGGATGTCGCCCGTATAGACAAAGGTGTCGGGCAATCCGTCGTCGCCCTTCTCCTCGTAGTGTACCGTGGTGTCAATCGTGTTGGGATAGCAGTTCACGAACATCCAAGCCAGACGCAGGTTCGTCAGTTGCCTGGCCACTTCCGCTATCTTCTTCTCCACGGCATCGCTGCGGAACAGACGCTCTGCCTCTGCAGGACGGTTGTTGACGGTCAGCACATCCTGCTTTGCCACTGGATAGCCAGCAGCGTAGGCTCCTGTGAGCATCAAGCCCAACGCGAAGGTTAAAATTTGCTTTTTCATAGTTATAATCGTTTTCTCAATCCTCAATCCTCAATTCTCAATCCTCAATTCTCAATCCTCAATCAATTACTGCTGCAAAGCCGCCGTTCTTCACCATCTTCACTTCAATGACGGTATTGCGCGTCACGTCGAGCTCCACTTTGTTGTAGTGCATAGCCTGATAACCCGCGTTCACGCCGTCCTTGAAGCATGTAATATGATGCTGACCACTGCCGAGGAAGTCGAGCGGAAGTTGCAGCGTGCGCTCTTCGTCACCATTGCAGATTCCACCGATGAACCATTTGCCACCCTTGCGCTTTGCTACGACAACGTACTTGCCCACGTCGGCTGCCAGAGCTCGAGTCTCGTCCCATGTGGTGGGGACAGAGGCGATGTAGCGGGTGCAATCGTCGTTCTGGTAGTATCGTGTCGGGTTGTCGGCCAACATCTGCACGCCGCTCTCCAAAACGACATACAGGGCCATCTGGAAGGCACGCGTGCCCATCGCACCCGAGTTGGGACGATTGGAGAGATAGCGTTCGGGTTGCAGGTTGAACATGCCACCAGGCGTGAAGTCGGCAGCTCCTACGGCATTGCGGATGAACGGTATGTAGGTGGTGTTCTCAGGTCGGCAACCACCCATCTGCTCCAATCCGCGCACGCCCTCGTAGCTCACGAGGTTGGGATATTCGTACTCTAATCCTGCGGGCGTGAAGGCACCGTGCCAATCAATGATAATCTTGTACTTGGCAGCCTCGGCCGTTACGCGCTTGTAGAAGTTCACCATCCATTGGTCGGCATGGTCCATGAAGTCAATCTTCACGGCAGGTATGCCCCACTCGGCGTAGGTCTTGAAGAGGGTGTCGAGGTTGTTGTAGGCTGTCAGCCAAGGCAACCAGAGCACAATCTTCACACCCAGTTTGTTGCAATACTTGATGAGTTCGGGCAGGCGCAGGTCGTCGTTGCCGTGGAAGGGGTCGCGCGTCGATTTTGCCCATCCTTCGTCGAGGAGGATGTACTCGATACCGTACTTGGCGGCGAAATCGGCAAAGTAGCAGTAGGTCTCGTAGTTGCAGCCAGCCTTGAACGTGACGTCAGGACCGTATGGCGCAGCTCCGTTCCACCACTCCCACGAGAACTTGCCAGGCTTAATCCAGCTAACGTCCTTGATAGCCGGACGACGTGCCAACTGAACGGGCACCGTCTGCTCAATGATGCCCTTGGAATCGGTCACGACGACGAATCGCCAAGGGAAGGAACGTCGTCCTTGCGTTTTGGCAATGTAGTCGCCTTCTTTGGTAATCGTCTCACTGCGGTCGCCTCGGGGTTCCCATTCGATGGGAGCCTTGGGGAAGATTGTCGTGATGCCTTTGTCGTTTGTGCGGAGGAACATACGCGGATAGTCGTCAACGTCGCTCTCGCCGATTAGCAGCTGCGCGTCGTCGGCACCCGACAGCAAGCAAGGCACGCTGGCCATCTTGCCATCCTTGTGCCAGTCGGCGATGCTCTTGTGCTGATAGGCCTCCTCGAACGACGTATTGAACGAGCCGCAGGTCTGATAATGAGCCGTAAAGCCCTCTTCGGGTACGAGGGTGAACTGCTCGTCCTTCACCTCCACTTCCCCCTTTATGTTCGTGACGAAGCGGTAGGCAACGGCGTTGTCCATGACGCGGAGGAGCACCTGATACGAGCCGAAGTTGATGGTTGCCTCGTTGTAGAAATCGGCAATCGTCGAGAACTTCAAGGGCACGACAGGATTGATGGTTTGTGCCACACGCTTCTGCTTCACGCCCTTGACTGCGGCGTTGCCGCCGAGGACTTGTCCGCCGATGTTCAGCGAGATGTCGTTCACGGTGTAAACCACCTTGCCGCGCCGCTTCACTGTCCAGCCGAACTGCCCTTTGCCTGTACGGAGTTCAACGGTCAGTACACCGTTGGGCGACGTAATCTTACTTGTCGAAGCTGCACTTGCCCCTAAAGACATCAAGAGCGAAGCCACGACGAACAATACTTTTCTTAATGATGTTTTCATACTTCTTATATGGTTATATATTAATAATGTCAAGGGACGCTGCTTGTCGGACAGCTGTCCGACAAGCGTTACGCCTTGGAGCGAGACATATAGTCCCTTGGAGTGTTGCTTGTCGGACAGCTGTCCGACAAGCAACATCCCTTGGAGCCGTGTTTTGTCTTCGCATAAATAATGTCAATTGTTCCTATAATCTAATGTATTCGTCCCTACCCTTTCAATTCATAACTCATAATTCATAATGCATAATGCATAATTGGGCTGCGCCGTAATGCCAACTCGTTTAATTCGTATAATTCGTTGTTTCAATTC
>JAEEGL012791441.1_pt1 | contig 11594 bp, 17 predicted proteins | sample 9134231 | NCBI WGS metagenome assembly JAEEGL01 (sample SAMN16246548, study PRJNA631951) | gut metagenome | biome: gut microbiome; feature: rumen; material: fiber-attached | host: Bos | place: Iran: Karaj | collected 2018-10 | reverse complement strand
ATCAAAGACTCTTTTAGACTCCTCACCCCTGAGAACATTCAACTTGGAGTTCATAATAGGGTAGTGCTGAATCTTATCAGGAACAAATCCAGCCTCTAAGTTCTCCGGATTGATGATTAACTCAAGGTCTCTCATATGCAGAATACCATTGAGCAAATCATAGTTTATCTTCTTATGAATAATAGACTTTCTGACGGGACTATATGTGATTGTGCCTTGCTCTGCTCCCCAATCTACACACTGTTTCCGCCAAGATTTGTTCTTAGCGGTAAACGATAGTTGCTGTTGAGGAAATCCCTTATATTGCCTAATCATATAATACCATTTAAAATCGTTGCAAAATTAAGAAAGTATTCTCAATAATGCAAACAAATAAATAAAAAATTAACTGTGCTCTAAGTTTTTGCTAAATTTACCGAATCTCTCTAGTTTAGCATCATAATTCTTAACAAAGAAAGGGTCATTCCCAAGGTAGGTAGCATCTGCTTTCTCTTGTCTGTCAGCACTCATATCTCCTTGATACAGAATGATTTTCTCTTGTCTATAGAGCATAACCATACCTAGTGCTCTGATTCTATCAACATTTATCTCAGGAGTATAAGCAATCAACTCTTCTAAAAGGGCCCGGTTTCTAATAGAGTAAAGTAGGGGTACTTCTACAGCAACTTCCACACCATCAACCTTTTGAGTAGTAACCACCTTCTTACAAAGCCAGTCTCTGATAAGGTTATTGGCGTAGTCATTAATAGCAGCAGTAGCATTGACACCCTTAGCATTAGAACCAAAAGCACTATATTTAACTAACTGCTTATCTCTTAAATACTCCGGAGTATCCGCCAGTAAGTGCGTACAGTTACACTTGGCAAAATAGGCAAACAATCCTTTCTTGTTAGATTCATACAAACATCTGGCATTGTAGAATAAACAAAGCAATCTAACCACTTCAAAGTTGTCATCAGCGAAGGGGTGTCTTCCTGTGTATTCTGCAACTATCTTGTCAGTAAACAAATCAAAGACAAAAGTAGAACTCAAGGAAGAAGCTTCAGCTTGGTCATTATCAACAGGGTCGTGACCTATAATATATCTGCCTTCGAAAACATTTCCTTCTCTGTTTTTCTCTGGCATTTCAAATATCTCAAGGGCCCCCTGTGTCGTGTTGTCAACACCATACTTATGGATAGGAATATCATTGGTAGGTCTGAAAGTAACCTCACCCTCACGATAAACTAATTCACCTACATACACATCATTGTATGCATTAGGGTCCTGATCCAACTGTGAAAGCCTCTCAGTAAGACTGTTTACGGGGAAGTAAGCAGCCTTAACTTTAATGATAGCCTCTGCTGGAGTGATGGGGTCTTCAGCAATTACTCTTAAAACAGACTGGGGGTCAGCAGAGTACTTTGCCTTATAACGAGCCATCAGTATCTCCAGAAGAGCCTTGATTACATCTGATACACCATCCTCATTATAGCAGCCTGCTCTATTAATATAGGCAGGAAAGAAAAATCCAAATCTAGCCTTACCCTGACCTTTCCTATCAAACACATTGGGAATTGAGTAGATATTATAACCGTCAGGATTGTATAACAGTGTCTTAGCAGAAGTGAAGTCAGATTCCTTTTCAGCAGCAGTACCTACAAGATACATAGTAGCAAAGGCATAATCACCGTCCTCAACACCCTTTCTTGTAGAGTCATAAAGAGCCAACAGTCCCTTGAAGGAACCCATTTCTTCAAAGAGAATCCAACCTCTCTTACCTCTCAACTTATCTGGATTATCCTTAGCGGATACACCCAGCACCTGATTAAGAGAGCCAGCCTCAACTCCTAACTCATTGATATAGCCCATTTGCCACGACATCTCGTTAGGAGACCTTTTCAACATAAGGTGAGGAAAGGGGGTGTGGGTAAATATAAATCCTAAAGCAGGCTTAAACTTGGAGAAAGTACCATCCTTATCATCCTTAAGGTATTCCTTCTCATAAGCAGTAAGAACCCCAGTCCTTCTTCTATGTGTCTCAGGATTAGGGTCGGCTTCACCTAAAATAAGGTTATGTGTCAGGATAGAAGACAAACTATAAGACTTTGCACAACCACGCTTAGCCAGTTCAATAGCGTGCTGGCCTTCAAGTTTTGCTTGCTGTAGATAGTGAAATCTCCAATAAATTCCCTCAAAGAAATAAGGGAAAGACTCAACACGCTCAGCTCTTCTTGTACCTTTGATGATTCTGTTAATCATCATAGGGTTATAATTGAGAAACCAATAGCAGTATCCAGTTATCCACTCACCATCACTTTCTCTCACATAGCCTTCATAGCATCGTCTCTTTTCTTCTGCCCAGAACTTTCTATACTCAGAATGCGGATTACTGTTAGGTCTCAAAAAAGTATAGCAACCGTGCTTTATAAAATGTAAAGCCGGTTGTCTAAAGTAATCCATATCTTGGACTATATGGGGATGTGCCAAATCTACTACCACTCTACCAGTTTGGTCGTGAGGGCAGTCCTTAGCATAGGGTCTATCAGGAGAAATCAGCCATTTGATAAAATCAACATTGTTGATAAAATCAAACAGCTGTTCTCTCACTTCTTCAGGGTATTTTTCTAAAAGCTCTTCTGTTATAGGAGTTTGGTATTTATTTGTTCTAATTTCCATTCTTTAACTTCTCTTTTTAACTCCTCATCAAGTTTCTGTAAAAAGCCTTCTCCGCAGATAATTCCCGGTGGAGTTATCTTATAAAGACCTCCTCCTAAGCTTTTGACTTCTGGCAAATCAATCTGTTTGCAGATGTCTTCCAGCTCTTCTAGTGTAAGCTTCTTCATTATAAGTCATCCTCAAACATAGCCTTCTCTACTGAACCTCTAACCTTGTCATTACCAATGGTTTCCTTGGCTATAGTTCGTTCTGCTTCATCAAGAGAAGTAATCAACTCAGGGATTTGCTTAATAGTAGCAGTGTAGGTATTCAAAGTGTAGATTGGTTTACCTTTATCATCAGTAGCACTAAGATCAATTGTCTTGATGTACTCTCTGAGTTTGGTAATAGCCACTCTGATATCCTCCAAAAGAAGTGCAGATTCAGATTTAAAGCTAGCGTAAAACTCTTGAGCTGCAGTTACTAACCTATCTGGTCTCCAAGATTCAGGCAGACCTTCGCCTAATTTAACCTGCTTACTACGCTCTTCTCTGTCTATATAAACCTGATAATCAGACCGAGTGTCCTCCATAAAATAGATGTAAGCCAGCTCGGCTAGGGCTTGCTCTTTATTTTTGGATTTGTCTCTTTTCCATATGTCCCTAAATGGCTTTAGAGTATATGCTTCCTCAGAGATAGTCAGGTTATATCCTTGACATTTAAACAGTTTCATACTTGTCGAATTCTGGCAGGCTCGTAAACAGATTTTCCAAAAGAGCAGTAGTAAATCTCTCCTTAAGTATCTCTTCAGCACCTTCTGGGCATCTGTCCACAACCTGTTGAGTGTATGCAATAGTATTCTTACCAGGAGTATGGTAGTAAATCTCTACCTTGTATTTCTTATATGCATTGAGCCTAGCAGGCTCTATTGTTTCCTTACCTATAAACCACCCTTTAGCATTAGGAAATTTCTTTAGATAATAGTGGTTTAATGCATCAACTATGTACTTTAATTTCATGTGTCTTTACATAAAATATATTATACTTTAAGCCCCCAAAAGGGACCTAAAGTATAATATACTTTACTTTATTATTCTTCGTAATCCTCAATAATAAACTCTACATCCTGCTCATCAAGCATTAAGCAATCCTTCCCATCATAGTTCATTACATTGAAGTTATATCCTGTGATATAGTTCTCCATAATGTCATTCTTGACGGAGTTCTTGCTAAACTTTCTAACAGCATATCTGTCAGGGTTAATGCACACCATATCTCCAACATGGATATTGCGGACATCAGTACCGACCGCTAAGACTTTCTGATACTCCTTGACACCCTTCTTGAGTTTGCTGGCATCAATAATACCACTAGCAGAGGTAACATCAGATTCCACATAGGTATCCATGGTAGTGAGAATCCGGGTGTACATTAACTTAATTTTCTTTATCTTCATACTCTTCCTTTAGTTTCTTAAGATAGTTTAACCTTTCCTTCATTCCTTTGTATCGTTCATAGGTACAGTGTAATTTACCTAACGAGGGAATATTAAAATTAGTTCTTAGCTTACTAAAGTCCTCCTCTGATAATTCATCCTTTAGGGGGAGACCACTGATAGTAGTACGGATAAACTCAAAGAAGGACTTGTAAGCCTTGTCAACCACCTCTTCAGGAATGGTTAATTCCTTAGATAATAATGTAACAACTTCTTGATAGGTCATTCTTTTACTTGGAAATAGAGCAATAATTGAAAGGTCCCATTATCTTCCTTTATATTGGGGATAAACAGAGGGTTTATATTTCCTTCCTTAATTATTCCACTTTTCCTAAGTTTTCCCATAATCACTTGAAAGTGAGCAGGAGAGACACCACACTCGTCTCTTATTTCTGCCTTAGTGTCTTCGTTCATAAGATACTTGTCAAGTTTGATTGGATCAAGTATGTCCTTACTTAACTCATATCTTTTCCTGAGGAAGGCAGTTGTTACATCCATTTCTCTATCAGTCAAGTGATGGAGAGGCTTGAGGAATTCTACCCAATCTCTGAAGACATTTTTAGTCTGAGATGAAAGTGACGCAGGAATACCAATTACATTGTTAGGTCTATTTCCTTTAGTCTCCATATTATTCCTCGGATTTTTCTTCCTCAGTGGCTTCTGGAATAGTCATAGAGGTAACTATTTCGTCAACACACTTCTTAACAAAGTCCTCCGGGAAGGCACCTTCATTCTCGACAACAGCAAAGAGATAATCGAGTCTCTTAAACATGTTGCTCATATTCGCTTCCTGCAGCTTTCTGTAAAGTGTCTGAGACTGCTCACTCAACTGATGACACACATTTTCAAGCTCTTCGTAGGTGAGCTTCTTTCTTTCTTTCTTCTCTTCCATATTTTTAATATTTAACAAAAGTCTTTACCAAATCTTTTTCTGTACATCTCTCTCCAAGTATTGATGTCAGTAGTTTCTATGTCTGTACAACCACAGTTGTCACAGTAATCCACAAATGAATCTAATGCCTTAATCCTTAAGGACAAACAATGTGTGCAATAGAATACGGGCTCATCATTATATTCCTCATTAGAGGATACGGGCATTTCGTTTAAATTCTGCATACAATCTCTTCTTTTGTTCGTTAGCCGCCCTACTGTGAGCACCCTTTCTCTTACAAGTATTCTTCCTGTTGTGGAAAGCCCTGTTGGGAACAATTACACCGTAGTTAGTAATATGCCCCCTTCTAAAGGCCCTTCCTACAGACTTAAATCTTCTGGTACATTCGAAGAATCTCAGATTTAACTTATTATGAAGTTCGTTCTGAAACTCCTCTTCTGTCATTACATGCTGGTTCTGCATTATGCGTAGTAGATTAAGAACAACTGGCAACCCATATACAAGATAGTAACAATATCGCCTCTGGGAATGTTACGGGCATTGATAAAATCAACCACTTCTCTTGTAGTGTTAAAAACCTCACTGTGTGCTTCGGGACTCTTCATCAGTGGATGTGTTTATTAATTTCCGTACCAAAGTTAAAGCCAAGGTTAATCTCGCCTTTAACCTCCTCCTTTTCTATCTGTCCATAAGAGACCTTAATAAGGGGGGAGAGAGTCTCCCATTCCTTTTCATACTCCACAAGTTGCTTTCTTAATTCATCAGCAACCGCATTGGTCTCTGCAAGGACATCTTCAGTCAGCTGAATCTGCTCATGCAGTTTCATAATTCGTTCCTTAGCATCCTTAGCCATCAACTCAGGATAAAGGAACTCAACCTTTTCAATTTTCTTGTAATCTGTAAACTTCATACTCTTCTATTTAAGTTGTACTCCCTATAGGATTCGAACCTATGACCCGCAGATTAGAAATCTGCTGCTCTATCCAACTGAGCTAAGAGAGCAAAATGGCACTTTCTTTAGCCAGTATAGTGCGAAAACTGGGTTTAACAATTATGGTAAACAGTTTTACTGTTATAGGGCTCTGGGGGCTGGATTGTTTACCAACAACTATCTGTACTTCCCACCTCTCGGCAGCCCAGTGTTTTAATTACTACTACCCCAGAATGTGAGCCACTTGTCGGACTTGAACCAACGACCGATGATTTACAAAACCATTGCTCTACCAGCTGAGCTAAAGTGGCTTTATGTAACGGGAGTAAGACTCGAACTTACGACCTTCAGCTTATGAAACTGACAAGCTACCAACTGCTCTATCCCGCCATAGTAGAAGTGTTAGGATTCGAACCTAAAATGTGGGAACCAAAATCCCAAGTGTTACCATTACACCACACTTCTAAGAGAAGGGAGATTACTCTCCCTTAGGTTCTTCTACTTGTTTCTTCACTTTACGCTTCTTAACCTCCTTTTCTGTTTCTTTCTTGAGTCTATTAATCTCATTAGAAAGTTTAATGTTCTCTTCCATAAACTTCTGGATGGTGTCTTGGCAACCCCTAACCTGTGGGGCTAAATAATCTTTACCAAGAAAATAGCCACCAAGTAAACCAAGACCAAGTTCAAGGAAAGCAACCAAAGGAGCGACAACAGGAACATAGTCAACCCAGATAGCACCTAAGAAGAATGCAACAAGTGCACAGATAATGATAACAACTTTTTTACTCATACTCTTCCTTTTTAAATTTGATGCAAAGATAAGTAAAAAAATTCGAATATGCAAGAAAAAAGTGAACTTTTTTACAGTTTTGTCATCAAACCACCATTTGCTCTTAAATAAGGAGGCATTTCCTCTTCTTTAACTGCCGGTTCGATATCACCATTGCCAAGTCTTCTCATAACATTTTCAACAGCACCAGAGATATTATACTCATTTCCCATCTCACCTTGGGCAATAGCCTTCATAAAATCTCTACCGAAGAAACTGTCTTCATCATCATTAGGAACAAAATTAACCGGAATTCCTTCTTGTCTGATAATATACGGTTCTCCGATTTGACTCATCAGATTAGATTCTATACCAAGCATCGCTCTTCTATAAGGGTCTTTTTTACCGTATCTCTTAACATACTCAGGGTCAAAATCATAGAGGTCTGCAGCATCTGCTACAATCTTACCATCCTCATATCTGAGTTTTACCGGATAGTTGGCAGCATCGTATCTTTCACCTGAATCCAAGAACTGAATATCAGCATTAGTATAAAAGGTCCCATTTCTCTTGGCAACTTCTTCAACGAAGTTTCTATCCTCCTCCTTTACTATATACTCGCCCTTTGGATTAATCCATCTTTCCCAATCATCGCCTGGGTCTAACTGTCTGATTCCCTTATACTTATCCTGAGTAAGAGGCCCCTTTGACTCTCCCTTGTATTCAGGAACTTCCATAGTTCCGGGCCATAAGTATTCACCAAGCTCATCATAGATAGACCTATTGTCTCCGAGTGCCTCAAGAATACCAGCCACGGTTACACCAGAGCCATCATGATTATGTGCTCCAATTCTGTAAGCCAGTTTTTTACCAGCCTCTGTCTGCAAAAAAGCCTTAATCCAAGTAGAGGGGGGTATACTTTCACTTCCTTTTGGACCACCGTTAGCATACAAATGTCCACCTCGGCAGAATTCATTGTACACACTTTCAATAGTATCCAAGTCTTTAAGGCCAGACTCAACTGCCATCTTAATGACTCTGGCTCTATCCGATAATTTTAAATCTTGATACATAATAATAAAGGGGAAGATTTTATCTTCCCCTAGTTAATAGTTACACAATTACACCATTTTCCTGAAGGAAAGCAATTGTTTCCAAAGTGAGAGACTCATCATCTACTGCACTAACAAATTTGTCTAAGTCAATTGGTGTTATTTCAACCTCTACATTTTCAGAGAAAATATCGTTTATCAACTTAAAAACATCTTTCTCTGCTTCTAGGAATTCCTTATGTTCTTCAAGAGACCCGTGATTTTTACGAAGTTCATCTATTACAGGAATTTCTTCTGCCCAATCAACAGTAAACTTGTTGATGATTTCCTGTCTGGACTCTTCTGCTTTTCTAACTATCGCTTTTAACTTAATAAAGTCTTTAACAAGTATAGCTTTAGCCTCTTTGTCAGCAATCTTATTAAGCTTGATGTTAGAAAGTACCCCTACTATAGTACTTATAATAACTATTGTCATACTTACTTTGTCTTTGGAATATACTTCTTACATAAGGAATAAATACCATAACAAATCCCAGCTAAGGGGAACGGAAGTGCCCACCAGCCACCATTAAGGTAACTAAGCAGCACCACTGTGAAAAACACAGTAAGTAACGAAGAAAACACAACTGCTAAAAAAAGCAGATTCTTTTTATTATACTCTTTCATAGCCATATTCTTTATTTTAAGGTTCTAACTCCGGTGGTTCGTGTGACACAAGGGCTGTCTCAGGAAGAGAAGGAACATCTTGATACACCAGTACAACTGTAACATACTCTGGGACGGTTCCATTAATAGTTACCGTCTTCGTGCTGTAAGTTGCCGTTGTGGGGAATGCGCCATACGGCAGAAATTCTCCAGAATTAACAGGTGTACCTGTAGTGTCTTGACCTTCATATATTCTATAGTAGATAGTTCCACTTGTAGGTTGCGTTGCGAGTACCCCTCCTTCAAAAGATACTTTATACTTGCCACCATCCACCCATGCAACTAATGAGCCCGGAGTAATAGCATAACTAACTACTGTCTGAATTGTTCTAATAGTAAAGGTAGTCGGGGAAGTGTTGGGGATAGAGAATAATCCTGCCTGATAAGTACCTCCAGTTTGAATGGAAGTTATTGCCTGCCAAGACAGTACTGGGTACAGTGTATAAGAAGTTCCTGGGTCTCCGGTAAAATAGGAAGCTGGCAAGTATAATGACCGCTCCTGCATAGAATTCCCATTACCAATAGGTTCACTCATAGTTACGATTCTATAAGTGCTTGTCGCCCCAGTCCTTATAATCACCCCAAAGTAGTACTCATCCATATTCTTGTTTCCACTGTCTGGGCATAAGTCAGACCATTGGAGACTTCCTACGGGAGACTGATTCTGTGGATTAAGATACAAACTTACTTGTAGGTTTGTTCCCTGAGGAACATCACCACTAACTCCCTGAAATGAGTTTACAGGACAGACCGCATTGTGGTTATATCCATTAAAGTCGAGCACTCTATACCACTCTTTTGGTTGTACACTGCCTCCTCTGGGCCAGTTATATTCATAATCACTTGAATAGCCAGAAACAAAGTTTGAAAGACTTGTATACTTACTCACCTTGAGCCCATAATTAACCGCTTTCCTTTCAGCGTCAGAGAGTACAGCCTTACTGCTTGATCTTACCGGTTTGTATTTAGCCCAAATATTTATTAAATCTCTGGCTACACCATATTGAATAATTCCACCAATAGCCTCAGTAGTAGTATTGAAGACTGTTTGTAAGTCTCCAATACTAACTCCCGAGTTGGAATCTGCATATATTCTTCCGTTTGAATTTGCCATATTAACTTTGTATCTGAGTCTCTAAAGCTATAATTCTATCCACAATTTGCTGAATTGTTATTGTGCTGTTCGTCACATTGGATATTCCAGAAAACTTGGTATTCTTATTAATTGTAAGAAGGCTAGTACTTCCAGAGATTCCAACACCTCCAAGGGTCATCAAGGCGTTTATAATAACATCATCAGCAGTAATTGTTACATCGTTGTTAAACTGTGCTTCTCCAGAAGCAATGAGAGTGCCAGTAAATGTTTTAGTTCCGGCAATACTTTGAGCGCCGCTGCCCGTAGTAACATAACTATGGGTAGACTGGTTTGCCGTACCACCAGCAGACACATTGCCGTCTGCGAAGAAACTTACAGGAGTTCCAGAAGTATCTCCATCAACAACTGTAACATGGAGTGCTTTTGCTCCAGCATCATAGACAAGTCTGGCACCACCGATATCAATGTAAGAAGACCCGTTTACTTCTATACCACTAGTACTGTCTACTTTAATAGGATTGGTACTGAAAGTCTTTTCCCCTTCGATTGTTTGGATGGTATCAAGGGTGACATAGCCATTAGGAAGATCATCCAAGAAGGATTTAACTGTTCCATCTCCGTAGCTAAGATGCTGAGCAGTAGTAGGAATGTTAAAACTTTTGCTACTTCCTGTAGGCGTCCAAGTTCCTGCCGAGAAGGCTCCTGCACTTAAAGTAAGTGTTGAAATTGCTTGGTGGCTGGTTAAATATCCAGCAGAAGCATGATTACCCCAACCATAAGCAGTGTCCCAATTACTAACTTTAGTGCTAGTAATACCATCTAAAACAGACTTATTAGAGTGGGAATGCATAGCACTATAAGCACTATCCCAATGACTTATCTTAGTAGATGTTACACCATACGCGGCGTGGGCTGTGAAAATAGGGTCACTTTCAGAAGAAACTCCACCACCAGCAGAGTATCCATTCTCACAAAGAGTGTAAGAGGTGCCATCCACTGTAAGCACAATAGTGTGTGCTGTAGAATTATATGTACCCCAACTAACAGCTGCGCCACTTCCGCCCCCAGTAGCATAGATATTACCATTACTGTCAAAGGCTAAGCCTGTTCCTATCTTAGCAGATATCTCACCATTAGAAATACTAATGCCGCTCCCTGCTAAATAGGCAGTTCCGCTGCCGCCACCCGTGGCAGAAAGTACACCATTGCTGTCAATAGACAGTCCTGTGCCCACTATAACTCCACCTAGAGCAGAAGTGCTAGCCTTCTTTACAGAAATAGTGTTACTGCTAATAGAGATACCATCACCAGCAGAGTAGGAAGTACCCCCTCCTCCTCCGCCGCTACCACTGCCTGCTCCCGCAGCAGAGACCTGCTCATCAGAATAGACGGATTTACTAAAATGAAAACCATCGGAAGTATATTCAATATACACATCACCGGTTCCCCCAAAGTAAATCTTACCACCACTCTCTACATAGAGATTACTAATTCCAGTGAGATTCTGTGCTCCAGAAGAGCTTCTGACAGGAGTAGTGCCAATATATCCTCCGGTAGCCACAGGAGTTCCTCCTCCTCCACCTCCGGTAATATTAAGCTCTTCCTTAGACCATCCACTACCACTGTTCTTCAGGACTGTCAGTCCAGAAACACTAATACCTCCAAAGTTTGAATAAACGCCCTCTTCGGAGGCCAAATAGAAGATTTTATGAGTGGCCGTAACTGGAACTGTACTAACTCCGGCAACTCCCATATATTGGAAACCTTGGTCTAAGGCTGTCAGTATATTACCAACAGTCTGACCAGAACCACCAGTTCCCCAGCTACTCTGATGATATACAGCAGAGCTTGCTGTAACTGGATATACAGCATTAGATTCAGTACTTGCGGTGATTTCGACATTACCTCCGCTCTGATAGAGTTTCTTAATTTGCCCCATCCTAATATTACCTTTTATTTATAAAGAGACCTGCCGAAATTCCCTGTGAATCGGCCGGGTTGCTCTATTTCAAGCAGT
>JAEEGL012649941.1_pt1 | contig 11594 bp, 3 predicted proteins | sample 9134231 | NCBI WGS metagenome assembly JAEEGL01 (sample SAMN16246548, study PRJNA631951) | gut metagenome | biome: gut microbiome; feature: rumen; material: fiber-attached | host: Bos | place: Iran: Karaj | collected 2018-10 | reverse complement strand
AGCCAAGGACGAATGGTGCTTTACAACTCCGACGACTGGGAAGCATTTGCTGAGAAAGTGGATCATGCCGCATCATCAACGGTCGATGCCATTCTGGCTGCCGATATCAGCATCACAAGGTCAGTAGGTACAAACAAGGGCTTTTATTGTGGTACCTTCTACGGCAACGGCCACACCCTGACCGTGGATATCACGGGCAACGAATTTGCAGCACCATTCGGCATAATTAAGAATGCCACCATTCGCGACCTGAATGTCAAGGGAACAGTCACGGGTGGAATACATTCTTCGGGACTCGTGGGCAGTTGCGTTTCAACGGGTTCTGAAAACCATATAGAGAATTGCCATGTTTCCACCAAAGTGATAACCTCCGACCATTATGCCGGAGGTATCATCGGACACGGACATTCGGTGAAGAACACCATCCGCAACTGTCTGTTTGACGGCAGTATCACAGCCAATGAATTTAAAGTAACCTCATACGTCGGTGCCTTTATGGGTTGGGAAGATGGTGGCACGAGCAACACTGTACAGAACAATCTGGAACATGCCACCTACACTAACTTCAACCACGAAGGCCTCAACTATAACGCTGTAAACGGGGGGTCAGTATGGGGTGGCACGAACAACTATCACTTCAAGGACTGGGGCGAGGGCAACAAGGCCGGCAACCTGAGCACCGCTACCCTGGTTTCTAGTTTGGGCAGTGCCAACTGGCTGGCCAGCGGCAATATGGTACTCCCCAAGCAAACCCTATCGCAAGTAGGTCAAGGCTTCAATGCCAGCGACTTTTCGGTGGCCGCACTGGACAGCACCTTGGGTAATGGATGGATACAAATGGGTAGCCTTGTAGTTCCTATAATGGCTACTTCCACAGAGCCCGAGCACCAGAGCATCGTATGGGACGATCGCGCCCAAGTGATAGTGAATGTGGATAAGAAAGTAGGTGAAGAAGTGCGCTACGTCGAGAAACGAAAGGTGACGAAGGAGGAAAACCAAAAGGGTGCGCTGCAGATGAATCTCTGCACCTCGTGTGTTGACCACGACTTCCGTCTATTGGTTGAAAAGGGAGATTCCAAACTGCCGTTGTTCTCTACCAACGAACAGGGAGTCAGCGTCATGAAAAAGGAAACTGGCGACTTGGCACTCTACGAGTTCGACAATAATGTCAAGCTCTCCGAGGCCAAAGCCGATACCTTGCAACAGGGCGTATCGCTGTCGTGGGAGATTTCCCGTGGTGTTGCTGACTACTACCGCATCCTGCGCGCCGATAAAATGCAGCCCGACAAGGTAGATACACTGAAAACCGACTACGTTCAAACAGCCTATATCGATCAAACCGCTAAGGTGCAGCACAACTACATCTACACCATCGAAGGTGTAACCCAGTGCGAAGGCGACCACATTAGTACCGTCACCACTGAGGGATGTCGCATTCCGACGGGTACCGTACGAGGCTATGTACGACTGTCCAATGGCATCGGATTGCCAGGCATTGAGGTGACAGCCACTCCCGAAAGCGGCATCATTGGCGGTGTGAAAAAGACCGTCAAGACCGACGAGTCGGGTTACTTTGAGATTGACAGCCTCAAATATCAACTACGAGGCAAATACTCCCTCTCCACCAATGGTATAGGGCGCGACCAGAGCATAACCTTCGACGAGGACTACAACCTCTTTACCAACATCAACTTCTATCAGGAAACCTACTACACCTTCTCTGGCTACGTGCTTTACGAAGGCTCGAGCATTCCCGTAGGCGGTGTGCAGTTCCTGCGTGACGGCAAACCCGTGATTGACGCTTCAGGCAATCCCGTGAGCACAACCCCGCAAGGTGCCTTCGAGATAAGTGTGCCTGAGGGAACCCACACCATTCAGGTGATGAAGGAGGGTCATGTGTTCGAGAACGATGGCTACTACATCGACCTTGACAAACTGGAGGGCGACCAGCGCGAACATAACTGGCAGAAAGACCTTAGCGGCATCTACTTGTGGGACAAGACAAAGGTAACGTTGCAAGGTCGCGTAGTGGGCGGTAACGACCAAGGCCAGCTGGAATTGGGCAAGTCACTTTCGAAGAACAACTTGGGCGATGACCTGACCATCATCATGCAATTGGAAGGCGACAACACTTCGTGGATTGTCCGCAATCAACTTGACCCCACTGAAACGGAACGCACCTTCAAGAACGCACATGGCAGAAACGATAAGGACACCACCGAGGTGACAATGACGCGCCACCGCATCACCATTCATCCTAGCACCGTAACGGGCGAATATGAATTACCGCTATATCCCGTGAAGTACAAAGTGGTGGAAGTCTATGCCAAGGGCTACCCCACCCTGTTCCAGACAGGTATGGTGAGCGAAACCCTGGACTTGACCAACTATGCCAACGAAGCAACGGCTACCTATTCGCGCATCTACCATGCTGCTCCCACACTCGACGTATGGCAGTTCACGGGTACACAGGACGATTTCTATGGCATCAAGCAATACAAATCTACGGACAATGCGGGCACAAAAGATACTATCACGCTGTGGCAGGATGGCAAATACACCCTGGGTTATCCCGTCTTCATGGCAGAAAGTCCAGTAGCCATGTTGCTGTCGGCTCGCGAGGAATACTACAAAAACAATAGCCCGTTGGGCGAACTGGACATTGTGAACCTGCACGGTGGAAAGGTCATTGTCAACAACGGATTGGTGGCAGTGGACCAGAGCGAGGAAGTAGAACTGGACGAGGAAGGCCAAGCAACCTATACCTTCACCCCACAGAACACCACCTTCATGCTTGAGGACGACATGGCCCTGCGCACGCTGAAGTTCACACTCATGTACGACAGCACCTATCACGATGTTGACCCAATCAATGCCTATGTTATGGCTGCCACGGAAGTACCACAGGGCCGTCGTATCGTGGCTGGCAGCAATGCCCATGTTATAGACATCCTACGCGACCCACCAGGTAGTGGCAGTTCGGCATACATTGAGAAGGGCTCAAAAATCAGCTATTCCTACAATGCCGACTATAGTTTCCAGATGGGTGCAGAGATTACCATAGGTTTGGGTAAGGGTTCTGACTACTTTACTGGAATGTGGGTAGGTTCTGCAGCAACCGGAGGAACTGAAGCCGGAACCACTAATAGTCACGACAACATAGCCGAACTTAGTTGGGACCTTGCCACCACATACTACAACGACTGGGAATACAACTACGAATTTACTACCAACGAACGCATCGAGACCAGCGACGGCTCGCGCAAGATTGGTGCCGACACGGATGTCTATATAGGAATAACGGAAGACATCATTGTGGAGGATGGTATTGCCGTGCGTGCGGTGAACAGTAAAACGCTGCAGCGACTGAAACCTGGATTGGGCGGAAAGTTTGAGGTGGATGGACATGAATATGAGGTTTCGGGTACTGCCAAAGTTCTGGCGCGAGGCTACGACGAAGTGAAGAAGGATTCCATCTATCTTGTACGCGACGAGGTGATGCAAGTTAAGAACAAAATTAAATCTACTTTCGCCTACTCGCAGACTTACATTTTGGACGAGCTCATCCCCAATATGATTCGCAGTCGTAACGACTTGTTGCTGGACAGCTGCACCACAATCGAGTATGCCCAGGCATTGGCCAACCAACAAAAGAGCCCTGCCTATTTGAGCACAGTTAGCCCCACTAATGAGCATTTCTCCCATCTCAACTATTACAAGAAGATTGACCCCAACAACCAAGGAAGTAAGGAATGGCCCGACGAGGTGCTTGACTTGAACAACCGTTTGACCCTGTGGGCTGGATTCATCGCTGCGAATGAGAAAGAGAAACTGGAAGCTACCGATCTGGTAAAGACCTACAACTTTGATGGACGCACCTCGGTTTCTTACAGCGAAAGCTTCTCCACCAGCGAGACCAACCACCGCTACTGGTCCATGCCATCCTCTGTAAGCATCACGGGCGAAGATGGAATAGGTGTTGACGGCAAAGGAGGAGAGCCTGTTAAGAAGGCAAATCCAAACCAAATGTTCAACCCTCAGAAAGTTGAGTTCAAGGTGGGTGGCGTATTCTTGAGTGCCAAGTTAACTCCGCTTTTCGGCTTCGACTTCAATTATGTGAATGGACAAGAGAAGGAATACTCGAAGGAAACGGGATTCACCCTATCTACCTCCTCGAAGTCGAACCTCAGCGTGTCGGTCTATCGCACCAGCATGACGGATGCCGAACGAAAAGCCCTCATAGCCCTTGGCAACGAATGTATTTTCTACAAGAATGTGGAGGATAATCTGAAAGGTATCAAGGATGGCAGCAAGGGTAGCAGCAACACAACAAGCTACATCGAGTCGGTGGCCAATGTGAAACGCTATCGCAACTTCGTTTACCGTACCAACGGCGGTGCTACGGCTTCGCCCTGGGAGGACGAGCGCAGAACCGTCTACTATAACACAGGTACCTTACTGGACCAGAAGACCATACAAATCAACCAGCTGCGCATCTGGGCCAAGGAACCAAGTGTGTCGAATGTTCCCTTCGGTGAACCTGCACGCTTCACCATCTACATGACCAACGAGAGTGAAATGCCTGCCTTAGTGACGAAGGAACTCGTCTATTATTCGGAGGACACCATGAATCCGAAGGGCGCAAAGATTCTCATCGATGGCTGTCCGCTTACGGGTACAGGACAGAACCTATGGTTGGAACCAAATACCATTGTGGAAAAGCAAGTGGAGGTATATGCCAACTCGGAATATGACTACGAAGACTTGGGTATATCGTTCTACGATCCCGAAGATGTGGACGACATACACACCGTGAACCTCTCGGCACACTTCGTGCCCTCGGCAGGCAAGATTAACATCTCGAAACCTGGTGACAAGTGGGTAGTGAACACCGAATCGGCCTACGATAAGGAAAGACAGGCTTACTACCTGCCTGTACACATCGACGGGTTCGATGTGAACTTCCCCAACTTCGACCACATTGAACTGCAGTACAAACTCTCGACGCACGGCGATAAGGATTGGGTAAATGTATGCTCATATTATCGTGATGACGAGAAGGGACGAGAACTCATGGCACTGGCTTCAGGAGAAAAGAAGTTGATGACCAATAACGGATTCATAGATGCCGACTTCTATGGCGAGGTTGACCCCATCGAGCAGTACTACGACCTGCGTGCCGTAGCCGTATGCCGTCATGGAAATGGCTATCTGACCAGTTCGTCTAATGTCCTGACGGGTATTAAGGACACGCGTCGTCCTGTTCCCTTCGGTACACCACAACCGACAGATGGTATTTTAGGCATAGGCGATGACATCAAGATTGCCTTCTCCGAACCCATCGCCGGCAATTACCTATCGCCCGTGAACAACTTCGAGGTGCTGGGTACGACGAACCAGAGCAGCATTTCGCTCTCCACAGCCATACGTTTCAACGGTGATGGTATCGCGCAATCGGTGTCGAAGCGCAACCTCTCGAACCGAGACTTCACGCTCGACCTCATGATACATCCCGACCCGAACGGAAAGGCCATGACCGTGATGTCACACGGCCTCGACGGCCACTTCATGTCTCTGGGTGTAACAGCAGACCGACGACTGACGGCCTTCGTGGACGGACATGAACTGACAAGCGATAAGACTGTCGACCTGACCGAACTGCGACAGGTTGCCTACATATTCGACGTGGACGAAGAGCAGAACACCACAAAGGTAAGTTTCTATGATGGTGAAAACATCATCGGAAGCGGTTCCTTCAAGGGCATGTACGGCGGAAACAGTTGGCTCAGTTTCGGACGCTATGCCAACTACAATACAGAATATACCTTGAATGACTGGAACCACTACGAAGGTGAAATGCTGGAGGCACGCCTTTGGAACAAAGCCATGTCGAAAGACGAACTGCAAACCTACGCCAAGAAACGCCTGACGGGTTACGAACTGGGCCTGCTCGACAACTACCCCATGAATGAGGGACATGACAAGTATGCCTACGACAAGGCTGTGGGCAGCAACGACCTGGAAATGCGCGGTGATGCTGCATGGAAGGTTCCAGGCGGCATTAGCATGAAACTGGACGGCTCGGAAGGTGTGAAACTGAACGAAAGACTCTTCAAACGTGAGGATTATGAAGATTATACGCTGATGTGCTGGTTCCGTGCTACCCAAGACGGCACCCTCATAGCCAACGGTGAGGCACGGGACGAAACGGACTATAAGGACCACTTCAACATCGGACTGGAAAACGGAGCACCTTTCTTCCGTTCCGGCGGAAAGGAAATCAGCACGCACATCAACTGCGCCGACGGCAATTGGCACCATCTGGCCGTAACCGTCAACCGCTCGCGCAACGTAGGCAACATCTATGTGGACCAGAAGCTGAAGCAAACCTTCCCCGTAGATACGATTGGCGGCATCGACGGCAACAACCTCTACTTGGGAGCCACCTACATCGATGCCCACACACCCACGAAAGTCCTGACGGGTAACATCGACGAAGTGGCCATGTACGAGATGGCACTGCCCGAGAATATCCTGAGTAACTATGCCACTACGACCCCGACGGGCGAGGAGATGGGTACACTGGTCTATCTGCCCTTCAGCCGCTCCGAAGTGCAAAGTGACAACTCGCAGCGCCTCATGCCCACGGGCATCAGCCTCAAGAAGTATAAGGACAATCATGGTAATGTCGTCGCCTCGCGTCGCGACACCATCGTGTCACAGGAAATCATTGAACGGTATGCCGACCGCAGCATATATGCCCCGATGCGTAATATCGGCAAGTTGGAGAACATCAAGTTCTCCTACGTGGCCAGGGACAACGAATTGTACATCAACCTCGACGTGCCCGACTATCAGATTGAGAAGACCAATGTTTACATCACCGTCAAGGAGGTAGCCGACCTGCAAGGCAATCTGATGGCTTCGCCCATCACGATGGACCTCTATGCCTACCGCAACCCCCTGCGCTGGAAGGTGAAGCGCGCCAGCGTAGAATCCATGTACGGCGAGGGAGCGACTGTGGACGTGGCCATTGAAAACCTGAGCGGCAAGGCGCAGGACTACACGCTGGAGGGACTGCCCTTGTGGATAACAGCCTCGCAGATGAGTGGAAAGATTGCCTCACTGGACGAAGAGACCGTCAGGTTCACCATCTCGCCCTATATCAATGTGGGGGACTACGAGGAGGTTGTCTATATCGTCGGTGAGAACGGCATCAGCGAACCGCTGCCCATCAATATCCGCATCCGTGGTGAAGAACCTGACTGGGCTGTGGATGACCAACTGAAGAAGGGTAACATGGCCATGCACATCGTGGCGCGCGTATATGTCAACGGCGAGATTTCCCACGATACGGAAGACATGCTCGTGGCTGTCGGACCCGGTCATCGTGTGATGGGCACGGCCCACATCGATGCAGAAAACAACGAAGGTCTGGCCTACCTGACCGTCTACGGAGACCCCGATGCCGAGGCCCCCACACCTTTGCGCTTTGAACTTTACGATGCATCCTCAGGGCGCATCTACGTAGCGGAAAAGCAGGATATGGAATGGGCAGATCATTTCTTTATCCCCGACACCATCTACTACCAAAACAATGCCATCATGGGCACCAGCACCGACCCCGTCATTCTCTACGCACAGTGGAAGGAAGTGCAGGCAGTGAAACTGCAGGAGGGATGGAACTGGATTTCGTTCTATGTGGAGACAGAGGAATCCACTGTGAGCCAGTTGCTGAATGGTGCGGCCACATGGGAAGTAGGCGACGGAATAGAATTCATGGACCACAACGGCAAGCCCAACCTGCTGAACTACAAGTCTATCTATGACCGTTCGACCTACAGTAACCTTTACTATTGGGACAATGGTGACCAACCTCTGAAGTTCAATACACAGGAGATGTACCGCTTCTATGCCCAAAGGGAGAAGACGGCATACTTCTCAGGAGACTTCATGGCAGCATTTTCTGGCATCATCGTCCACCAGGGTTGGAACCGCATAGCCTATAACTGCCCCATAAACCTGCCTCTTGCAACGGCCCTGTCCGACTACACCGACGAGGCACAGGAGGGCGACATCATCAAGTCGCAAAGCGAGTTTGCCGTGCTGAACATTGATGCACAAGGAAACCGCGTATGGAAGGGCACGCTGAAGTTCATGCAAACAGGCCAAGGCTACATGCTGCGCCGGCAGGCAGAAGGCGACTTCGTATTCTTCTATCCTCAATACCTCAGTGACAACATATATCACAAGGTGAAAGAGGAGAAATTTATGCAGAAAGCAAAATTGTTCCACAACGCTACTGGCGCATCGATGAACATCATAGCCCGCGTGGAAGGTTTCAACCTGCAGGAAGGCGACCGCCTGGTGGCATTTGACGGCTACGCAACCCGAGGCAGGGTGGAGGCTGGCGACGACGACCTCTTCTTCCTCTCCATCGCCAAGGGCGAGGAAAAGGGCATCGGTTTTGCCATCGAACGCGACGGTGAGATTGTGGCCACGGCACCCATGCAGCTGCCATACGCTGACAATGATGTGAAAGGTACGCTGGACGAGCCTACAACCATCAAATTCATTCCGACGGACGGCACTGCCGACGAAGGCTGGTACGACCTCAGCGGACGTAAACTCGCAGGACAGCCCCAGCAGAAGGGTGTCTACATCCATAATGGCAAGAAAACAACGATAAAGTAATTCTAAAAAGATAAAGATTATGAAGTACATGAAATATTTTTTCGGGTTCTTCCTCCTTGGCGTGCTCTGTGTTGCTTGTCACGATGATGACGACAAGAAGAATCCGATGCTGAACATGGGCAACGAAAGTCGTCCCACATGGATGCTCCGAGAGGGGCTGTACAATGAAGAGGACATGGAATTTACCATGTCGATTCAGGTGACTTTGCAGGACGAGCTGAAGGCTTACGCCAGTGACGATGACCTCATGTGCGCTATCATCGATGGCGAGGTGAGGGCTCTTACAGGTTTGCAACGCACGGGCGGTGAAATCTATTTCCCCCTCGTCATTGCAGGCAGCAGTGGCAGTGGCAAGGTTACCCTTAACTACTATTGCAGTCATCTCAGGCGCACCTACACCATTGTGGATTGGATGCCGTTTACCCCAAACATCAAACCCACAAACAATGGCAATCCCTATGTTGTAGAGTTTATTCCCTATAAGAAATGAAAAGACTGTACTATCTATTTCTGTGCTCCCTTTTCGCGAACTCACTGCTTTGGGCTCAAAACGAGAAGTTGGCCATCAACACGGTTTCTCAGTTACGCAGTTTTGCTGCTGCTGTTAACACTGGGGAAAGCTTCGCTGGAACAGAAATCGTGCTGACCACCGATATCGTGCTGGATGAAGACGAGGACTGGACTCCCATAGGCACCACGGACATGCCCTTCTGTGGCACCTTTGACGGACAGGGACACACGGTAAGCAACCTATACGTCAACGCCATTGGTCTCGAGACGGGCAACGTAGCGGGCTTCTTCGGCTGCATCGGCACGTCGGGCACTGTGCGCCGCATCGGAATCGAGAGTGGTATCATCCGAGTGGCCACTCCCAGTAGCGTGGGCATCGATTGCTACATCGGCGGCATTGCAGGACTTAATGGTGGGCACATCGAGCAGTGCTACAACAAGGCTACCGTGCTGGGCAATGTCCAGCTGGCCTTCGTGGGTGGTATTGCGGGTGCCAATGGAAACATCGGTGGGGGCACAACGTCCGCTCTTGTTGAGGATTGCTACAATCAGGGACGAGTGTTCACTTCTTGCACCGACTTCAGTGATATGAACTACCTGGGCGGCATTGTGGGAATCAACGATGGAGCCATCTGTCATGTCTATAGTAAGTCTTCTGAAATCAGTCAAGCAGCCTATACCAACGAAATCACTACCAACAGCCCTGTGGCCTCTGAAACCGTGGGGGGCTTTTATATGGGTGACCTGACGGGCTTTACGTTGGATGGTGGATTGAATGTTCAGGGCGACTACACCATTTGGTCATTTGCCGAGGGGGAATTGCCCGAACTGACATGCATGCTGGTAAGTTCATCGCTGCTCATCGGCGACGTCAATCAAGACGGAAGTGTGGATGAATATGATGTTCCCGCGATGGCAGAAGTATTGCTCGGCATTATTCCTGAGAATGCTAATGCCGATGTCAATCAGGATGGCTTCTACACACTTGCCGACCTCACAGCGCTGGTAAACATCTTGCGGGATAAGTAGGCGATAAGGTGTTAGGTGTAAGAAACATTTCCTTAATCTTTCTTAAAAGAACATAGCAAGAAAGACATGCAAACAAAATTATGCGTACCTTTGCCCACGTGAAGGTACGCATTTTTATATGCCTGTCGTTGTTGTGCTGCATTGAAGTGTTTGCACAACATAGGGAAGACGAGGGGATGGACATCAAAGACTTCGCTGGCGAAGATTTCAAGGATGCCCGCAACCAGACTTGGTATTGGGCAGGGCGCAACTATATCTTCGAGGGCGACACCATTTGGACCATCCTCATGCCCGAAATGCCCGTCTATCAACCTTTGCGTTTCAAGAATAAAAAGCAACTGCAGAAATACAACCGACTGGTGTATAATGTCAAGAAGGTACTTCCCTTGGCGCAACAGGCCAACGCCATGATACAGGAAACCTACAAGGTGATGGAACAACTGCCCGACAAAAAGGCTAAGCAAGAACACATCAAGCAGGTGGAAAAGGAAATCATGAAGACCTACAAGCCAGAGATGAAAAAGTTGACCTATTCACAAGGAAAACTGCTCATCAAGTTGGTCGACCGCGAGTGTAACCAGTCGGGTTACGAAGTCGTAAAGGCCTTCCTTGGTCCTGCCCGCGCCACATTCTATCAGGTCTTTGCTTGGACCTTCAAGGCAAGTCTCAAGAAGGAATATGACCCTGAAGGCGATGATCGCCTCACAGAGCGCGTCGTTCGTCAAGTAGAAGCCGGCCTCTTATAGCTATTGGTTCTGCGCTTCCTCCGCTGCCATTATCGGTTTTTCATCATGGATTTCATAAGACTTTGCACGATGATCCTGCAAGAAAATCCTATCAAGTGTATATGCTAGTGATTCCATTGTTTTTTCCAGCACCTTTGGTTTCAGTTCACATTCCCAAACAGTGATGCTGTGCCACCCCATCGAGGCAAGTCGCTGCTGCACCTCGCAGTCACGTTCTTTATTCCTCCGTATCTTTCTGACCCAAAACTCGCGGTTCGTCTTCGGAATCTTGCAGCATTCAGAGCTCTGAATGCTGATACAACAAGCATCGTCCGAGGAAATAGAGTACGTCTGCGAAGCAGGTTCTCGTCTTTGATTTTCGAGGTCAATCTTACAACACTCCGAATTGTCAATTATCAATTGTCCATTGTCAATTTGTGCAGTTTGCAACTGCACACTGTGCCCATGCCAAAAGCATCCATTCACAAAGATGCACGTCCTATACTTTCTCAGCAACAAGTCCGGCTGTACAGGCAGCCGCTTATGGTTCAGTCTATATCGGAATCCTCTCTTCCACAACCCACGACGCACAATCATCTCCGGCTTCGTATCCTTCGACCGAATCGCCGCCATATT
>JAEEGL012110319.1_pt1 | contig 11594 bp, 8 predicted proteins | sample 9134231 | NCBI WGS metagenome assembly JAEEGL01 (sample SAMN16246548, study PRJNA631951) | gut metagenome | biome: gut microbiome; feature: rumen; material: fiber-attached | host: Bos | place: Iran: Karaj | collected 2018-10 | reverse complement strand
ATTTTTCAAAATAAATATAATAAAAGAATTATGTGGGGATTGGGGATTGGGGATTGGGGATTGGGGATTGGGGATTGGGCCCAAGCCCCAATCCCCAATCCCCAATCCCCAATAAAAATTTCGTTTGTTGTTTTATTATGTAATAAATTTAAATCTTTTAAATTAAAATTTTTTATTTTTAAATTATCTATTTCAATTTTTAAGAGATTCTTTAATTTAATTCTATCTTCATATTTCAAAGTATACATAAGTCTTAAAAATTCTTTAATATATTTTTCATCAAAACCATTTTTTTCTTTTAATAAATTTAAATAATTTAAATTCATTTCAGAATCAATATCATAATATTTGAAAGCAAATAAATAATCATCAATTGATTTTTTTTCTATATTAATTGCTTTTTGTTTTAATTCAATAAAAGAATAAAGAGTTCTTTTTATATTATCTGATTCCATTAAATATTTTTTATTTAATTATAATATTTATAATAATAAAAACTAATTATTTAAAAAAATTAATTTTGTATTTTTTATTTATATATCAAAAAAAAATGGATAGAAGATACAAAAATTATAGAAATAATAATTATTATAATCAAGGAGGATATTATAATAACAGAAGAGCAGGATATGGAAGAAGAAATAATTATAATAATTATAGAAATGATTATTATGAATATGAAGTAGAAATTCCATCAGAACCAAAAAACAATAATAATAATGATAATAATCAAAATAATAATACAAGTCAAAATTTAAATAATAATAATAATCAAAATATAAATAATAATCAAAATACAAATAATAATAATTTACAATCAAATAATAATAAAATATTTACAAAAGAAGGAATAGAAATAGAATATGTAGATAACAAAAAAAATAAAAAAAATAAAAAACAAAGAAGAACAAATCAAGGAAATTATCAAACACAAAATAAATATGAAGAAGTTGAAATTGAATATGCACCTGAAGAAATATATAACGAAATGAAAAACAAAGGTCAAGGCAAAATATTAGTAAAAGAAATAACAGATACAAATCAAGTATTCAAAGATGATTTATTAGATGATGAACATTATGAAAATATAAATCAAAATGATATAAAAGAATTACATAATGATAATTTTGATGATGACTATGATGAAAATTATGAAGATAATTATTATGAAAATCCCGATTCATATTATTATGATAACAATGAATCATATTCAACATCAAATACTAATAATCAAAATTACCAAAATCAAAATTATCAAAATCAAAATTACCAAAATCAAAATTATCAAAAAAATAAAAATCCATTAACATTTACAGATGAAAGTGGTTTTACACAATTAGTAGATTCTCAAATAAAATCTAAATTAAAATCATATAATTTAGATATAACTGATAACTTTTTAAATATATTAATGATAGCAGAAAAACCATCAATAGCAAGAATGATAAGTGACGTATTATCAAATGGTAAAAGTAAAAATCATAGAATGGGAAAAGGAAAATGTTTAATAACATTTGATGGTTATTTTAAAGGGATTAAATCAAGATTTACAGTAAGTGCAGTTGCAGGACATGTTTATACATCTGATTTTATGAGAGAACATAATAAATGGGAAAATATTGATGAAAGTGATTTATATAATGTTCCTATTGTTAAATTAGAAGCAAATAGAAAAATGAAAATGCCTAATTTAATACAAAAATTAAGTAGTGGAAAAGATATTTTATGTTTATGGTTAGATTGTGATTCTGAAGGTGAAAATATTTGTTATGAAGTTATTTATAATTGTTTACCTTATATGAATAAGAAAAATTATCAACAAATTTATAGAGCTAAATTTTCATCTTTAACTAAAAAAGATTTAAAATATGCTTTTGATAATTTAAATGATCCTCCTAATAAAAATGAATCAATGAGTGTTGATTGTAGACAAGTTATTGATTTGAAAATTGGTGTTAGTTTCACAAGATTTTTAACAACTGCAATTTTACCTGCTTTAGAAGGAGTAAATAAAACAACTAATATTTTATCATATGGTCCTTGTCAAACTCCCACTTTATGGTTTTGTGTAGAAAGAATGAAAGAAATAAACAATTTTAAATCAAAACAATATTATAAAATATATGTTGAAATAGAAGTAAATGAAATGAAATATAAAATATCAAATAATAAAATATATTATAATAAAAAAGAAGTAGAAGATTTAATATTAAAATTAAAAAAAACTCAAAAAGCTTTTATAAGAAATATAAAAGTAAATCATAATATGAAAAATTCACCTCCTGGTTTAAATACTGTAAATTTACTTCGTGGAGCATCATCATTTTTAAAAATGAGTCCTCATAATACAATGGTAATAGCAGAGAAATTATATACAATGGGTTATATGACATATCCACGTACAGAAACAACAAAATATGCTAATTCATTTGATTTTATTGGTTCATTAAAAAATTTTGAAAATCATGATGTTTTTGGTAAAAAAGTTAAAAAATTACTTGAAAATTATAAAAAACCAAATCCAAAAGGAGTTGATATGGGTGATCATCCTCCAATAACACCATCTAAAGTTGCAAATCAAAATGATTTAAAAGGTGAATATTGGAAATTATATGAATTTATTTGTAATCATTTTTTCTCATCATTATCACCATCAATAGAATATGATGAAATAGAATATGAAATAGATATAAATGGTGAAATATTTAATGAAAATTCATTAAAAATAACAAATGATGGTTTCTTATTATTTCAAGAATATAAAAGGAAAAATTTTACAAAAAATTTCCCAATATTACAAAATCATAAAGATTATAAAATAACAAATTATAATTATACTTCTGATTGGACACAACCACCAGATTATTTAACAGAAAGTGATTTAATTGCAGAAATGGAAAAAAATAGAATTGGAACTGATGCTTCAATGCCAGTTCATATAGAAAATATTTGTCAAAGAGGTTATGTTAAAGTTGATGATAAAAGAAGATTAATTCCTACTCAATTAGGAAAAGCTTTAATTGATGCTTTAGGTGAAGTTGATGGTGAAATTATTCATCCTGAAAATAGAGCTAAAATTGAACAATTTGTTAATGATGTTTCACATGGGAAAAAAAATTATAAAGATACTTTGAAATTTGCTTTAGATTTATATCAACAAAAATTCTTTTTAATTAGAGTTCAATTTGAAAAAATGTTAAATACTTTTAAAAAGTATTTTAATGTTAATTATAGTAGTTTAGGAAATATTTTAAAGAATGTTAAAGATAAAAATGATAAATTTAAAAGAGAAAATTTTCATCAGAAAAAAGAAAATGAAATTACTTCAGATTTGAATATTTGTGATGAGTGTAAAAAAGGGAAAATGTATATTGAATATGATAAATTTGATAAATATTGTATTTTTTGTACTAATTGTAAAAGGAGAACTAAAATTATTAGAGATGCTGTTAAAATTGAAGTTAATAAAAAACAAAAATGTGATAAATGTGGATGTTATCTTATTGATGTTGAAGTTGAAAATCCTTTTTTAAATGGGGAAAAAACATTGACTGGATGTTTAATTTGTGATCATAGACTTAATTAGATTTTTTTTTTAGTTTTTTTTTATTTTTTTTTGACATTTTCTTTTTTTTTAATATTTATTGAGATCTTTAATTATTAAGAAAATGATTAATTTCAAATGTTTTTTTTTATTTTAATTATTTTTTTAGAAGATTCATTATTGAGTAGTATTTATATAATTTTAATATATGTTTTTTTTATTGCTTAAAAAATAATTAAAGTAAGTGGCTACTATTAATTAATTTTATAAAAAAAATATTTTTTTTATAATAAAAGAAAATTTATATTTTTCAAATTTTCTTAAAATAAATGAAAAAAGGGCATTCAAAAGAACAATTAGATAAACATTCAAGGTAATCAAATAATAATTTCAAAAAATTAGAAATAAAGAACAAAAATTAAAAAATGATACGCAACTAAAAACTCATTTTCAAACTGAAAGATTAAAAACATATGAAGGATTAAGTTATACATTTCGTTCATATCATGATAAAGTTAAATCAAAAAAAATAGACCCAAAAAATTATATTTATGATTTAAATCAAACATTGATTTTAAATTTAAATTTAATAGAATCAATTATACCTGCAATTCATACAAAAAAATTAGCAGAAAGATCAAAAATTTTAGATAGATTTAAAAAAATAAATTCATTTTTTCAAAAAAAAATAACATTATTTAACAATTTAATAAATATAAAAGGAAGAATATTAATTAATAAACAAATATTAGAAGAAAATAAAAAAACAAAATCAGAAAATATTGCTAGTTATAAATTACAATATGAAGATATTTTTCAAAATTTTGTTAGAAAAGATTTAGTATTAAAAAAATTTCATAAAAAATTTTTAGACGTTGAAAAATATGTTCATAGAGAATTTACTAAAATTCCAAATAGTAAACAAAAATTTTATAAAGAATTTAGAATTGAAGCTTATATAGTAGAGAATGAAAATTTAAAACAAGCAAAAAATATTATTCAATCTGAAAACGAACATTTAGAATTAAATATGAAAATGATACAAAAAGAAAATGTTCAATTAAAAATTAGAGAAAATATAGTATTATCTAAAAATGATTTGATGAAAAATTATGATATAAATCAAAATGATGAAAAATATAGTTCACTTATTAAAAGTTATTCTGTTAAAATTTCATTTTTACAAAATAGAATTTCAAAATTTAAACAATATAATGAAATCCTTTTTAATAAAATAAAATTGGATAATAATAATATTAATAATAATAAAAATTATAATGAAGAAATTGATAATTTATTTGAAAATGATTTAGATGAAAAAACAATAAATGTTTCTATTTTATCAAATATTAAACCTAATGATTCAAATTATTTAACTACAAATGATGGTATTTTATCTAAAAGAAGTAATTTTGGATGGGATATTTCTCGAATTGAAAAAAATATTGATTAATATTTTTATAATAATTTTTAATTAATTTATTTATTAATTTTTTGGTCATTCTTTTAATTAAATAATAATCTTTTATATATAAAATACTATTTTTTAAATTATGTTATATTAAATAATATTTACATATTATATTAGAGAACTTATTTCTGAAACAGAAAATGTTTCATTTCCCTTATCATTTAATATATTTTTTACATTATTATTTTGTAAATATTTACCTAATTGTTCTTTTTTTTTTTTAATTTTAATTCTTCTATTATAATTTTTATGATTAATATTAGAAGTAAAAAATTCTAAATTTAATAATTTATCAAATATATCTTTTTTAGATGTATAATTATAATCAAATAGATGATTTAAAAATTCTTTACATGATTTTGATAAAGTTTTAGGAATTTCAGGAATTTTTTTTGTTTTTGAAAGAAAATTAATAAAAGATTTTTGATTTTCAAAATTATAATTAGACCAAGGTTTATTTCCAGAATACATTTCAATTAGTAAACAACCTAAAATCCATAAAGTATAAGATTGATTAATTTCATAATTTTCATCTTTAATAATTTTTTTAATAAAAAAAGAAGGTATATAATAATTTATTTCATTATTATATAAATTATTATTTAATAATCTTTCATATATTTCTTTTCCATTTCCTAAAATAATAGTATCAACAAAAACATCACTTAATCTAATTATACCATTACTATCAATAAAAATATTTTTTAAACTTAAATTAGTAGGATTTATATTTTCATTATTTAAATATTCTAATCCTTTTAAAATATCTTTAGAATATTTTTGTATTAATTCTTCTTCTAAAACACCAAAATTTTTAATTAACTCTTCAATACTTGTTCCATTACAATATTCATAAATAATACTTAAAAATCTATTAGAAATATCATTGTTAATATTATCACCATCAAATAAAGGAATAGTACTTAAAATATTAATATGTTTTAAATGATATAATTTATTAAGATTCAAAATTATTTCATCTCTTTTATTAATTGATATATTATCATATACTTTAATTATTGTAATTTCACCTGTCATTGAACATAATCCATAAAATATTTCTCCAAATCTTCCTCTTCCTTTTGAAATTCCTTTTATAAAATCATTATGCGTTAATGTTATATTTAATAAATTATTACTATTAAATTTATTCATCGATGGATATATCAATGTATCTGTATTACATGATTTTATTATATTATCTCTTAATGAAAGATGAGGAATTAATAAAATATTTGAATGAACTTCATTTGGAATAATTAATTGAAATTTTTTATTATTATGATCACAACAATAATTACCCATTTTTTTTTTTTTTCTTTTTTTATTAAAAACACATCACATTTTTTATAAATAAAATAATTTATAATATGATAATTTAATTTCTATTAAAAAAAAATTACAAAAAAAATTAAAAATAAAATAAATATAATTTATAATAATAGGATAAATAAAATGTTAAGAAATATCTGCTCTACATGCAGGACAATTTGGACTTTGTAATTTACATTTAATATAACAATTTCTACAAACAAAAAGCGCACAATTACATTTAAAATGTGTTAAATTTAATTTATTTTGAAAACAAATACCACATTCTCCTTTTTTTAAATTTTGATTATTAACAATTTTTCCACAAACAGGACAAATATTACCTTTAGAATTTATATTAAATTGATTATCATTAATTATACAATGATCTTGACATAAAGAACAACCACAATCTGTAATATATTTTGCTCCTTTAACTTTACAAAAATCACATAATCCAAGATAATCTTTATCATTTGTTTCATTTTTATTTACAATAAATTCATGATTATATCTTTCTGTTAAAGTATTATTTGATTTTGTATCATTTATTTCATTTTGAAATGGAATTCTTCTACTAGAAATTCTCTGATTTGTTCTATTTGAAATGAATTCTTCATTCTTTTTACGTTTTTTAATATAAATTATTAATATTATTAAAATTAATAGTATTGTTATTATTAAAAAAAATATTATTGAAAATAATGATATTTTACCTTTACAATCACATTTTTCATTTTTATTTAATTTACATCCTTTATTACATTGAATACATTTATTAGATCCATTAATACAATATTGACAATTTTCTATTGTTGCACATAAATTAATACATTTATCATCTATTAAAGAAAAATCTCTTTTGCATTTTTTACATATATTATTTGGACAATCTGAACAATTTTCAATACTACATGAAATACATTTATTATTATTATTTAAATAAAATCCTGATGAACATGTTTGACATTTATTTGTATCTAAACAATAAATACAGTTTTCATCTAAACATTTTTTATTACAGGAATAACCATTTGATATATAATTATTTTTACATTCCAAACATAAATTATTTGAGAGACATTGAATACAATTTTCATCTTTACATTTTTTTTGGCAAATATTTGTATTCGTATTTTGATTATATATTACATTATAGTTTTCTTTACATTTTGAACAATTATTGTTTTCATTACATTCTTCACAATTTTCAATATTACAATCTTTTGAATAACAATTGCCATTATTTAATATGTAATTTGATGCACATTCCATACAATAATTTGTTTTACTGCATTTATTACAATTATTAATTAAACATTCCTTAATTACTGAATCACTTATTTCTTGAGCATTATTATTTTCATTATTATTATCTTTATTACCATTATCATTATCATTATTATCATTATTTTCTGAATTTAAATTTTCAAAAAATTGTATTAATTCTTGTTTAACTTCAGCATATATTTCTAAATATTCTCTTACATCATTATATTCTTCATCATTTATATTTATTAAATCACATAATTCATTATCATTTAATTTATATCCATCATTACATACAATACATTTATTTTCATTTGTACATTTCAAACAATTATCAGAACATTTATAACATAAACCATTTTTTTATAATAACCAGTATCACAATAAAGACAATCATATTGACTTCTACATAAAGCACAATTTTCAACATCACATTTATCTTCATCTTTACAATCAGCATAATAATAAAGTTCATAATTTTTACATACTAAACATTTATCTTCACATTCATAAAAATTATTATCTAATTTAACATTATTACAACTTTGTCCTAAACATTTTTCATAACAATAATCATCTTCATTTAAATAATAATTATTATCTAAGCAAGAAACACATTCATTATTTTCATTTTTAACACATTCACTTAATTGATAACATCTTCCTTGATTTAAATAAAAACCTTTTTTACATAAATCACAATATCCTTCTTCATTAAAAGAACAAGAAATACAATTTGAATCATAACAATAATTATCAATTGATTCATCTTTTTCACATTTTTTATTATTTGAATTATATTTAAAACCAAAAGAGCATTTTAAACAAGAATTTTTACCACAAATTTCACAATTATTAATTAAACAAATACAATTATTTCTAAAATTAAATAAATTATTTTTACAAAAATAACAATAAGTAAGAGGATATGATGATTTACATAATGCACAATTTGAATCATAACAAGGACAAGTTCCATCAATTAATTTAAAATCTTTTTTACATTTTGTACAAGAACCATAATTTGAATTTGTACATTCTTCACATGAATATTCAAAACATGATTGTTCTAATTTAATTATTTTGAATAATAATTGGAATATGAAAAAAAATTTGATATTTATTTCATTCATTATATTGTTTTTTTTTAATATTATTCATTTTTTTTTATTTTGAAAAAATATTATATAATTGATTTTCAATATTTTTTTTAAAATATAAAATTTATTTCTAAATACATTATAATACAATAAAATAAAACAAAAAAAAATAAAAATTAAATTCGTTTGAAAAAAATAAACTTTTAAAATTAAAAAATAAAAAAAAAATCATATAAAAAAAATGAACGTAATACGTTGTAAAGTTGGATTAGTAGGAGATTCAAAAGTAGGAAAAACAAATATAGCATCTCAATTAACAAAAAATAGTTTCAATAATACATATCAAACAACATTAGGAATAGATTATTCTCAATTTGACATACCAATAAAAGATACTAATTACACAGTTCAGTTTCATATTTTAGATTTTACTGGTTTTTCAACTTTTAGAGATACAATAAATAATTTAATTAAAGATTGTAATTTTATTTTATTTGTTTATGATTTAACTAATCTTGAAAGTTTTCAAAATATTAAATTATGGAAATCTTTAATTAATGATTTAGATGTTAAAAAAAGTGCAATTCAATATTTAATTGGAAATAAAAATGAAAATCCTGAAAAAATTAAAGTTGATAAAGCAAGTATGGATACTATTGCAAATAATTTAAAATTAAAATCTTATACTGTAAGTGCAAAAATGAATACTAATTTAAATGAATTATTTCAAGAAATGGCAAAAACACATTATGATAATTATATTAATTTCATTAATAAGATTAAAAATCTTAACTAAATGAAAAAATAAAAAAAAAGGGAAAATTTTTAAAATTTAAAATTTATAATTTTTAAATTTTTAAATAAAATGATAAAAAATATTTTTATTTTTTATTATTATTAAATTCATTTTTAAATATCATTTTTATAAATTTTTTTTTATATATTATTTTTTATTTAATCATACATCTTTTAAAAATAACTCTCCAAAAAACAATACTTTGAGGATATAAAGACTGAGCCAATTCCCTTAACATACTATCTAATCTTACTTCTTCATCAAAATTACTTATTCTAATATAAATTGATTCAAGTCTATATCCTAAAGCAATAAATTGTTCTTCTGTTAATTCTAATTGAGTAATTAAATTATAAATATTATCAACATTTGTATCTTTTGCTATTAAATCTACTAATTTTTCACATTCACTATTAAAGAGTGGATCTCCTTTATATGAACTTCCTATTTTATATTCATTATATATGTCATCTAAAAGAGATTTTATTGTTTGTTTTAATTCTGGATCTACCATTTTATGAAACTTATTATATTTAAATTATTTTTTTATTTTTATTTTTAATTATATTTTAACTTTTATTTTACAAATAAAATATGTTTAAATAATTTATTTTTTGCTTTTTTTTATTTATTTACAATAGCAAAATGTTTTTTTATTAAAAAAAACCTTAATAATTGTTAGTTTATTGTATAAAAATGGAATTGTTTTTTTTTATAAAATATTATTTGTATGATTACTATATAAATGATTTACAATTCCACTTAAATTTCTAACTCTTTTATGTAAATATGATAAAGGAAAATTATTGCTTAAATTATTATTATTATGTTTATATATATTATTAACAATAACATTATGAGGATTATTGTCATTATTCTTATGAAAAACATCTAATGATACATTTCTTCTATCATTAGAAATTTTATTTTCTTCTATGTTTGATTGTGAAATATTTTTCAAATATGAATAATTTATATTTTGTGAATTTAATAAAATATTTTTTTTCAAAAAATGATTTTTAGTAAAATTATTAATAGATAAATTGTTATATTTATTGTTATTATCATCTTTATAAAATTTAGGATTATTTGAATTTAGGTTAAAATTATGGAATTTTTCATTATTTTCTTTATTATTTTCATTTCTAAAAATTCTAATTCCATTCTCTTTTCTCATACTATTTAAACTTTTCTTATCTTTTATTTCACTATTAGTAAAAGATTTTTTATTTATTATTACAGCATTTCTTATATAATTAAAACAAATTGGTTTCCTTATTTTATTAGTAGGAGAAATAAGATATGAATTCTCTAATAAGTTATTTTTATTAATATTGAAATTATCTTCAGTAAAACAAATTTTATCATTATTATTAATATCATTATTGCTATTCCCATAATCAGTAAGATTATAATAATTTTCATTAAATACTGTATTCAATCTATTTGACATATTATCAGATGATAATTTTCTATTACTAGCATAATAATTCTTATTATGATTATGAATATTTTCAGAATATTCATATGTTATTTGAAAATTTTTAAAACATCCTTTTACAAAAATTAAAGTATCTTCAAAATCTGATAAATTGACTTTAAAAATAACATTTAAGAATTTAGGCCAAATTTCTAAACTAAATTTACTTCTACAAAGTGCTATAATCGAACAACAAATATAAAATGGATTATAATTTAAATATTCATTATTCATTTTCATTAATTCTTCTAATAATATTAATATACTACTATAAACAAAATTACTATCTTCTGTTAATATATTATCATTTGTGAATACTATTCCATTTAAAAAAAATAATTCTAAATAATTTATTGGTTGAACATAATTTAATTTATGATTTAATAAAAGTAAACAATTAAGTTCTATTTTTGATAATTCTTCTGATGTATAATTATTTCCCCCAAAATATCTAAAATTTCTATTTGTAAAATTGTTAATTGTTTCATAATTAAATTTAATTGATAGAATTAAAGCTCCTAAACTTAATATTTCCATATCAAATATATTATTATTCTTTTTTATTAATACATCAAATAAAAAAATAGTATATAAAAAAATTGAATTTCTGATATTATGATACT
>JAEEGL012078438.1_pt1 | contig 11594 bp, 10 predicted proteins | sample 9134231 | NCBI WGS metagenome assembly JAEEGL01 (sample SAMN16246548, study PRJNA631951) | gut metagenome | biome: gut microbiome; feature: rumen; material: fiber-attached | host: Bos | place: Iran: Karaj | collected 2018-10 | reverse complement strand
CGATATCGCTTCGTACAGGTATAGAGAATTTTCTCACCGTTCGCTTTCACCGTTACGTCAGATTTTGGCATAGTGAAGGTGGTCGAGGCGGCGCTAGCGTTACCAAATGTGCCATAGGCGGGACTGACAAGCTGCTCCCAAGAAGTGAATCGATTATTACTCTTCGGAGTTGCGGAAATATTAACCGTCTGTCCCCAGCGATAGGTGCCACCGCCAGAAACGGAATCAATATACGTGCCGTCTTTATCGACAGTGAGTGTGTAAGTGTTCCTTGGGAGATCAAGTGAAAAGGTTTTGTCTTCGTCCATCTCGTCGGCCACTCCAAGAGGCTGATAATCTGTCACGGTCTTATAATACGAGCAGATTTCGCCTCTCTGGATGATCTCCGTACCATCTGCCGTATAACTGCTAGGATAAGTGCCGTCCGCATTCTGGAGGCGATATTGCTTTGCGCAGGTGTACGTAGGTATAACTTCGAAACCATCCTCCACAGTATAGCTTTTACCAAGACGTGGAACGTTCACCATGATGTCGTATGTTCCGGCGGCAAGATCAGCTGGCGCCTCGCAGGAGATGCTGAGTGGATTGGTGCTTAGAACACTAAGATCAGTGCAGATTTGTCCGCCGACAGTTACCGTAATAGTTCCGAGCGTCCTTGATGTTGAAAGTGAAGTGTTAACCGTGACAGTAGGAGATTCGGTATAATCAACTACTACCGAGCCACCCGTGGCAGTTGCTTCGCCGGCAGTTGATGAAGAAACATCGGCCATGGTCGTGTAAAGAATTGTTGATTCATATTGCCCAGCCGGGAGACTCCTCGAGGCTTTGAACCCATAATAAATGTCCGTAGTGTCATTCGTGGCAACGCCAGAATGGGAGCGAATCAGAGCTTCGTTGTCCTTTGTTGGCGTTGCGGCAAACTTTGATGAATCAGAAGGGTCAGAAGTGTCATAGGAAGAGTCGAAATTACCAAGCCCGGCCACAGCGTATCCCCAAACGCCAAAGTCAGCGCCAGTTGTATTAAGCGCAGCAGGGTCGCTGCTGGTTCCGGATGCTGCGATGATAGTATCACCACTGTCTCCCAAATCTAGCTCATTACTCGCTGAATTCGTGGACACAAGAAGATTGTATCCGGCAGGGGAATTCGTGTTTGTAGTAATAGTATCTTTCACTACGGCCAATTCTTGTCCAGCAAATGGGTCGAGGTTTATCTCAATAGTGCCTAGTGAGGCGATTCCAAGAGAATACAAATCCGCATCAATGACCGCTTCGGCTTCTTTTTTGGCCACAGGAGGGAGAATTATGAGAATACCAAAAACCGCCAACAAGAATATTGCAGGTCTAAAAATACGATCTCTTTTTATTTTTAGTCTTTTATTTTTCATTTCGGTTTGTATTTATATATACATAACCAAAACACTAATAAGAATCCACTCTCTATAGTAAGCATAACAATTTCTACAAATAAGTCAAGTGGGATAATTCTTAGTTCGCAATAAAGCTTGACAATAATAAGAAAAAAGCTAATACTAAAAATAGGAGTATTGGAGTCATTTTGCTAATTTGGTTATATGTAAAAATCTAACCAAAAATGAACGCCAAATATATAACGACTAATAGGGTCAGGGTTTTATACCCCGCCGTCACGCTGCTATCTGTTTTTGTGGCTTTGACACTCTTCCCACCAGTTCTTTCGAAGAACGAAGCCGAGGCCGTAATTAGTCCAGATCTATATGGTCTTAGTATTGCTTCTACTGGAAATGTGGCAGTTAATCTTGATCCTACCGTGGGTCGTGTTTTTGCTATTTCTGGAGATTCCGTCACGGTAAGTACGAACTCCCCAAGTGGATACAATCTTTACATTTCATCCAATACTTCCGACAACAAAATGACCCTGCGGGGTGATGAACTAAGCGATGATGCGATTGTCGCAGCATCTGGCACTAGTGGTGAGCCGGCTGCTCTCGTTACAACAGATTCTTTCCCAGGTGTTTGGGGATACGCCGTGGCTGGGCTAGGAAATTTTGATGCGGCTTACAGTGTTACTAACCCGTCCACTTCATCCAAATTTGCCGCTACCCCAACAAAAGACAGTGAAGCGCTAATCCATTCTCATTCTGGGGTTGCCACGAATGACACAACGGACGTTTATTATGGTTTTAAGGTCTCCAGAGAACTCACAGCTGGAAGCTATGAATCCACGATTCTTTATACAACCATGGCCGATGTTTCTTCATCAACTACTGGCGAAGCGATTGCTACGGGCGGCTCGGTAGTGGCCGGATATACTACAGCTCCTACTGTTACGGTTAACACTTCGCTTTCAACATCAAGGACGCTCGGAGCTATTACGGCTACCATTGGTGGACGAACCTGCACAGATCTTAACATTACGAGTACTAATCCACTCAATATCTCTTGCAAGGCGCCAACTGGACTTACTGCTGGAATGCACGATATCATGGTAAACATCCCACGCCTCGGCAAGAGTTATACTATTACGAATGGCTTTGAAGTCATACCAAAATTTACCTGCACAAAGAGATACCGTCTCCAAAATGCAGATGGTACTTATCCTAGCAGTTATACGACAGATAGCACAGAATCTATTCAGCAAGGCCTATCCTGTTCATACTCTAAATCCGTATCATATTACCAAGCCAAATCTACTTCAGCCGTTATGGATGGCAATAAAACTCTGTCCCTAGATTTGCCAAGAAATACTTATACTCTAACCGTAAACCGTGATACATCTTATGTTTCTGCTGCATCCGGTGCTGGCACATATCGCTGGGGACAATCTGTGTCTATTAGTGCTACGGTTACTACTAATGGTGTATTTAACGGATGGACTCAGACTGCTGGTACCGCTAGTTCATTTGGTAATGCCAATACTGCTTCCACTACATTCACTATGCCAAAATCTAATGCCACGATCAAGGCAAATGGAAAGATCAAAACTTTTACCTGCACAAAGCGATATCGCCTCCAAAATGCGGACGGTACTTATCCTTCGTCCTATGCGAGTGCTGGTACAGAAACCATAAACTATGGCGCTACATGTAGCTATACACAAACCTATTCTGGATACCAACAGCAATCTACTAGCAAAACCAACATGACAGCTAACGCTACGCTTAGTTTGGATTTGCCGAGGAATACTTATTGTATAACTGGGCTCAATAATAGTACGGACTGGTTTAGGTATACCGGAGACTATGGGTGTGATTTTCGTTGGGGGCAAACCGTTACGGTCTCTGGGGTTAACCTTGAAATGAGTGAAGTATTTGATAGCTGGGGAATTCGAGGTACGGCTCCATCTGGATGGAATGATACTGCCAATCCTAATACCTTTACTATGCCACAGGGTGGTGTCACTTTTTACGTAAACTATAAATGCGGTCTCTCTGCCAATAAAGAGGTCTTCAGTTCGACGGAAGCGGGAGAGCACGCCTTCGTCGTCAGAGGAGTTTGTCCAGGCAGATACAAAATCCTTGCTCTTGGTGCTCCAGGCGGAGATATTGATTCGGCCCATACTGGAGGTAATGGTGGACGCTCGATCGGTACTAAGAGTTTTTCAACTGAAACAGTATTGTATATTAACGTTGGTGGGGTGGGTACTTCGAATGGTTGTATAAATACTAACTCGGTCTGCTTTGGAGGAACTAATGGTGGTGGTGCTGGACATGCGACTGCATCAACCAGAGCTTCGTCCGGAGGTGGGGCCTCACATGTCTCTACGGTGAGTGGTGGCCTGAATAATGCAAATGTTAGAAATGGGATTATTATTGTTGCCGGTGGTGGAGGAGGAGTTGTATATAACGGCTCTGGCGCAAATGGTGGTCTGGGTGGCGGTGCTCAAGGGGGCAAAGGTAACTATAGTGGTTGTGATGGCGGATCGCAAACGGCGGGTGGCTCGTCTAATTGTGTTGTGGCTGGCACGGCTGGTTTTGGTGGCTCACAACTTGCGAATGGGACTACCGCTGCTGGCGGCGGTGGTGGCTGGTTTGGTGGCGGTGCTGGTGAGACCGCTGGTGGTGGTGGCTCTGGATATCTTGGTAGTGGCCTCACGGATGCAACTATGGAAAATGGCATACAAGACAACTGGGGGAGAGTTACTATTACTTACCTCGGTAACTAGCAATAAACCTAATCACTTTCCATATTAACCGCAAGCATCTTTATTAAACGCACACCGGGGTTGACAACATAATCTCCCGTGCTAATGATAGTTCTAGTCATGTCTTATCCGAAGTTTGTAGCCGTCTTCTGGGGCGCGACATGTGCTATAATAATAACAACTATAAAAAAGGTAATACTATGGCAAAAAAATCAGAAGCGGTGGCAGAAAAAACAGATAACGGCAAAAATGAAGCCTTGAAACTCGCGATTGCTCAAATCACAAAGCAATTCGGTGATGGCTCAATTATGAAACTCGGCGAAACTCCAAAAATGGATGTCGAGCTACTTCCTTCCGGCTCGCTATCTCTCGACCTAGCACTTGGCGGTGGCTATCCAAAGGGCCGCATTATCGAAATCTATGGTCCAGAATCTTCTGGTAAAACAACCCTTACTCTTCACGCAATTGCTGAAATTCAAAAGCAAGGCGGCCAAGCAGCCTTCATCGATGCTGAGCACGCACTCGATCCAGCCTATGCAAAACGCATCGGCGTCGACACAGCAAACCTTCTCATCTCTCAGCCAGACAATGGTGAACAAGCTCTCGAAATTTGTGAAACTCTCGTCCGCTCCAATGCAGTCGATCTTATCGTAGTTGACTCCGTCGCTGCCCTCGTCCCACAGGCAGAAATTGATGGCGATATGGGTGACTCCCAAATGGGTCTTCAGGCTCGCTTGATGTCTCAGGCTATGCGCAAGCTTACCGGCATCATCAGCAAATCTAAAGCCACGGTTATCTTCATTAACCAGATCCGTATGAAGATTGGTGTAATGTTTGGTAATCCAGAAACTACAACTGGTGGTAACGCTCTCAAGTTTTATGCTTCCGTTCGTCTTGATATCCGCCGCATTGGCCAAATCAAAGAAGGCGACAACGTAACTGGCAACCGCACCAAGGTTAAAGTTGTCAAAAACAAAATCGCTGCCCCATTCCGCACTGCCGAATTCGACATCATGTATAACGAAGGCATTTCTAAGACTGGCGACGTCCTTGATCTGGCTGTTCAATATGGAATTATCGACAAGGCTGGTGCCTTCCTCAAATATAATGGCGAAACTATTGGCCAAGGTCGTGAAGCCGTGAAGAAAATCTTCAAAGAAAAACCAGAATTCATGGCCGAAATCGAAGCTAAGGTCCGCGAAAAAGCCAAAGAAGCAGAAGAATAATTTATGGAACATCCAGGCGAGCTTTGGCAGGAGTATGATTTTAATGGCGAACGCATAGGGAACGGCCTTGTCCCTGGCGAATGTTATAAAACCGGCTTTAAGCTCGCCGGCGGTGCTGCGGTTATGTTATACCGTGTCCGGGATAAAGAAATTGAGTTCTTATTCCAACATCGTTCCAAATCTCTCCGTGGCAACCCAGACAAATGGGACGTTTCGGCTGGCGGCCACATCAATGTTGGCGAGTTAAAACTAGACACTATGGTCCGAGAGGCCAGAGAAGAAATCGGCGTTTTGTTGGACAAATCCAAACTCGAATTTTCGGACACCTACGTTCGTGGCGATGCGCTTATTAATCTATATTTCTACGATTGGACCAACGAGGAAGATAACTTTTCTTTTGACGACAAAGAAGTCGAGGAAGTCTTGTGGGTAAAAGAAGATGATCTCGAAACTTTTTGGCCGAAGCTAAAACCACAGATTTTGGATGATGAAGTTTTTGCCGCTGCTATGAAATACAAAATCCAGCAACTAAAAAAGTCATGGAAATAATAAGCCTAAAATCGGAAGACACTGGAAAGGCCGAGCTAAAAATCACAGATATTAAGCAGGCCGTCAAAAACCCTAACCGTGCCAATGTTTTTGTTAATAACGAATACTCGTTTTCCCTCGATATCGCTCAACTCGTCGACGAAAAACTCAAAATTGGCACGGTTCTCACTGCCGAAAAATTAAATGAGTTAAAAGATAAATCCGAATACGGAAAACTTTATCAACGTACGCTCGAATGGGTTCTCACTCGCCCACATTCAATCAAAGAAACCAAAGACTATTTATTTAAAAAAGAGGTGCGCTCCGAAAGGAACATCTCGCGTTTTCGGGACGAGATTCTTGAGCGACTAATTTCAAAAGGCCACCTTGATGACAAGCGCTTCGCCGAGTACTACGTCGAAAATCGTTTTGTTTCGAAAGGAATTTCTAAGAAACGTATGCGCATGGAACTAATGAAAAAGGGGATTAAAAGCGAAATAATTGACGAGGTATTGAATTCTAGCGCACGTAATGACGAGGCGGAAATCAAAAAAATCATCGCCAAAAAACGTAATAAATATGACGATGAGAAGCTAATTAATTATCTTGTTCGTCAGGGTTTTGGTTTTGAGCTGGCGCGTACTCTGGTTCAGGATCCGGATTCTTACGGAACGGATTAACAAAATTTGGGATAAAATCTTCGTGCTCTAGGCGCTCTTTGATTTTCTTTTCTTCGTCCTTCACGATGACTTTGTAGTCATTGATCTCGACGATTTCGGAACGTGGAATTGTCAATTCGGAATCGAAAAATGATTTGAGTGCTGGGCGTTGGACGATGAGCTGTTGAATAACGAAATCGTTTTCTGTGCAGGTAAAGCCAGAGACCTTGCCAAGCCTAGATTTCTTTTTAGTTTCAACTTTGAGACCAATTAAATCGAACTTGAGTTTCAAGACCTTTGCAATCTTCACGACGTCATCTTCGGAAACGATTTCATCGATAGAATCAATGACCATTCCATATTGAGAAAATTCGCGCACGCTCTTGATGTCGAGGACATGTTCATCTTTTCCGTCGACGAGTGGGCCATGTACGAGAAAGCCAAGAATCTTCAAATCATCTGGGTCAATAATCGCCTTGCGCGTCCACGCAACTGGACCGCCGGCCTGCAAGCTTAAGACTGGTGTTTCAATTAACTTCGACCCATTGATTAACATAACCTAATTATATCACAAGTGGCACTTGTCTATCTCTGGAAAAAATGCCTCAAAAATGTTATAATTTTCATTACATGAATCCTGAGAAAATCCGAAATTTTTGCATTATTGCTCATATCGATCACGGCAAGTCCACCCTCGCAGATCGCATGATGGAAATAACTGGCACCGTAGAGAAGCGCGAAATGAAAGCGCAGCTTCTTGATTCAATGGAACTTGAACGCGAAAAAGGTATCACAATCAAACTCACTCCAGTCACGATGAACTGGAAGGGCTATATGCTAAATCTTATTGACACCCCGGGACACGTCGATTTTTCTTATGAAGTCTCGCGAAGCCTTCAGGCAGTTGAAACGGCTGTGCTCGTAGTTGATGCTACGCAAGGTATTCAGGCTCAGACCTTGGCCAACGTTTATCTTGCCATTGAGCAAAATCTCGAGATTATTCCAGTTATCAATAAAATCGATCTTCCGGCTGCGGATGTTGAAAAAGTTTCTGCCGAAATAATTAATCTTCTTGGCTGCAAAAAAGAGGACATCATCGGTGTCTCCGCCAAAACAGGGCTTAACGTGGACCAAGTCCTAGACAAAATTGTTGAGAAAGGGCCATCAGCAGGAAAGCAACATCCGGAGCTTTCAGCGGATGACACAGAACCAACTCGTGCCCTTATCTTTGACTCCTATTTCGATGATTATCGCGGCGTTGTTCTTTACGTGCGCGTTGTTGATGGAACAATTCCAAAGAATTCTGAAATCCACATGATGGCAAACCATAACAATGGTCTCGCTCTTGAAGTAGGGAAACTCACTCCAAAAATGTCGCCAAAAGACGACCTAAAAGAAGGTGAAATCGGCTACATCGTCACCAACCTCAAAACCACTCGCGAAGCAAAAGTTGGAGATACCGTTACGCTCGCCAAAAAGCAAGCCACCGACCCACTTCCGGGCTACAAGGAAGTCTTGCCTTTTGTCTATGCTGGTTTCTTCCCAGTCTCAAACGATCAATACAAAGACTTAAAAGAAGCAATCGAAAAACTTGCCCTCTCCGACTCAGCACTAAGATTTGAACCAGAAAATTCCCCAGTTTTGGGATTTGGTCTTCGTATTGGTTTTCTTGGGCTGCTCCACATGGACATCATCAGGGAACGTCTCGAACGTGAGTTTAAACTAGATTTAATTGTCACGAACCCATCGACCAACTATCACGTCGTCCTAAACAATAATGAAGAAATCGAAATTAAATCTGCTGCCGACCTTCCGGATATTTCTGAGGTTAAGGAAATCAAAGAGCCGTGGGTCAAGGGCGAGATTATTTTGCCATCAAATATGATTGGAAACGTCCTAAATCTAATCAATGAAAAGCGCGGACATCAAACCAACCTCAGCTATATCGAAGATCGCGCCGTGATTGACTTTGAAGCTCCAATGGCCAACTTGTTGACTGACTTTTATGATCAATTGAAATCCGCAACCTCCGGCTACGCCTCGTTTAACTACGAGCTTAGCGGGTACCATACCGAAGACCTCGTTCGCGTCGACTTCCTTATCGCTGGCAACAAGATGGATGCACTTTCAATCATGTGTCATAAAACCGAAGCTGACAAAATCGGTAGGGAAACAACGAAGAAATTGAAGGAAGTTATTCCCCGTCAAAATTTCGAAGTTGCTATCCAGGCTGCTGTTGGTGCCCGTATCATCTCTCGAGAAACTATCGGTGCGTATCGCAAAGATGTGACAGTAAAAATCCATACTGGCGACCGCGATCGCAAAGCTAAACTTCTTGAAAAACAGAAACGCGGTAAGGCACGCTTGAAGCGTTTTGGAAAAATCGACATCCCGTCAGACGCATTCACCGTCATGTTAAAACGCGACTAATTTGCTATAATAAAAATATGAAGAAAATCGCACTTGGTTTTTCAATCATCTTGGCATTTATGCCACTAACAGCTCTCGCTCTAACTAGTGATCAAGAGGCGGTTATTTCTGGAGAATGCGATACAATCCGTGAGACGTTGAAAATGATTCAGCGCGCCGATTCAAAAGTTCGCACCCACCTTGGCGCCTATTATGAAAACATTCTTAACAAGTTTATGAAGCCACTAAACAACCGTCTTGTTGAAACGAATATTCCAAGCAACGAATTGATTAATGCTCAGGTTAATCTCAAAAACGCCAAAGATAAATTTTCCGAAGATTTCATCGTCTACCAAAGAATCCTTGGTGACGAATTGATTCAAATCGACTGCCGCAATAATCCTAAAGGTTTTTATGATAAACTCGTCGAAGTACGACAAGCTCGCGCTATCGTCCGAGATGATGTTCAAAAAACCAACGCTCTAATTTATGAATATCGTAATTCGGTTGCGAGAATGATGGAGGGTCTAAATGACTAAAGGCGGACGAAACTTGTTGATTCTTGGAGCTGCCGCGGTTGCTATTTCTGTTGCTGCGACTGGAGCAAGCCTCCTTATCTACCATAATTCCGGCGACATTTATCTCGATCGCTCCCGACCAGGCTTTTTGCCAGACGAAGAGGAAATTGAAGAAGAGGAAACTAAGCGCGAAAACTCCTACGAGTTTAGCAGTGAGGGTGAGATTAATAAATCCGTTATGAAAGAATATTTGGAAAAACTTGATCAAGAAATCCAGGGAATCAAGGCTGTCGAAAAGCCGTATAGCGATGATGCCCTCTACGATTCAGTCTTTGGGCTTTAGTCTTTGAATGTTTCCCTGGCGAAGTTGTCATTTTCGCCGGTTAAAATCATAAGGATGAGGTAACCGTTGTCGCGGTACTCGTTGAGTTTTGTCGCAAGTGCGTCGTTCATTTCTGCGGGTTCAGCAATCTCCGGATTCTCGAGCTCCTTGATTAAATCTTCTGGGGTTAAAATTGGGAGCTCAGGATTCTCGCGCGTCAAAAATGTTGGTAGCCAAAACAACTTCTTTACTTTATCGAACGTATTCTTGTACATGTGACGGACTTCGAGTTGGCGCATATTTTGAAGCGGTTGATAAGCAACCACTACGCCATTTAGTCCCAGTCTTTCGGACTCTTCGAGCGCAATATTAATTACAGTTTCGACTTCTTCTGGGTGGTGGGCATAATCAGAATAAACATTCTTCGCAACTTTTTCAAAACGACGACCGACTCCTGGAAATTCATTAATGACTGCAATAATTTCCTCTTCAGAAAGTTCCGGCATTAAAATTTTGAATGCACGAAGCGCAAGTGTCGCATCAAAGCGGCGAGCTTCGCCCACGAGTGTGATACGTTTGTCCGATTCCCCGCCTTCGATTACGATTTCTGATTGCGCCCTAAACTGATCAAACGCTGCATGATAATCCTCGCGAGTAGGATAAATATCGGCATGGTCATAAGTTTCAGATGGAATTACTGAAATATATGGATGGAAATGTAGAAAGTTACGGTCAAATTCATCGGCTTCGTAGATAAAATACTTATCTCCCGCTTTATACGAGCCAGCCGGCGCAAACTTCAAAGTTGAGCCAACAATGTGTGCAGCAGGAAGACCAAATTTTTGGCCCAGGAAAACCAGAAGAGCGGTGGTAGTAGTTTTGCCATGAGTTCCGGCAACTGCAATCATTTTCATTCCCGCTTCCTTTAGAATGTATGCAATCAACTCATCACGTTTTGAAATCTTAATTCCAAGTTGCTTTGCGGCCAAGTATTCCGGGTTGTCACTCTTAATTGCGGATGAATGGACATACCAATCCACGTCGCCAAGTTCTTCTAGGAAGGTTCCGTCTTGTGGACCGATTTTTACCTTGATATTTCGTTTCTCGAGTTCTGGCATCATGTCACCATCAGAGGCAAGGTCTGATCCCACAACTTCAATACCAGCGTCGCTCGCCATTAATGCTAGTGGCCCCATCCCCTTTCCAGATATACCAGAGATATATATTTTCATGATATAATTTTACCATGAAAATCACCTCAGAAGAAGGGATGCTCGAGTTTGGGCGTGAGTTTGCAAAAAAACTGCATGCTCCTGCGGTTATTGAACTTGTTGGTGACGTTGGCGCCGGCAAGACTACTTTTGTGCGTGGTCTCGCCGAAGGTCTCGGCGTAAAAGAACCAGTCACTAGCCCGAGCTTCATGATTTTGAAAGAATACGCTTTTGATGGCGGCATTCTTATTCATTACGATTTTTATCGCTTGCAAGATCCTGATCTTATGCTCGGGGATTTGGAAGAATCTTTGAACGACCCATCCGCTATTGTTTTAGTTGAGTGGGCCGATTCGGTTGCTGGCATTCTGCCCGAAGACCGCATTCGCATTGAGATTAAATATTTAGACGACGGAGGTAGGGAAATAATACTATGAAAATGTACTTAGACACTTCTAGCCCAGTCACAATTCTAAAATTGGATGACAAAGAATATACCTGGGAGTCCGGCCGTGATCTCGCCGAGAAACTTCACGGATTCCTACGTGACAAGCTCGCCGAAAACGGAGCCACTTGGCAAGACATCGAAGAAATAACTTTT